>JAAUXZ010072303.1_pt1 | contig 15938 bp, 12 predicted proteins | sample 7278131 | NCBI WGS metagenome assembly JAAUXZ01 (sample SAMN14350119, study PRJNA611818) | marine sediment metagenome | isolation source: surface marine sediment (3m) | place: French Polynesia: Moorea | collected 2018-08
GTAAATTTAGTTTCGGGAAAAAGTATGGCTAATGGTATGCCCGGGAAACCGCCCCCGGTTCCCACATCCAAGACTTCAGTTTCTTTTTGAAATTGCACTACCTTGGCAATCCCCAGAGAATGTAATACATGGCGTAAATACAATTCATCGACATCTTTTCTGGAAACTACGTTTATCTTTTTATTCCAGTCCTGGTAGAGGCTTTCAATCTGTTCGAACTGATCTTTTTGCTCCGCAGTTAATTCGGGGAAGTACTTGTATACGATGTCAACGGTCATAGCACAGATGAAATGTGAGGACAAAAGTACTGCATTGAAATGTTAATAGAAATCGATTGATTAGTATGGCCAACAAAGTAACTGTAATTGAATACATAAGATTACTCCCCTATTAAAATTTTCATATAAAAATATTCTACCATATTAAAAAGTGAGATATTCCGTTATATTTGCAGGCATATTTCCCATATATGGACAATAACATCGTCAAATTTTCCCGCAAAGACACTACTCAATTCTTCAAAACCCTAAACCGAAGGGTGAATCAGTATTTTACCGAGAATAAGCTGAAAAAAACAGGTAACTGGCGTCTATATTCTAAGTCGGCCGTGATGTTTGCGCTGTTCTTAACACCCTATTTTTTAATTCTGACCCTGAATTTGCCCAATTGGGCCAACTTATTGTTGACCATTGTAATGGGAGTTGGTATGGCAGGAGTAGGTATGAATGTTATGCACGACGGTAATCACGGTTCGTATTCCACTAAAAAATGGGTGAACAAGATTATGGGTAGCAGTATTTATATCCTGGCGGGGAATGTATATAACTGGCAGGTTCAGCACAATGTCTTGCATCACACCTATACAAATATTCACGAACACGATGAAGACATGGAGACAGGGGGCATTCTGCGTTTTACAAAACACGCTAAATGGCATCGTTTTCATAAATTCCAACATTATTATTCTATTTTCCTCTATGGCCTATTGACATTTAATTGGGCCATTACTTCGGACTTCAAGCAGATGTACCGCTATACCAGGCGTAAACTCTCATATGGCCGATTTCCAAATCCGGTTATAAATTGGAGCGTACTTCTAATCACCAAAATCATCTATGCTATTGTGTGGATAGTATTACCCATGCTTGTAATGAATATAGTCTGGTGGAAGGTTCTTGTCGGTTTCTTCGTAATGCACTATGTAGCCGGAGTTATACTTAGTGTAGTCTTTCAGCTGGCTCATGTAGTAGATGATGCTGACACTCCGTTACCCGAAGAAGACGGTACCATGAAGAACACTTGGGCTATTCATCAATTGAATACCACAGTTAATTTTGGGACAAGGAACAGGATAGTAAATTGGTTCACAGGAGGGCTAAACCACCAGGTAGAACATCACATATTCCCGCATATCAGCCATATACACTACACAAAAATCTCTAAAATTGTGAAACAAACGGCCAAAGAGTTTAATTTGCCGTACAATGAATACAAAACTACCAGAAAAGCCATAATTTCGCATTTTAGACACTTAAGAGAATTGGGCAGAAAGCCTGTATTGCAGTACCGGTAAATTCACAAGTTATATGAAGGAGCACTTATCCGATAGAATTAATAAAATGTCTACCTCGGCCACCCTGGCTATGGCGGCAAAAGCACGCGAACTGAGAGGTGAAGGTAAAGACATCATCGGTCTTAGCCTCGGAGAGCCTGATTTTAATATCCCAGATTTCATTAAAGAGGCTGCCAAAAAGGCCATCGACGAAAATTACAGCAGTTATCCCCCTGTTGACGGATATGGAGATCTTAAACAGGCCATTTCAGAGAAATTTAAACGCGATAATGATCTTACTTACAATACTGATCAAATAGTTGTCTCTACCGGTGCTAAACAATCTATTGCGAATGTTGCGATGGTCATGTTGAACAAAGGAGATGAAGTGATCCTGCCAGCTCCATTTTGGGTGAGTTACAGGGATATTGTAAAATTGGCTGAAGGTATTCCTGTTCAGGTCCCTACCGGGATTGAAAGTGATTTTAAAATGACACCGGAACAACTGGAAGCTGCGATTACACCAAAAACTAAAATGCTTTGGTTCAGCTCTCCATGTAATCCCAGCGGTTCTGTCTACAGCGAAGAAGAACTGGAAGGTTTGGCCAATGTACTGAAGAAGCACCCCGGTATTTATGTGGTTTCTGATGAGATCTATGAACATATCAACTTCAGGGGAAAACATGCCAGTATTGCTTCGATTGATGGTATGTATGACAGGACCATCACCGTAAACGGTGTATCTAAGGCCTTTGCCATGACAGGGTGGAGAATTGGATATATCGGGGCAGCATCATGGATCGCCAAAGCCTGTACTAAATTCCAGGGCCAGATCACCAGTGGAGCAAACGCCATAGGCCAAAGATCTACAATAGAGGCCTTGAAAGCTCCTGTGAGCAAGATATCATATATGATTGATGAATTCCATAAGCGCAGAGATCTTATCTTAAACCTCTTGGGTGAAATTGATGGTTTTAAGCTCAATGTTCCCGAGGGAGCTTTCTATGTGTTTCCGGATATTTCGAGCTTCTTTGGTAAAACCATAAATGGAGTCACCATTGAGAATGCTTCGGATTTTGCCATGTATCTCCTGGAATATGCGCAGGTTGCGACAGTAACTGGCGAGGCATTTGGAAATCCAGATTGTATCAGGATCTCTTACGCCGCTTCAGAGGAAGAGATCATAGAAGCTGTGAACAGAATTAAAACGGCTGTAGCCGAGGTCAAAGAACCCGGGTTGGTATAATCAGATCTTTTTCCAGAATGCAGGGGTAAAAAGGATCAGGACTGTAAATAGTTCAAGCCTGCCGGCTAACATTAAAAATCCGCACCACCATTTACCAAGATCAGGTAAACTGCTGAAATTATTCAATGGGCTAAGGCTGCCCAACGCTGGTCCGACATTTCCCAGAGAGGAGGCCGCACCGCCAACCGCAGAAATAAAATCAAGTCCAAGAATACCGAGAACTGAAGCTCCTATAAGAAACAACAGCATATAGAGAACAAAGAAGGCAATAATATTATAGACAATATGCTCGCTTACAGTTTTACTGTTAAATCGGACTGGGATGATTGCATTAGGGTGAAGCGTTCTCTTGAATTCGAGGAGACCATTTTTTACAATCAGTATATGGCGCATCACCTTAATACCACCAGCCGTTGATCCGGCCGAACCCCCTAAAAACATAAGGCCAAAAAAGAAGACCGTTAAAAATGGGGTCCATGATGAAAAATCAGCTGTGACAAAGCCTGTTGTGGTACTTACGGCCATTACCTGAAAAAGTCCATGTCTGAAAGAACTTTCGAAGCTACCGAATACCATCGGATGGTAGGCTGACACAGGAACCTGGGCATGGAAATAAACAACCCCACCTACTATGATTGAGAAGAGCAGTATTAAAATGCTATAATATTTAAATTCTTCATCGTGGATCACTTTGCGCACCTTTCCCTTAAATGCAAAATAACTGAGTACAAAGTTGCCACCTGCCAGAAACATAAATACCATAATTATATACTGTATCAATGGCTGATCGTTCCAATAGGCGATACTGGCATTTTTAGTTGAGAACCCACCTGTAGACAATGTAGCCATCGAATGATTAACCGCATCAAAGAAGCTCATACCGGCTAATTTTAGTAGAATAGTCTCTGCTACTGTATAGCCAACATAGATATACCAGAGTCTTTTTGCCGTATCTGTAATTCGCGGATGCAGTTTATCTGCACTTGGACCAGGAGCTTCGGCTGAAAACAATTGCATCCCACCGATGCCCAACAGCGGAAGAATTGCTACAGCCAGGACTATTATTCCCATACCACCGATCCAATGGGTCAGACTTCTCCAGAACAGGATTCCTTCGGGTAATATTTCAATATTTTCAATAATTGATGCGCCGGTGGTTGTATAACCAGATATGGTTTCAAAAAAAGCATCAGTAATACTAGGTATTGTCCCTGAGAAGATATAGGGTAATACACCAGAGGCCGACATTACGATCCAACCCAGGGTAACTATGATGTAGCCCTCTTTGCGCTTTACCTCCTTCTTATGGTCTTGGGTGTAGAACATGGTAAGTACTCCCAAAAGCAAGGTAACTATGGCTGCCAATGATATATCGAGAGTGGCGCCATCATTGTAAAATGCACTGAGAACGGCCGCCAATACCATAAAACCTCCGTTGAATAGCAGAAGCAGGCCCATGAGGTAAAAAATAATCCTGGAGTTCAGTTCCATCCTACAGGAATAGCTTTTCTATTTTGGATATTGACTGAGGGACACAACAAACCACTACCCTATCGCCATTCTTAATTTCAAAATCTCCCAGGGCAATGATCCCCTTTCCATTCCTGATCACACCGCCAATAATTGCCGATCTGGGAAAATTGAGGTCTTTGATCATATGCTCGCAAACTTTTGAACCTTCTTTCACTTCGAATTCAAGAATTTCAGCATTCAAATTGTTCAATCTTGTAAGTGCAACCACCTCTCCTCTTCTTATATATCTGAAAATATTGTTGGCCGCGAGAAGCTTTTTGTTGATCAGTGTATCTATACCTATCGACTGAGAGAGTTGAAAATAATCCATATTCTCAACCAGTGCGATTGTCTTTTTTATCTTTTTCGATCTCGCAACAAGACAAGACATTATATTGGTTTCTGAATTGCCTGTGACCGCAATAAAAGCATCCATTGAATCGAGACTTTCCTCTTCAAGCAATTCAACATTTCGGCCGTCCCCGTTTATTACCAATGCATTAGGTATACTATCGGCAATTTCGAAGGCTTTATCCTTGTTTAGTTCAATGAGCTTTACGTTAAACCTGCTACTACAGAGATCCCTGGCGGCATTATAACCAACCTTGCTACCACCCAAAATCATTACGTTCTTGATAGCTTCTTTCTTCTTACCAGTTAATTTGTAAAGCTCGTCGACCCCTTTTTTATCAGTGATAAAATACACCTGATCTCCTGCTTTGAAAACCGTATCTCCTCTGGGAATCAAGGTGTACTGCGTACCTCTTCGCTGCATGGCTATAGGCATGAAATGCAATTCCGGAAATATCTTGGCTGCTTCCTTAACCGCATTCCCTACAAAAGGTGCCCCTTTAGGGAGTGAAACGCCTACCATGATCAATGCTCCTTCTTCAAATTCATAGGTATCGTTGAAAGCCGACTGATTTAGCAACTGTTTAATTTCAGACGCGGCGAGTTCTTCAGGAGAAATAAGTTCATCGATCCCCATTTCAGAAAACCTTATGGTCTCCCGATGATCGACAAATTCGGTATTGGATATCCTGGCGATTGTTCTTTTACAACCCAATTGCTTTGCCAGCAGACAGAGTGTAATGTTGGTGGTCTCGGAGGAGGTAACTCCAATAACCAGATCACTTCCATCTACCTGGGCTTCCCTAAGCAGGGAAATTGATGTTGCATCGCCTCTTAAGACCCTGATATCTAAATGACTATCGGCATAGTTAAGTCGGGCCTTGTCAGTATCTATTAATGTTATATCCTGAGATTCGTATGAAAGTAATTTAGCTAAGTGAAAGCCTACCTCGCCAGCTCCAGCAATAATAATCTTCATTGATCGGTTTCCTTATTGAGAAAAGTAAAGACCACTACAAGTTTATTTTGATTTGTGATCAACCTAGATGTACTGCAGTACTCTAGAAAAATTTCGGCAGCAAAATTACATAAATAATTAAATTAAAAATGTTCTAACAGAGCAAAGCCGATCAAATAGAATTACCAAGCAATTTATTATCACATAGCCGGTACATTGCATTGTGTTATATTTGCGCGAAAATCAGACCGATGTCCGAAAAGGTAAAGCCCTATAAAGATTCCGATTTGGGAAAGAAAGAACAGGTAAAAAAAATGTTCGACAATATTTCCAAAGATTACGATGGATTGAATCGAGTAATCACGTTTGGAATCGACCTAAGGTGGAGAAAAAAAGTGGTGGCCTTGGTCCTTAAAAGGAAAGCGCACAACGTACTTGATATTGCCACGGGTACTGGTGATTTAGCTATTCAATTTGCCGAAAAAGGTGTGGAATCAGTTACAGGACTGGATCTTTCGAATGGAATGCTGGAAATAGGTCGTAGAAAAATAACGCAAAAGGGCCTGAATAACAGGGTGGAAATGATTCAGGGGGATAGTGAAAATCTACCGTTTGAAGAGAACACCTATGATGCAGTGACAGTTGCTTTTGGCGTACGTAACTTTGAAGATCTGGAAAAGGGCCTTTCAGAAATTTACAGGGTACTCAAAAAAGGCGGTATTCTGGTAGTATTGGAAACCTCAGTTCCCACCAAATCACCTACTAAACAGTTATATAGATTTTATACAAAACATATATTGCCTTGGATTGGAAAGGTATTTTCAAAAGACAAATCGGCTTATGCATATTTGTCAGAATCAGCAGCTGCATTTCCATACGGCGAAAACTTCAACAATATTTTGGGGAAAATCGGGTTTATAGCTATGGAGAACCGGCCCCAGACCTTAGGTGTGGCCACTATATACACAGCTATCAAATAGACTAATGAGAAGATTCCTAATATTAATAACAGGCTTTCTTTTCCTGTGGGCACCGTCTGTACTGGCCCAATTTAACGAGAAACCTATTATCAATCTAGAAAATGAAGATAAGGCTTTCCTCAATTGGGGCTATTTTCTTGGTTTTAACTCTTTTGATTTTAAATTTTCATATGAAAATGACCTGCCCGATATACTGGTAGACCGTTCAATAGGATTTAATGTTGGTCTTATTGGTGAAATGCGTATCAATAAATTTTTAGATCTGCGTTTGGAACCGGGTCTTTTTTACTCCAAAAGAATCCTTCAATTCCCTGGATTTGATACTGAAAATGAAGCTACCAGAGAGATTAATTCAACCTATATTAATTTTCCACTTCTGCTGAAGGTGAGTACACTTCGCATTGGAAACTGGAAACCTTTTATAATAGGTGGATTTTCCACCTCACTGAATCTGGGCTCTAATGAAGACAGCCTGGACGACAACAGCAGTGGTACCTTCAGAATGAAGAACAACGTATTCAACTATGAACTGGGTTTCGGGATCGACTTTTACACAGAATACTTTAAGTTCACCCCTTCGGTCAGAGGAATTTTTACAATTACCGATGAGTTGGTGCCAGATAATGACCCTAATAGCCCTTGGACCGGAAATATTGACGGTCTGTTTACCCGCGGAATCTTTGTAAACTTTACTTTCGAGTAACCCCTCGTCTTATCTCGCTAAGCAGTATCGCAGTTGCAGTGGCCACATTCAAACTCTCTGTTTCAGCAGATCCGTAACGCGGTATGGCTATCTGAAAATCTGCCAGTTGTCTCAGTTGATCCGATATTCCGTGTGATTCGTTACCCAAAAGTAAGATTCCCCTATCCGGCATTGACTTTTCATATATCGAGCGTCCGTTCATGAACGTGGCAAATAAGGAGGCTCCACTGTCTTTTACGACATTCGAAATAGAGTCATAAACAATATTAACTCTTGCGATGGAACCCATGGTTGCCTGAAGCGTTTTTGGATTGTAACAGTCGACCGTATTAGTTGAACACAACAAGTGCTTTACACCAAACCAATCGCAAAGCCTGATAATAGTACCCAAATTTCCCGGATCCTGTACCTGATCCAGGGCTAAAACCCAGTCGTTGAAATCAAGTGGTTCAGGTTGAGGGATCTCAAAGACCCCGAGAACCTTATTCGGACTCTTTAAGCCACTCATCTTTTGGAGCTCTGATTCCGAGATTATTTCAGCTTGATCAAAAATATCATCATCAACCAAATCGGCGGTCTTGTAGAGCTTTCTCATTGATAATGTGGATCTTACAAGCTCATTAACCAACTTCACACCCTCCACGACAAAGAGTCCGTGTTGTGTTCGGTACTTTTTTTGCTGCAGACTTTTTATAAATTTTATTTGGTTTTTAACAACCATTCAAATAGTGTAATTTTGGGTTCTATGAAGATCCATGGGGGCTTTACCAATAGATTTGTAAAAATAGGTTTATTATCCATAGTGGTCTTCATCTCATCGTGCAATACCCTTCGACGTGTGGGTGAAAACGAACTTCTGCTCACTAAAAATAACATCTTTGCAGATCAGTTAAAAGTCAAGGATGCGGACATTGAAAGCCTTATCGTTCAGGAACCAAATAGCAAAGTGCTGGGGTATCCGTTACGATTGAATATCTATAATTTGGCTAAAGTAAATCCTGACTCTTCATATCGGGCCTGGCTTTACCGCAAAGAGAAAAGAGAACCACGACTCAATAACATCTTATCCAGAAAACAGGTAAATCGCCTTGGTGAGTCGTTCCTGGTGAAGGGATATAGTGTTTGGTTCAAAAGGATCGGGGAGGCTCCGGAGGTAATCGATACCGCAGCAGCCAGGAAGACAACAAATCGTCTTAGTTCTTACTATGACAGCAAAGGATATTTCAACAACAGAGCAACTTATGATATTGAGCCGATAAAGAAAAAGCAACGGGCCATGATCAATTACAATATCGAGTTAGGGAAACCTTATATAATTGATTCCCTGAGTAGTCAAGTATCCTCTAAGGTCATTGATTCCATTTATCAGCTCCATCTCGATGAATCACTAATTCAGGAAAACAAACAATTTAATCTCTCAGACTTCAATAACGAACGGGCCAGGCTAACTAACCTGTTCAGGAATTCGGGAGTCTATAATTTCCAGGAGAGTTCAATAACCTACAATATTTTACGAGACACCGCACCATCAAATGACGATCAACGCATGCAGGTAGAACTCAATATCGAGGATTTGAGAAGAAGAGGAGATACTGCAATCACCCGATCTCCGTACAACGTCTATCGAGTTGAAAGGGTTAATATCTTTCCCGACCACAGTTTTGACGTGAATGTAGACAGTATGCAAACTATAGAGTACGACAATTACCTGATCCATTATACAGGTAAATTGCGTTATAAACCCAAAGCGCTTACCAGTGCGATCTTTCTGAGAAAAGATAGCATTTACAGAGAGATAGACAGGATAAGGACTCTCAGACAGATTACAAACCTGAACACATTTAAATATCCCAATCTGGTTTTTGTTGAAGACAGCACTCAAACGAAGCTTACTTCTAATGTCTATTTGGCAGCACGACCAAAATTTTCGTTAGGACTCGATTTTGATGTCACACATTCCAATATTGAAACGATCGGTGTCGGTCTTAGTACCTCCCTCCTTACAAGAAATATTTTTGGTGGTGCAGAGACACTTAGTTTATCAGCGAGAGGATCTTTCGGAATCTTAAGTGACGATACCTCAACAGAGGATTTCTATACAGAGGTCGGAGGTGATATCAATATCACTTTTCCTCGAATATGGTTCCCCTTCATAAATACCAGCAAAATAGTCCCAAGCTATATGTTACCACAAACCCGGACCTCAGTGGGCTACAGCTTTCAGAACAATATAGGGCTAGATAAACAAACATTAAACAATGTACTGGCATACAACTGGTCTCCTTCTTTGTTTAAAAAACACACCGTTGAACTTCTCAATATTCAATATGTGCGCAATGTAAACCCTGATAGATTCTTTAATGTATACCAAAGTACCTATCAGAATTTGGACGAGGTGGCTGATAATTATGAGGATGAGCCTAGTTTGGCGGAATTCTATGAGAATACCGGTGATTCTGTTGATTCACTTCGTCTAATTATACCGGAAGGAACCACTGGATTTACCGACGCGATACTTGGCGGAACTGTGAGTTCTACACCGGATGATTTTGAAGAGGTACGGAGCATTGAGGAAAGGCGAGTGAGATTGACCGAGAACAACCTGATCTTTGCGAGTAATTACAATTTCTTCAAAACCAACAGGACGGACCTGAACGATAACAGTTTTTACTCCTTCGGATTTAAGATAGAAAGTGCGGGTAATCTGCTGTCTGCCCTTGCCAATGTTATCACCTTCGATGAAAATGAGAATGGTGACCTGCAGATATTCGGTGTACCATTCTCGCAGTACGTTAAAACCGAGTTTAACTATATAAAACACTGGGATTTAAAACGGTCTAATGTACTGGCTTTCAGGGCTTTTTCGGGCATTGCCATTCCGTATGGCAATTCGAACAGCGTTCCTTTTGTCCGCAGTTACTTTGGTGGTGGTTCCAATGACAATCGCGCATGGTTTCCCTATTCTTTGGGTCCTGGAAAGACAGAGGCTGTCAATGACTTCAATGAGGCCAATTTCAAAATTGCAGTGAACCTGGAGTATAGATTTCCTATTGCGGGTAGTCTGAAGGGTGCTCTTTTCGCCGATGCTGGTAATATTTGGAATGTATGGGATAATGTGGATAATCCGGATGCTACTTTTAATGGCTTCAGTTCATTGGGAGATATTGCCCTTGGTTCAGGATTCGGATTGCGATACGACTTCAACTACTTTGTCTTTAGGGTCGACACCGGCTTTAAGACGTATAATCCTGCTGAAGAGCCGTCAAAGAGATGGTTCCGTGACTATAATTTTGCAAATGCTGTGGTCCAAATAGGAATAAATTATCCTTTTTAGACCTATTTTATTACATTTGCCTCTCATCCTTTTAACAAAATTTAAGAAACATTATGTCCCACAATATTAAGGCCGGTGTGGCCACCGGAGACGAAGTACAAGCAATTTTCAAATACGCTAAAGAAAAAGAGTTCGCACTACCCGCTGTGAATGTAATTGGTTCAAGTACAATAAATGCAGTAATGGAAACCGCTGCAGAATTGAATGCTCCTGTTATCATTCAATTTTCCAATGGAGGTGCACAATTCAATGCCGGTAAAGGACTTTCCAACGAAGATCAAAAAGCCGCCATCGCCGGTGCGGTAGCTGGCGCCAAGCATATTCATGAACTGGCGGAATCTTATGGAGCCACAGTGATACTTCACACAGATCACTGCGCTAAAAAATTATTGCCGTGGATAGACGGATTACTGGATGCAAGTGAGGAATATTACTCCAAGACCGGCAAGCCATTGTACAGTTCTCATATGATTGATCTATCTGAAGAACCTATTGAAGAGAATATTGATATATGTAAAAAATACCTGGAGAGGATGAGTAAAATGGGGATGACCCTGGAAATCGAACTTGGAATCACTGGTGGCGAGGAAGATGGTGTTGACAATACAGATGTTGACGATTCCAAGCTTTACACTCAACCTGAGGAAGTGGCCTATGCTTATGAAGAACTTTCTAAAGTGAGTCCTAGATTCACAATAGCGGCAGCCTTTGGAAATGTTCATGGTGTCTACAAACCTGGAAATGTAAAACTCACTCCAAAAATTCTGAAGAACTCGCAGGAATACATATCGGAGAAATACGGAGTTGAACATAATCATATTGATTTCGTTTTTCACGGTGGTTCAGGATCCTCTTTGGAGGAAATAAGAGAGGCAATAGGATACGGTGTGATTAAAATGAACATAGATACAGATTTGCAATATGCGTTCATGGAAGGGGTGCGCGACTATATTCAGGAGAAGAAAGATTACCTGCAATCACAGATTGGAAATCCTGAAGGAGAAGACCAACCCAATAAGAAAAAATACGATCCCAGGGTATGGCTGAGAGAAGGAGAGAACACCTTTGTTGGGCGGCTCAAACAAGCTTTTGAGGATCTCAATAATGTAAATACATTGTAATACTGATAAACCGAAGAGAAAATGACGGCCTGGTTTAAGAGAAAGGAAAAAGGTATTCAGACGGCTACCGAAGAGAAGAAAGATACCCCAAGGGGTTTATGGTATAAATCACCTACAGGGAAAATTGTTGAATCCGAAGAATTAGCCAAAAATTTCTACGTGAGCCCGGAAGACGACTATCACGTGCGTATCGGGAGCAAGGAATATTACGAGATACTCTTCGACGATAATAAATTTAAGGAACTGGACGCTAAACTGACTTCCAAGGACCCGCTAAAATTCGTGGATACCAAGAAATATTCAGACAGATTATCTGTGGCAAAGAAGAAAACCGGTTTGAATGATGCTGTGAGAGCAGCAGTAGGCAAGTCGAAAGGAAAAGACCTGGTAATTGCGTGTATGGATTTTAGTTTTATCGGTGGATCCATGGGAAGTGTCGTTGGTGAAAAGATCGCAAGAGCCATCGACTACTCTATTAAAAACAACATTCCTTTCGTGATGATATCCAAATCGGGAGGTGCGCGTATGATGGAGGCGGCCCTGTCCTTAATGCAATTGGCAAAGACATCGGCCAAATTGGCCCAACTGGCCGAGGCAAAGATCCCGTATATCTCATTATGTACAGATCCTACAACCGGTGGAACAACAGCATCTTATGCTATGTTGGGCGATATCAATATCGCAGAACCAGGAGCCTTGATTGGCTTTGCAGGACCCAGGGTTGTAAAAGAAGCTACCGGAAAAGATCTTCCCAAGGGATTCCAAACCTCGGAATTTGTACTCGAACACGGATTCCTGGATTTCATTTCGCACAGGCGTGATCTTAAGGATAGGATAAATCTTTATATAGATCTGATTCAAAATAACCCTGTCAGATAAAAAAAGGCCCTTCATTGAGGGCCCTTATTTTTCACAGCAACTCTTAGTTGAAAAATCTTCTCAAGAATATTTCTTCAGATTCACCATTGGGATAAGTTAATATACCCACTGCATCACAGCTCCCGTCTCCAAAATCAAGGCTCGCCGTATTGTCGTTCCTCGATAATTCCAGTACACCACTTACTATGAATCTGCAAGCCATTTCCCTGCGCAATGCTTCAATGACCTCCTTAACAAATACATTGCCTGCAGGACCAATCCAGGTACCTTTGCCGGTAATGAGGAATACATTGTCTCCCCAAAATCCGCTACCGTAGCCTTCAATCCATTCTCTTGTGCGGTTTCCGGTAAAACTAGCAGAACTTCCATCTGGCCATTCAGCGCTGAATTCCGCCACAGCGTCAGATTGAGGGTTCCCGCTATCGTTGGAACGCATTCTTTCAATTGTGGCACCGCCTTCCACGGCTACCCCGTTAAAGGTGAAATTCTCCAGGGAAAGACTTAATGTATTCACTGCCAATTCCATGTCTTTGAAATAACTTAAGTAAATTATTCCACTGAGAACATTACCATTAGGCAGTTCACAACCATCACCGAAATCAATTGTCTTTTCCTTTGAAGTACTGGTGATCACAGTTGTAATGGTTACACAGTCTGGAAGAAAATCCGAATGATATGAGCCCTTTGATGTACTTAGGATCTCATCCGTTGCATAGACGTCTTCACCTATGCTCAAAATTTCTTCCGAAATCATTTCAGATTCATCGCTAGCCTGGAGGTCTGCGGTTTCGAAGGACTCCTCCTGTGCAAACTGGTCGTCACCAGTATCTGCCGATTCATCTTTGTCGCAGGAAATAACTAATAACGTTGCCAGTAGCACAATTCCTGCGAAGTTCATTTTTTTGAGACTTTTCATAATAACAATTTTTTAACATTACTGCTCTAGGACTTTATTTCTCTTCAAAGGTTTAATATGGACTTAAAAAAAATTGCGTCAGTAAATTTTAAAAATATTCATATCTTTGCGCCCTGATTGAAAATCAATCGGATACATAAAAATCATTAACACTAATATTGGCATGTATTTAACTAGCAAAGTAAAAGCCGACATATTTAAAAAATACGGCGGATCTGATAAGAATACCGGTTCTACGGAAGGTCAGATTGCACTGTTCACACATCGGATCAATCATCTTACAGGACACCTTAAAAAGAACCAAAAAGATTACAATACTGAACGTTCATTAGTTCGCCTGGTTGGAAAGCGCAGGGCATTGCTCGACTATCTTAAGAAAAAAGACATCGAGAAATACCGCGAACTGATCAAAGAACTCAAAATCAGGAAATAAAATAAATGGGGAAGGGCATCTTCCCTTTTTTTCTATTAAAAGGTCTTATTTAATACAAGACCTCATAAAAAGCTTACACACAGTTTTTCATTGGTCGACAACCCACAACAACACAACAACGGCCGCTGGTAAAGCGGCAGACCATTGTTTAACTAATCCGTTTATTAACGGATCTTATTGAAAATCTATGATTCCAAAAACATTTAGAGAGGTCATCGACCTCGGTGGAGGTAGGGAAATCTCTATCGAAACTGGAAAACTGGCAAAACAAGCTCATGGTGCTGTTGTAGTTCAGTCTGGAAAATGTATGCTGCTTTGTACGGTAGTATCGAATTACAAGGCTTCCGATGTAGACTTTTTGCCACTCACAGTTGACTACCGTGAAAAATTTGCTGCCTCGGGAAGATATCCGGGAGGTTTCTTTAAACGCGAAGCAAGACCGAGTGATGGAGAAGTACTAACTATGCGTCTTGTTGATCGTGTCTTGCGACCTTTATTTCCTAAGGACTACCACTCCGAGACACAGGTTATGATCCAATTGATGTCTCATGACGAGGATGTTATGCCTGATGCGATGGCTGGTTTAGCAGCTTCAGCAGCTATCCAACTATCAGACTTTCCTTTCGAATGCCCTATTTCTGAAGTACGGGTAGGAAGAGTGGAAGGTGAATTCGTTATCAATCCTACCAGGGCACAGCTTGAAGTATCCGATATCGATATGGTTATCGGAGCATCTGAAGATTCTGTAATGATGGTAGAAGGTGAGATGAGTGAAATCTCCGAAGAGGATATGGTGGAGGCCATCAAATTTGCTCATGAGGCCATCAAAGTGCAATGTGCAGCTCAGGTGCGATTAGCCGAGGCAGTAGGTAAAAAGGAAGTTCGGGAGTATGAGACAGAATTTGAAGATGAAGCACTGGAGCAAAAGATCCATGAATTGGCTTATGACAAAGTTTATGCTATTGCCAAGGCAGGATCTGCCAAGCAAGATCGCTCTCTCGCTTTTACCGAATTAAAAGAGGAGATCCTGGCAACATTTAATGAAGAAGAACAAGAAGAAATAGGTGAATTCATCACCAAATACTATTACAAGGCCGAGAAACAAGCGGTCCGGGACCTTACCCTAAATGAAAGTCTTAGACTTGACGGTCGTCAGACAGATGAGATCCGGCCTATCTGGTGTGAAGTTGATTACCTTCCGTCCACTCACGGATCTTCTATATTTACCAGAGGTGAAACCCAGGCATTGGCCACAGTAACACTTGGGACCTCCAGGGAGGCTAATATTGTCGATATGCCATCCTATGAGGGTGAGGAGACTTTTTACCTTCATTATAATTTTCCACCATTCTCTACTGGTGAAGCTCGCCCGATTAGAGGCACATCGAGAAGGGAAATTGGCCATGGAAATCTCGCTCAACGAGCTCTAAAGAGAATGATACCAGAGGATTGTCCTTACACAGTACGTATTGTTTCCGAAGTATTGGAGAGTAACGGATCATCATCCATGGCTACGGTATGTTCGGGTACCATGGCGCTGATGGACGCAGGTGTGCAATTGACTAAACCAGTATCAGGAATTGCCATGGGTCTGATAAGTGATCCGGATTCCGGGAAATACGCCATTTTATCAGATATTCTGGGAGATGAAGATCACCTGGGTGATATGGACTTCAAAGTAACCGGTACTGCTGATGGTATAACTGCCTGTCAGATGGATATTAAAGTCAAAGGTCTGTCTTACGAGATTTTAGTAAAAGCCCTCAAGCAAGCCAGAGATGGCAGGTTACATATTCTGGGCAAATTGACAGATACTATTGCGGAACCCAATGCTGATGTGAAGCCACATGCTCCAAAAATGGTCTTCACCACTATCCCTGGAGAGTACATTGGTGCATTGATAGGTCCTGGTGGTAAGGTAATCCAGGAGCTGCAAAAAGAAACCAAGACCAC
>JAAUXZ010138354.1_pt1 | contig 15921 bp, 15 predicted proteins | sample 7278131 | NCBI WGS metagenome assembly JAAUXZ01 (sample SAMN14350119, study PRJNA611818) | marine sediment metagenome | isolation source: surface marine sediment (3m) | place: French Polynesia: Moorea | collected 2018-08
CGCGTCGTGATCTCTTCGTAGACGGCGCCGCTGTACAGCAGGATCAGGCTGTTGCGGATCAACGGCGTGTTCTCACGCACGGAATTGCTAACGGTCTGGTCGCGGGACAGGACCTCCATCGTGATCTGCATGAAATGCGACTCGCCGAAGCTGTCCTTGAAATTGACAACCAGCGGCGGGTGCAGGCTCTGGTAGATTGCCGGTCCCGCGGTCGGCTCGGGCTCTTCGGCCGCGGCCGCGTCCTCCGGCGGCGCTTCGCCGCCCAGGAAGGTCATCCCGGCGAAAACGCCGACGCCCAGCAGCGCGGCTCCCACGCCCGCGAGGACGAGTTTCTTCATCATGCCGCCGCCGGATGCAGCTTCCTGGGTTTCGTTAGCTTCGTCAGCCATTACTTGCTCCAATGTGTCCTGACACTGTCGATGCAAGCGTCGTGCCAAAACGGGCGAAGCAAGTTTTTTTCTATGTTTTTTAGATGGTTACGTCTTTCTGGAGTACCCGGCCCCGCAACTGCGGGCGTCAGAAATCCGGCGACGCCGGTGTGCGTCGGGGGCGCGTCGAAATATCGTCGGAATTTTGACGGGCTAGACGAAAGTGTCGACCAGGCCGCTGCTGCTCCTGGCCGGAGCACCCTCATCGGGCGTGGTTTCCGGGAGTTCCTCAGCGTCGTTTGCGGCGTCCAGTGTTGCCGGTGCTTCATCACGATTGCGTCCGGCGACGCCCTGTTCACCGACGTTCGCCTGGCCGAGCGACAGACCATTCTCGGCCAGCATCTCACGCAGGCGCGGCAGCGCCTGTTCAATGGCTTCTCTCGTCACGGCATGCTGTGCCTGGAAGGTCACGTTCGCCGCTCCGTCCTCGACCGACACCTGTACGCGCAGCGGACCGAGCTCGGCTGGCGTCAGTCGAATCTCTGCGGTCTTGAGCTGGTTACCGGCCATCATCACGACACGTTCGCCGATCTGGTCACCCCAGGCCGGATCACGGACAGCCGTCGGAATCGTGTCGCCGACCTGCTGCATTGTCGCGGCATAGCCGGTGTCCGGCGCAGCCGCCGGTGACGGTACGATGGCCGGCTGTGGCTGCTGCGGATTCGGCTGCATGTTCAGCACCTGCGCGACCTGGTTGACGATGGGTCGCGCTTTGGGGGCTTCGGGCGCTGTCTCGGCAACGTTTAACGAGGTGGTCGGGTCGATGCGGCGCGGCTGGTCGATCGGCACGAATCGCTCGGCAGCCTCCGGGTCGAGGTTTGGCGTCTGGGCGGCCGTCACGACGGTGACCGGCTCACGGCGAACCGGCAGCGGAGCGTCGAGGCCAGGATCCGATGGGGCGATCGCTGGCTGGCCGGTGTTCGTTACTGGAGTCGGCGTTGATCGTGCAGCAACCAGCGCAGGTTCTGCTCGTGTAAAGGGTCCCGGGACGGCCTCCTGCTTGCGAGTCCACGGCACCGTCGAGGGTGCATCCGTCGATGCCGCTAGGGCCGCGGCCGGCAGCGGATACTCGAGTTCGGCATCGATCGCGAGTTCACCGGCCACATCCTGTTCAGCGGTCCCGCCGACGATCGGCAGCGAGCTCTGTAAAGATCTCGGATCGATCGAGGGCGGCAGCTCAGCGTCGACCGGAATCGGCTGCAGCGGCAAGTCGCTGCCGGCAGGCGGCAAGATCTCGCCACGCGTCGCGAAACCCTGTTGCGGCGCGCTCATTTGCAGCAGGTTGGCGAAATCGAAGCCCGTCTCGGGCGTCATTACTGGTGTTTCGGGCAATTCGCCGCTGAAGTCCAGGGACGATAGCTGCAGGTTAAACATCGCGAACATGCAAGTTCCTCTCGAAGATTCGTTGTACCTGCATATTAGGTAGCAAGATGCGTGCCAGCCCCGCCTAGTCCTGGCCGAAGCCCCGGTCTTCCGGGTTAGGCAGGTCGTCGAGCAGCTTCTGCTCCAGCTTCTCTTCAAGCGCGTTATCGGCAGCCCGGTATTTCTCCAGCACGCGCTCGAGAGATTCCAGCTTTTGGCGCTTGACCATCCACCGCTGGCGATGCGTCGCGACGTTGCGCTCGCAGTCCCGAACGATCTGTTGCTGGGCTTTTACGGCCGTATCGAGACGGTCGAGGAAGCTCTGGTAATCCTTCAGGTGCGCGGAACTGACGCCACCCGCGGCGACGTTCTTCTTCGCATAGTTGTGGCGGAAGGCGCTCAACTCGCCGAGTCGTTCGAGCTGCTCGTTGAGGTGTCGCTGCGAGCGGCCTGCCTCTTCCCCGAAGCGCCGCTCCTCCGCCGCCGCCAGCGAGGCGATCTTGCTGATCTTTTTCGTGCGATTACGCATCGGGCTGCTCCGCCGCCGTCACGGCATCGAACAGCTCGCGCAGCTGCTCCACGCTGCTCGCGCAGTCGACACTCTGTCGCTGGTGCTGGCGCAGGAAGTCGATGATCGACGGCCACAGTGCAATCGCCTCGTCGAGCTGGGGATTCGAACCCGGCTGGTACGCACCGACTGCCACCAGGTCGCGATTCTCCTGGTAAGTAGAGTAGACCTGCCGGAATCGCGACACGAGTTGCTGCTGGCCGTCCGGGACGAACTGCGTCATCGCGCGGCTCACGGACGACTCGATGTCGATAGCGGGATAGATTCCGGCATCTGCCATGCTGCGCGACAGAACGATATGGCCGTCCAGGATCGCGCGCGACGCGTCCACGATCGGGTCGGTGTGGTCGTCGCCTTCGGCGAGCACCGTGTAGAACGCCGTGATCGATCCGCCGTTCGAGCCATTGCCCGCGCGTTCCACGAGTTGCGGCAGACGCGCGAAGACCGACGGCGGGTAGCCCTTGGTCGCCGGCGGCTCGCCGATGGCCAGCGCGATCTCGCGCTGCGCCTGCGCGAAACGCGTCAGCGAATCCATCAGCAGCAGGACATTCTGGCCCTGGTCACGGAAGTACTCGGCGATGGCCGCCGTCAACCATGCGCCATGCAGACGCATCAAAGGCGTGTCATCGGCCGGCGTCGCGACGACGACGGCGCGCTTCATGCCCTCGGCGCCGAGGGACTGGTCGATGAACTCCTGGACCTCGCGGCCACGCTCGCCGACGAGGCCAACGACAACGATATCGGCTTCCGTATTGCGCGTCATCATGCTGAGCAGCATGCTCTTGCCGACGCCGCTGCCCGCGAACAGGCCCATGCGCTGACCGCGACCGACGGACAGCAGCGAGTTGATCGAGCGGATGCCGACATCGAGCTGCGCACGGATCGGCTGGCGCTTCAGCGGGTTGATCGTCTCGCCCATCAGGGAAACGGTCTTGCCGCCGGGCAACGGCCGACCGCCGTCGAGGGGGTTGCCGCGCCCGTCGAGGACACGTCCGAGCAGGTCGTCGCTGACGCGGACCTCGGGCGATCCCGACACCGGGATAACGCGTGCATTCGGGGAAACGCCGCGCATGTCCGCGATCGGCATCAGGAAGAGACGGTCGCCGGAGAACCCGACAACCTCGGTCTCGACGCGGCGACCGTCGGCAGCAACGACGTCGCAGCGGCCGCCGAGCGCCGCGTGACAGCCCTCCGCTTCCATCGCGAGACCGACCGTGCGGCGCAGCACGCCCTCGACAACGGGCCTGGGGCGCTCGTCATAGGCGCGGTCGATGTAGCGCCCCAGTCCGAGTGAGCGTTCGAGGTTCCTGTCCGGGTCGGGACCGGGAAGTACAGGCGTTTCTTCAGTCACTGCCCCGCTCGTCTCCCAGTATCTGGTTGATCACCGCTTGCAGGCGGGCCTCGGCGGTCGCGTCGACCTGCGAACTCTCGGTCGTGACATGGCAACCACCGTGTGAGATCAGCGGGTCCTCGACGATGCTCCAGGCAGGCTCTCCCTCGGCCGGCGACAGGGATTCTCGGACCATTGCTGCATCGTCCGGGTGCAGGTGCACCTGCACGTTGCGGCTTGCGATCGGCAACAGCTGGATGGCCTCGCGCACGACGCCGATGACGTGACTCGGGTTGACCTTTATCTCCCGCCGGAACAGTTGCTTGACGATGGCAATCGCTAGCTCGACCAGCTGCTTCTCGACGGACTCGTCAAGGCGGTCGAAGGGCTCTGCCAGCGCACGCAGCAGTTCGTCGTAGCGCGCCGCGCGCTGTTCGATCGTCTGCTGGCCGGCGGCGACGCCTTCGTCGTGACCCTTCTTCCACGCTTCGTCATAAGCCTGCTGCTGCAGCTCCTGCAAGCGCCCGGCGGTCAGGTAACCCTTGCCGTCCGAACCGTCGATGGCCGGGACGTCCCAGGGCGCCGCCTCGCGCGCAGCAGATTCGTCAGACATATTCCTCGCCGCCCTGGCCCAGGTTGATGTCGCCGGCGTCGGCCAGGCGTCTCGCTACGTCGAGAATCTCTTTCTGCGACGCCTCGACATCGCTGAGCTTGATCGGGCCTTTCGCGTCCATGTCCTCGCGCAGCAGGGTCGCGGCGCGCTTCGACATGTTGCCCAGGATCTTGTCGCTGATGGCCGGGTCACAACCCTTCAGCGCCACGACCAGCAGGTCGTTCGGGATCTCGCGCAACAGCGCCTGGATGCCACGGTCGTCGACTTCGAGCAGGGTCTCGAAGACAAACATCATTTCCTCGATACGCGTCGACAACTCCTCGTTCTTTTCGCGAATCTGTTCGAGCAGCTTCTCCCCGCGCTCCGGCTTAAGCGAGTTCACGATCGCGGCCGCGACCTTGTCGCCGCCGACCTTGCGCGTGCCGCCGCGGCTCGAGTCGCCCGATTTGCTGGCGATGAGATTCTCTATCTCGGCGAGCGCGCTCTGCTGGATGTCCGTCAGCCTGGCGACGCGCATCACGACGTCGGAACGCAGTTCCTCCGGGAGCTTCTCGATGACCTCTGCCGCCTGGCCGCTCTCGAGGAACGCCAGCACGATCGCGATGATCTGGGGGTGCTCGTCCTGGATAATGTCGACCACCTCGCGGGAACTCATCCACTTCAGCGCGTCCAGCCCCTTGGCATCGTCACCGCTGACGATACGCTCGATAAATGCATTTGCCTTGGCGGCGCCGAAGGCATTGCCGAGCAGCTTGCGCACGTAGTTCTCGGTGTCCATGCCCAGCGCCGTCTGGTCTTCCACGTCGAGGATGAAGATATCCAGTACCTTGTCCGCGTCGTTGCGGCTGACGCTCTTCAGCGTCGCCATCGCGGTGCCCAGCTTGTGCACCTCGTTGGCTTCCATGTACTTCAGTACCTCGGCGGCCTCGCCCTCGCCCAGTGTCATCAGGAGCAGCGCCGCCTTCTCGGTGCCGCTCATGGTTTCAATGAACTCACTCATCGGTCGCTACCCACTTCTTGACGACCTGAGCGACGCGCGCCGGGTCATTCCCTGTGATGTTCTTCGCGGCGGCAACCTTCTCATCGTAGTTCGGGCCGGCCAGCGCCGCTGCACCACCGGCGAGCTGCACGGCACCGCCCGCTCCCGCACCGCCGCCAGCGGCGCCGATGTACTCGCCGCTCACCGCGGTGCCACCCGACACGACACCGCGCAGCATGGGTCGCACGATGCCGAATGCGATAGCCAGCACGAGGATTGCACCGAGCACCTGCTTCATCACATCCACCAGGCCCGGGCGTTCCCACAGGGCCGGCGGTTCGATCTCTTCCATCGGCTGCTCGGCGCGGAATGCCTCGTTGAGGACCACGACCGAGTCGCCGCGAGCCTCGTTGAAGCCGACCGCTTCCCGCACCAGCGCGGTGTATCGCTCTATGTCGGCCGGGGTGAGCGTTGCCTGAGTGTCATCGCCCCCGGCGGGCGTGTCGTCGATCAGGACCGCCACCGAGAGACGACGAATGGCGCCCGACTGCGGTCGCGTATGCCGAATCGTGCGGTCGACTTCGAAATTGCGGATGCTCTCGCGCGACGAGTTCTTCGGTTCAAGCAGCTCGGCTTCGGTGGCAACGTCGCCCGGGGCAACGCCTGTCGCTTCCGGAGGCTGGTTGCTCAGCGCGCCCGGCACGCCGGCGGCCAGGCCGCCGCTGGCGCTCGTCTGGTTCTCGCTTAGCTGCTCGCTGCGCACTACGGTGCGTGTCGGATCGAACGACTCGCTGGTCTCTTCTACGTAGGTGTAGTCGACGTCGGCGACAACCTCGGCACGCACACGACCGGGGCCTACCAAAGGTGTCAACAGGTCCTCGATGCGCTGCTTGTAGGTTTCCTCGAGTCGTCGCGACAGTTTGAACTGCGTGGCGGCCTGGGCACCCGCGGACTGTTCCATACCGGAGCTGAGCAGGCGGCCGTGCTGATCGATGAGCGTCACGTCGCTCGCAGCGAGATTCGGCACGCTGGAGGCAACCAGGTGGACGATTGCCGACGATTGGTCCTCTTCGAGTCCGCGACCGCCGTAGAGTTGCAGCAGCACCGAGGCACTGGCACCTTTGCTGTCGCGAATGAACGCCGTCTGCTTGGGCAGTGCCAAATGCACACGAGCCTCGCGTACCGCGCCGAGCGATGCAATCGTCCGTGCGAGTTCCGCCTCGAGAGCATGCTGGTAGCGCGCGCTTTCCATGAACTGGCTGACGCCGAAGCTCGACTGCTCCTGCATGATCTCCATTCCGCTGGTCGAGCTCGACAGCAGCCCCTGCGTGGCCAGCTGCATACGCGCCTCGTAGAGCTGAGACTCGGCGACCGCCACGGTGCCGTTGCCGTTGAGCTTGGCATCGATGTTGGAGGCCTGCAGCGCTTCGACCACTTCTGCCGCCTCGGCGGCACTCACGTCGACATAGAGCTGGGTGAACTGCGGTGTCTGCGACCAAAGCACGATAGCAAAACCGGCGGCAACGGCCGCGGCTATGCCAATGAGCGACATCACCTGCCGTACGGCGGGAATGCGGAGCACGCCTGCGAGATTCAGCTGGCTCGACGGTACGACGGTGGATTCGATGACTGTTCCTGTTTCCATGACTTGCTATCTTTTCCCTGGGTTCACCGGGCGCTTACACCGGCATGTTCATGATGTCCTGGTAGGCTGAAACCAATTTGTTGCGTACTTCCGTGACGGCCCTGAAGGACAGGTTGGCCTTCTGCGATGCGATCATGACCTCGGCGAGGCTCTTGTCGGTCGTGCCGTTCTCGAAGCCGGTTTTCAGCTGGCTCGAGTACTTCTGAGCCTCGTTGACGGCATCGAGCGAGTTCTTCAGCAGGTCGCCGAAACTGCCGCTTTGCGGCTGCGACGGCTGCTGTGTCGGCTGCAGCTCGCGGCCGAGCGTGCGGATCTGGCTCAGCAGGTCGGTGGCGTTGATTTCGTTCATGCGGTCTCTCCGGGAATGGCAATGCCCTCGTCGCGCATGCGCGCGAGCTTGTAGCGCAGCGAGCGCGGGCTGATGCCGAGCGCCTGTGCGACGTCGCTGCGCTTGCCGCCGTGGGCATTCATTGCGTCGATGATCAACTGGAATTCGCGATTGCGAAGGCCCTGGCTCAGGTCGGCAGCGGCCGGTGTCGTCGGCTGCTCGAAGCAGAGGTCGGCGGCGCGAATCTCCTTACCGCCCATCAGGATCAGCGTGCGCTGCACGAGGTTTTCCAGTTCCCGCACGTTGCCGGGCCAGTCATGTGCGAGCAACGCGTTCTTTGCGCAATCGGCCAGCGCCGGCGCCCGATCGCAATGGCGGCGGAGCAGCATCTCGGCGAGCGGCAGGATATCGTCAGGACGATCCTTCAGTGCGGGTATGTGCAGCGGAAATACGTTCAGCCGGTAGTAGAGGTCCTCGCGGAACTTGCCGTCTGACACGAACTGCCGCAGGTCGCGGTTGGTAGTCGCCAGGATGCGCACGTCCAGCGGAATGACTTTGCGGCCGCCGATGCGCTCGACCTCTTTCTCCTGGATGACACGCAGCAATTTGGCCTGCAGCCCGAGGTCCATTTCCGATATCTCGTCGAGCAACAGCGTGCCGTTCGCGGCCTGCTCGAACTTGCCGGCGTGAGCCCCGGCAGCGCCGGTGAAGGCGCCCTTCTCGTAGCCGAACAGGATGGCTTCGAGCATGCTCTCGGGGATTGCCGCGCAGTTGATAGCAACGAACGGCTGCTCGGCGCGCGGCGACTGGTCGTGTATGTAACGCGCAAACACTTCCTTGCCGCAGCCGCTCGGGCCGTTGATCGTGACCGTCACGTCGGTCCTCGCGACACGCGCCGCAACCTTTACCAGCTCGACCATGCGGGCGTCGGCGACGACCGGCCGCTTGTCTGCTGTGGGCGTGCAGAGGTACTTGTCGACGATCGCTTCGAGTTCGTCGGCTTCGAAAGGCTTCACGAGGTAGTCCGCCGCGCCGTTGCGCATGACGTCGACGGCGTTCTCGATCGTACCGTAGGCGGTCATCAGGACGGCAGGCAGTGTCGGATGCTGCTCGCGGATCTTGCCCAGCAGCGTAGCGCCGTCCATCGGCTCCATCTGCAAGTCACTGACGACCAGCCCGACGGACTCGTGATCGAGGATGTCCAGCGCCGCGGGGCCGCTGTCGGCCGTCAGCACGGGCCGTTGACTGCTGTTGAGCGTGTCGAACAGCGCTTCGCGCAGGTTGGCATCGTCCTCGACGATCAGTACGGCAGGCTGTGTCATGATGCGGCTCCGACGTCGGCTGGAAACATGACCGTGAAACTCGTACCAAGGTCGGATGTACTCACGGTGACGTCACCGCCGTGAGCTTCGGCAACGGCCTTGACGACCGACAGACCGAGCCCGGTCCCCTGTGGTCGGGTGGTGAAGAACGGTTCGAAGAGCCTCGGCAAGGCGTCTTCAGGAACTCCGGGGCCGTCGTCGCTGACGCACAGTTGAATGCTGTCGCCAAAGCGATGCGCGTGCAGCAGGATGTTGGCACCGCCGGCCTGGTCGGCGTTCGTTACGAGGTTGAATAACGCACCCTTCAGCGCGTCACCGTTTGCGGCAACGGTAAGCGTCTCGTCCGTAACCGAGACGCGCAACGTGTTCTCGAGCTGGTCTTCGAGGGTCTTCTGCACGTCGCTCAGGAGTTCGACCACGTTGATCCGGTCCTGCGCGCGGCGGGATCCCGCGGCGAATCCGAGCATGTCATTGACCATACGCTTCAGGTCCTGCAGGCCCGCCGTGATCTTGTCCGCCACTCGCGCGTTGACCGCGGTGCTGCGGTCGAGACGGCCTGCGTACAGCATCGCAGATGCCAGCGGCGTGCGGACCTGGTGTGCGAATTCCGCCGTCATTTCGCCGATGGCAGTAAGCCGTTCATTTCGCTGACGTAATTCCGATATGCGTCGGCTCTCGGTGATGTCCGCCAGCAGCAGGACCTCGCCGGGCTCACCCTCCAGCGGCCGGCGCGACAGACTGAGCCAACGGCCGTCGTGGAGCTGGATGTTACCGTCGCCACCCTGGCGAACCTCGCGATGCACGACGGATGCCCAGGAGCAGCCGATCAGCGGCTGGTTCAGCAGCCTGCTGGCCTGACTGTTCTGTTCGCGGATGATGCCCTCACCGTCGATGACGAGAATGGCCCCTGGCAGCGTCTCGAGGAGCTGCGCCAGGCGCCGCCCGAGCTGCTCCTTCTCAACCAGGTCTTCAAGCCGTGCCGATTGCTCGCGCTCGAGCTGGCGAGTCAGCGCCTGCACCGTTTCCTGAAGGTCCCGATAGGACTCTTCCAGCAGGCCCGTCTGCCGATTGAAGACGTGGAACGCGTTCTCGAGCTGTTCTGCATTGAAGGACGTAGCCGCCAAGTCTCACTCCGTTTCTGTCATTCCTGACAGGTAGAGTGCAAGTTGCGTGCCAGATCAATACAGGCTTTATTTTCAGTGGCTTACGGATTTCCGACGGCAGCAATCGGCGTCAAAAATCTGACAATCGCTAAGGTATTGACGCCAGGGCCTCAGCCCAGGCCGTGTTTTCCGATCTTCTCGACCAGCGTCGTGCGGCGCATGTTCAGGAGCCGCGCAGCCTTGGCGACGACGCCATCGGCCGCCTCCATTGCCTGTGCGATAAGGTCCCGCTCCAGCGCTTGCAGGCTTTCCTTGAGGTTGGCATTGGTGAGCTGCATTGCTTCCGCGACATTGTTCTTCGCCGGCGCCGGACCCGCCTCGCGGTACTTCGGCGGCAGGTCTTCCACACCGATGACGCCTTCGGGCTTGATGATCGCGAGGCGCTCGACGAGATTGGACAGCTCGCGGATGTTGCCCGGCCAGCTGTAGTTCGCGAGCACCTGGATAGCCTCGGGACTGACCCGCAGTTCGCCCTCTCCGGCCCCGCCGTGCGCGATCAGCAACTCGTCCAGCAGTTGTGGCAGGTCTGATACGCGCCTGTAAAGCGGCGGCATCTCGATCGGGAAGACATTGAGACGATAGTAAAGGTCTTCGCGGAACTCGCCGTCCGCGACCGCAGTTGGAAGGTCGCGATGCGTCGCGGCGATGATACGGACGTCACAGCGCTGGCTCTTGCCGCTGCCGACGCGCTCGAAGGTGCGCTCCTGCAGCACGCGCAGCAGCTTTACCTGCATGTCGAGACTCATGTCGCCGATCTCGTCGAGGAACAGCGTACCGCCCTCGGCCAGCTCGAAGCGCCCGGTGCGCGTGCTGATCGCGCCGGTAAACGCGCCCTTCTCGTGGCCGAACAGCTCGCTTTCCAGCAGATCGGCGGGAATGGCACCGCAGTTGATCGGCACGAACGGCTTATCGGCGCGATCAGAAAGTTCGTGGATGGTACGGGCAACCAGCTCCTTGCCGGTGCCGGACTGCCCGGTGATGAGGACGTTGGTGTCGAAATCCGCCACCTGTTCGATCAGTTGCCGAACATGGCGGATCGGGTGCGAGTTGCCCGTGATGCGGTGGCGTCGCTCAATGCCCTGGTAGCGCTCGGCACGGCCCAGCAGGCGTTCCAGCTGCGCACGCGTCAACGGCAGGTCGACGGACCAGTTGGGCCCGTCATCCGGACGGGTGTCGTTCGACAGGCAAAGAAAAGGCAGGCTCGGGCGCTGAGAGCGGATCTCGCCTGCAGTGCGGCGAATACCGTCGTTGCCGTCACCGTCGATGATGACCGCCGTTACGTCATGTGTCAGCGATTCGGCGGAATCGCCGATGATCGGATCGTAGTCGAGAAACCTGAGCCGGTTGACGAGCTCGGCCGCGTGCTTGCGGTCGGCGTCGAGTACCAGGACTTTCGCGCGGCTGTCATTGCCGGTTGCCATGCTCTTCCCCAAAGCTTGGATACGTGGGGGAGCATAAACCCCTGAAATCACTACATTTGTGACCTGGGTCACAAATGCGCGCATTTTAACGTAATTCGTAGGCCTTCTTGGCGGCCTGGCCGCGACGGAGCTCGGAGATCTTGCTGGTGACCTCGTGACGCGCTTCCAGGGCTTTCGCCTCGACCAGTTCGGTGCTGCGCTGGACCTTCTGCAGCACTGAGCGGCGCTCGGCTTCGGGCACGTTCATGACGATGCCGCGCAGCCGCGCCGCGATATCTTCGATCTGGTCCCATTCGCCGGCCTCGGCGAGCGTTTCCATGTGTTCGGCCATCTCCAGCGCGATCGTCGCCGCTGATTCCTGCAGTGCTGCCCGGCTGGCTACCATGATCAACCTCCTTCGGGTCTACGACTCAGACCTCGTCTGCAATGGCATCCCATGCTTCCTTGAGTTCGCGCAGCAGTGCTGCAACTTCCTCGAGGATGCTTTCATCGTTTTGCAGATTCGCCTGCAACAGCCGCCGCATCATATAGGTGTACAGTGCGTCGAAGTTCTCCGACATGCGCTGGTCCGCGCTGTGATTTAGGCTCGCCTGCAGTCCGCCTATGACGTTGATTGCGTCACTGATATTTTCGCCCTTGGCCTGCACGTTATCTCGCTGCATATGGCCGCGCGCAACACCGATCTTGGTCAGTGCGTGTTCCATCATCAGCTGGATCAGCCGATGCGGCGATGCGTCTTCGACTGCATCGCTGATGCCGATCCGCTTGTAGGCCTGCATTGCTGTCTGTGTTGCGGGGGAATACATTCTCAATTCCTTCTGGCTATAGCTGGCTTGGCGGTTCGAAGCCAGGCAGGTTGTTCAGTTGCTGTGTCAGGAAGCTGCTGGTCGTCGATAGCTGACCGAGCAGTGAGTCCAGTGCATTGAATTGCCGCAGCAGCCGGACTTCGAGGGCAGCCAGCCTCTCGTTCAGGGCCTCGCCCTGCTCGGTAATGCCGTCGATCGTCTCTTCGAGTCCCTGGGTGCGAGCTTCGAGGATGCCGCCCGATGTCAGGAAGCCGTCGGCCAGGCCATGCAGGCGAACGGCGAAGCCGTCTGTCGTCGCAAACAGCTGGCCCAGCTGAGTGAAATCGTTCGCCAGAGCCTCGGACAAACCGTCTTCGTTGATCGATAGCTTGCCATCGAGCTGGATTTCGACACCGACATCGCTCAGCGCTGTGAACGGGCCACCGGCGTCCTGTACAGATACGCTGAGCTCACGGCGGATCTGGTCCCTGATGCCACGTACCGTTGCGTCGCCGACCAGTGGCGCCGCAGCGTTCGAGTCAGGGTCGTAATCCGTCAGACTGTCAAAGGTATCGATGAGCGCGTTGTAGCTTGCAACGAAACTGGCGACGAGATCGCGAACCGCATCTTCGTCATTTTCGACGGTGAGGCTCTCGGTCGCAGCCGTTGTTTGCACCGCGGTGATCGTGACGCCCTGTACCGCACCGGCGAAGGTATTGTTGGTGCTCATGACATCGAAACCATCGATGCGTATCTGGCCATCCAGTGCGGCGATGCTCTCGGTCAGGGCGGCCGATGTCGGTGGATCGTATTCGAGCGCGGCCAGCCCACCATCGCCGCCCGACTGGGTTACCGTGATGGTATTGGCAGCGCCGGTCTTGTCGGCCGTCAGGATGAGGTAGCTGCCGCTATCGGCATTGACGATAGTCGCTGCAACGCCCGGATTGTCTGTCGAAGAGTTGATCGCGTCGCGGATTCCGGCCAGCGTGTTGTTCTCGGCATTGATATCGATCGCAACGCCGTCCGCGCCCATCTGGATTGTCAGGGTGCCCGTACCCACGACCGCGTCAGCATCGGCAAACGCACCTGAGGTGAGTTTCTGAGCCTGGGCGAGCTGTACGATTTCGATCGAGTAGTTCGCCGGCACGGCGTTGGTGTCGGAACTCACCGTGAAGGCGTCTTCGTTGCTGGATACGGCCCGGCGTGCCAGGAACTGCTTGGCATCCTTCATGACGTCGAGCTTGTCACGCAAGTCGGCCAGCACGGACTTCAGGCTCCCGAACGCCGAGAGCTTCGCCTGCGCGCGCGCTTCCTGTAGTCCGAGTCTCGTCGCCACTGGCTGTCCCTCTGCAGCAACTAGTTGCTGCACGATTCCTGCGATGTCGAGGCCGGATCCGATTCCGTTAGATACGATACTTGGCATGAGATCAATTCTCGCTGTACGGCATTCCTGGTCGTTTCATGCTGTATCGAATACAAGAAGCGTGCCAAGTACCGATACGGCTGTGCGACCCAGCCTCAGACCTGTTTATCGTATAGCCTGAGGGCCATCTCACCGCTGGTCGAGCGGTACAAAGTGGCCTTTTCGGGTGGAATCTGCCGGATTACCTCTCCGGTTTCGCGGTCGAGCACCTGGATCACCGAGCGTCCGCTATCCATATTGACTTCGAACCGCAGATCGCGGCCGATCGACCGGGACGCGACATTCAGCTTGCGTGCCAGTTCTTCAACGTCCGCGCTCGATTTTCGTTCGACCGGCACATTCCTGCCGGCATCAGCCTCCGTCTTGCCGGTGCTCTGTGCATTGCTGGCAGCCTGCGGCTGCAGCTGTCGGAATGTCCCTGTCAAAGAGGAGATTGATTTCAGGTCTTGGCTAGACATCAGCGTTCTCCTGATTCCCTGACGAAGGCCGCGTCCTTGCGGCCTTCCCAGGGTGTCTTACTCATCGCTGCTTACTGCAACAGACTCAGTGCCAGCTGCGGCTGGGCATTGGCCTGCGACAGTACGGCTACGCCAGCCTGCTGCAGAATCTGCGCCTTTGTCAGCGCGGCAGTTTCAGCGGCGAAGTCAGCATCCTGAATCCGGCCACGCGAAGCGGCGAGATTCTCGGAGACAGCCTGCAGGTTGGAGATCGTCGACTCGAAGCGGTTCTGGATAGCGCCAAAGTTGCTACGCAGCGCGCTTACGGACGTCAGGGCCGAATCGATGCGCTTCATCGCATTGTTTGCGCCGTCTACCGTCAGCACGTCGACAGAAGCCAGGGCTTCGGTGCTCTTCGTGATCGACTCGGAGTCGGCGAAACCGATTTCGGCTTCCTGCGTGCCGCCGAGCTGGATCGTCTCGTTGGCACTCAGTGTTACCGTGCCCTTGATGACACCAGCCGTAACGGCTTCGACGTTGGCGTTGACGCCGGTACCGGTACCGGTTGTCGTGCCGCCGACGAGGTCGATCGTCTCAACGATGTCGATATCACGACCGTCGAGCGTATCGAAGGTCATGATGCCGGTCGCTGCGTCAACCGTGGCGGTAACACCCGTAACACCGGTGTTGAGGTTGACGGCCGCAGCCAGATCATTGGCCGAGATGACATCGCCATCCGCCGACTCGGCGAATACGACTTCGCCATTAATCGACAGCTGATAGCTCGTGCTGCCGCCCGTGCCCAGCGTAACGGTGTCGAACGCTGCAGCCTCGGTGACCGAGTTCTGCGCCGTTGCGTTCAGGCCGGCGACGTTTGACGAATTGATCGCCTCAGCCTTGGCGTATGCACTGCTGATCGTCTGGCCCGCTGCGGCGCCAGCAACCGAAGCGCCGACCGATATCGTTTCGCCCTGGCCGACCTTGATCGTCAGGCCGCCGGCATTCAGCTGGTTGGTGCCGACCGCGGTACCCGTCTTCTCGGCAATCTGGCCGATCTGCGAGGCGCGGACACCGGTGTTCAGGGAGACAGCGATCGTCTCACCGACGTTGGCGCCGATCTGGAACTGAGCGTTGCCGAACGTGCCGTCGAGGACCTTCTGGCCGTTGAACGCGGTCTGCGACGCGATACGGTCGATCTCGGAAATACGCTGTTGTACTTCCGCATCGAGCGCGGCGCGGTCAGACGACGAGTTCGTGGCGTTGGCCGCCTGAACAGCCAGCTCGCGGATGCGCTGCAGGTTGTTGGTCAGCTCAGCAAGAGCCGATTCAGCCGTCTGCGCCAGCGAGATGCCGTCGTTTGCATTTCGCACGGCCTGGTTCAGGCCACGGATCTGCGTGGTGAAGCGCTCGGAAATCGCGAGACCTGCTGCGTCATCCTTTGCGCTGTTGATTCGCAGGCCCGTTGACAGTCTTTCGAGTGACTGGTTAAGCATGCCCTGCGAACGACCCAAGTTACGTTGCGCATTAAGCGATGCAACGTTTGTATTGATGGTCATTGCCATTGGTTTACTCCTAAGTAAAAAACACCCGGACTGCTTATGCCGCCGGAATTTTATGCCAGGGCCGCGATATCCATTCAGGACCTCCGTACACAGGTGTTATCGGTAGAGATGTAGGAACCTTTAGCGCGTTTTGGGAAGGGCGCAGGTTGACGCGTGATGCCCGCCGGCAGGTGACTGCAGAACTTTAGCGATTATTTTCTGAAATGTGACGCAGGTCGTCTGCGCGTCTGTTACAGGTAGTTGAACAGCGAAAGCGACTGTGTCCGTACGAACGATTCCTGCGCCGCCTGCAGCGTCGTCACCTCGAAGCTGAGGCGTGACAGCGCTTCAGCGTAATCGAGGTCTTCAATATCGGCGAGCGTGGCACGGTAGGTCAGCTCCTGTGCGCCATTCGTGTCGAGCTGGGTCTCGATAGTCGCGAGGCGCGAGCCTACCTGGACTCTGACGTCGAGCACATTTCCTATCGCCTGGTCGATGTTCTGTAAGCCGGCATTGACCGAGTTATTGAGTGCAGCCAGGGACGCCGGGCTGCTCGATCCCTGCTCGAGAGTCGTC
>JAAUXZ010011780.1_pt1 | contig 15918 bp, 17 predicted proteins | sample 7278131 | NCBI WGS metagenome assembly JAAUXZ01 (sample SAMN14350119, study PRJNA611818) | marine sediment metagenome | isolation source: surface marine sediment (3m) | place: French Polynesia: Moorea | collected 2018-08
CCTGGGCACGGCCAGCGCAGAAGTAGGCGCCCTTGCCAGCGACTCCCCCCTCGGAATGGTTGCTCCTGTTATGGGTCTTGAAACCATCAATCGCTCACGAACCCTCTATGAAGACCTGATGCGTGAACGCTGGGGCTCAATGCTGCACTGGTTAAATCGCCAGCAACATCCAGATATTATCTGGATATCACTGGTCCGCAGTGGCGCCTACACAGGTAGTGGAAAGTTTGTTGTCCCCGGCTATAGCCAGGATCTGCGCAACGTTGTAAAGCTTGCTAACAGGGCTATTAGCTATACCGTTCCGGGCGGACATGAACTCAACATTATGGATGGTCCTCTACTCGCTGACATCATCAGTAAAAAGGTCTACGGCCATAACAGACAGGCGTCCAATGATTAATCGAAGAAAGTCTGTTCCGGTACAGGTCGGCAATGTCGTTGTAGGCGGCGATGCCCCTGTCGTCGTCCAGTCCATGACCAATACTGATACTGCTGATCCCATAAGGACAGCGATACAGGTTGCCGAACTAGCGCAGGCAGGGTCAGAAATCGTTCGAATAACGGTGAATACCGAAGAAGCCGCCAAGGCAGTGCCTGATATCATTAATCGACTGGATCAGATGAATATCAGCGTCCCGCTGGTCGGTGATTTTCACTTCAATGGACACAAGTTACTCACTAAATTCCCGGAATGTGCCCAGGGACTAGCAAAATACCGAATCAATCCCGGTAACGTCGGACGCGGTAAACGCCGTGATGAGCAATTTGCCCAGATGATCGAACTGGCCTGTCGATACGAGAAGCCTGTGCGCATCGGGGTTAACTGGGGCTCACTTGACCAGGATCTACTTGCCAGCAAGCTGGACGAGAATGCAGAACTACCTGAACCCAGGTCCCTGGAGGCAATCAACCATGACACGCTGATCGAATCTGCACTCAGTAGTGCCGCGCGTGCCGAAGAACTGGGTCTGAGCAGTGACAAGATCATACTCTCATGCAAAATGAGTGGCGTTCAGGACCTGATCAGCGTCTATCAGGATCTTGCAAGTCAGTGTACATATCCCCTGCACCTTGGGCTGACGGAAGCCGGAATGGGTAGTAAAGGTATTGTCGCATCAACAGCAGCACTAGCCGTTCTGCTGCAGCAGGGCATTGGGGACACGATACGCATCTCCCTCACGCCCGAACCCGGCGGTGCCAGAACTCAGGAAGTCATCGTTGCCCAGGAGATTCTCCAGTCCATGGGGCTGCGTTCGTTTACCCCTGTCGTGATTTCATGCCCAGGTTGCGGTCGTACCTCCAGTGACTACTTTCAGCAGCTTGCCGAGGAGATCCAGGGCTATCTGCGCGAGCAAATGCCTTCATGGAAAGAGACATATCCAGGTGTTGAAAGCATGCATGTTGCCGTCATGGGCTGCGTCGTCAACGGTCCTGGCGAGAGCAAGCTGGCTAATATTGGCATCAGCCTGCCAGGTTCCGGGGAAAAACCGGTTGCGCCCGTGTATATCGATGGCGAGAAAGACGTCACGCTTAAAGGCGAAGGTATTGCCGAGGAGTTTAAATCCATCATCCTGAACTATGTCAGAAAAAAATACGCTCAATAATGGCTGCTAAATCAATAGATTGAATTAACATTTTACGACACAAAGACACGATCAGAAGCTAGTTAATTGATAGATAAGGCCTCTTTAAAATACCTGCCACCTGCCGCCCATAATCATCTTACCAAGCCTGAAATTTTGACTATTCTTAATAGTCCGGCCCAAAGGAAATTAACAATCAGGAGGTAACATGATTCGTTGGAACCATGATATTTTTCACGAACTACCTGAATACAAAGAAAAAATTAACCAGTTAATCAAAAAAGACCCGCATTTTAGCCATCTCGTTGAGCAATTCCATGAAATCAACAAGACCCTCGATGGCGTCCACAGGCATATCTACGGTACCGACTCCATTGACATGACAAGACTCAAGAAAGAACGCCTGCATCTCAAGGACGAAGTCTATAACCAGTTACAGATCAACTGATCTCATAGCGGGGCTAGTTTAGAGAAACTGCCCCGCTTCATCTGCCCCGCCTGACAAGTTACAATCCTTACTCGCCACACTGCCAGCACACAGAACAACAAGAGGTCATCCGTATGAGTAAGGACACGATCACCTTAGTCGACAACCGCACTGGGAAACAGATCGAACTCCCCATACTGGATGGCGTTCAGGGCCCATCTACCGTAGATATTCGTGCCCTGTACAAAGAACTGGGCTACTTCACGTTCGATCCCGGCTTCATGTCCACGGCGAGCTGTGAGAGCGCCATCACCTATATCGATGGACCCAAGGGTATCCTGCAGTACCGTGGTTACTCGATTGAGACACTTGCAGAAAACAGCTCTTACCTCGAAGTGTGCTACCTGCTCCTGAACGGAGAACTTCCTGAAAAACACCAACTGGATGAATTCACGAATATCATCCAGGAACATACCATGCTGCATGAGGCACTGAGGCGCTTCTTCAGTGGTTTCCGTCATGACGCCCACCCCATGGCAATCATGGTCGGAATTGTTGGTGCGCTGTCGGCCTTCTACCATGACTCCACGGATGTCCATAATCCTGTACATCGGGAAATCTCCGCCTACCGCATGATCGCCAAGATGCCGACTATTGCGGCCTGGAGTTATAAATACTCGATGGGACAGCCCTTTGTTTATCCCAAGAATGACCTGAGCTACACCGAGAACTTCCTGCGCATGATGTTCGCAGTACCTTCAGAGGAGTATGTTCAGAACCCACTGTTCGTTAAAGCACTGGACCTGATTTTTATTCTGCATGCTGACCATGAACAGAATGCCTCAACCTCTACCGTCAGGCTCACCGGCAGCTCAGAAGCCAATCCCTTTGCAGCAGTTGCTGCCGGGATCGCCTCTCTCTGGGGGCCCGCGCACGGAGGGGCCAATGAGGCCGTTATCCGGATGCTTGAGGAAATCACTGAAACTGGCGATGTTATGCCCTTTATTGAGCGCGCCAAGGACAGAAATGATCCATTCAGGCTGATGGGCTTCGGTCACAGGGTCTATAAGAACTACGACCCCAGGGCAAAGATCATTCGCCAGATCTGCCATGACCTGCTTGATGAGATTGGTGACACTGCAGAGGTACCATTATTTGAGACAGCTATGGAGCTCGAGCGCATCGTAGCCGAAGATGAGTATTTTATTCAGCGCAAGCTCTACCCGAACGTGGATTTCTATTCTGGCATCATCCTCCGCGCAATGGGTATACCTCTAAATATGTTCACGGTGATTTTTGCACTGGCAAGAACTGTAGGCTGGATCTCTCACTGGAATGAGATGATGCAGGATCCGACCTCAAAGATCGGCCGCCCCCGCCAGCTATATACCGGCTACGACACCAGGGAATACGTACCCATTGACGAGCGTGATTAAGTTAAGGCTTAAGTTTCTCGCTAATAGATTTTAGTATATACTGAAATGCTTATTTACTAAGGAGGACACAATTATGTCTATCGATAGAATGGTAATGGCCATGGCTGGCATCTTCATCCTGGCAACCGTGGCTCTGGGTCATTATCACTCGCCCTACTGGCTGCTATTTACAGCTTTCGTTGGCCTGAACCTGTTACAGGCTTCATTCACCGGTTTCTGCCCGGCTGCAATGATTTTCAAGAAACTGGGTGCTAAACCCGGCCAGGCGTTCAACTAGGCTTTATAGCCTTGTCAGGGCAACCAGTCGTTCTTCAAATCCGCTTGGGTGCCCAATCGTTTTCTCAGTATCGTTCCAGTGCCATGCACTGGAATTAAACAAATGGGACATCTCTGAAAGCGAACAGTGATAGGGCGGGCCTTCTACCCGCCCTGTCTGCATAAAGTGTGCAAGCAATACTCCATTAATAACCAGCCACTTCCTTAGCAGAGCCTCATACTGTTTCCACTTATCCGGATTCAGGGCACATAGACAAGTCTGATCATAAATAAGATCAAAGGGCCCTTCCGGTTGCCAGTCAAACAGATCTGCCTGAATACAACTGGCCTCCAGACCTGCTTTATCGAGTTGGGAATTGAGGAAATCAATTGGGGTTCTGGCTACATCTACCGCAGTCACCCTGAGTCCCATATTTGCCAGATCAATGACTTCATGACCACGACCGCAACCTGGAATCAGAATACTGGAGCCAGGCGTTAGTAATCCCTGTTCCAGCCAATGCTCCAGAGCGGGACTTGCGACCCCACGATCCCAGCCTGTACGCCCATCAAGATAGTTTTGCTCCCATCCCTGGCTGTTCATTAGTTACCAATCATTTCAGCAAGTCTTCTGTAAGACTCGGTTATATCAGCATCTGAGAAGGCAGCATTCGCAGGACTTGGATTTGGAGAAACATAGATTCGGGTTTGTCCCTCCATGAGATCCTGCAAACCCCAGTCAATATCCTGCTTAGTTTCACCCAGGGCGTTCATGTAGTTTTTGAAGGCTACCTTGCCATGAAACCAGGCCAGTTTTGGCTGTAGATTCTTGAGATGCTGCCTGAGGAGGGGCGCCCAGTACCTGTAATCGGAAACCCTCAGATCTGCAGCTCCCGCTGTCGGTCGTTTAACGACATCAGTAAATCCGATGCCATGACGCTCATACAGCTTGATGTTCGCATCTAGTGATGGCTGATATAAGTGTCCAGACAACCCGGAACTACTCAGGCAGCGCCAGAAACGGTTTCTTGGATTCGCAAAATAGAAACCAGCCTCTATGGAACGAAAACCCGGATTTAAGCCGATCGAAATGAGATTGAGATGTGGGGCAAGAAGATCAGGGAGGCTCTCGAATAACTCACCGTGCTGATCTGTGAAGGTGGTACTAAGCCTCGTCATTATCCCTGGAGTCTGGCTCTGCGAGGTCATTCACTTCTGCTTCTGCCTGATCCGGGTAGTGCGCACCCCAGTCGATGCTCATATTACTTACCCTTCGCTCCGGGGTGATTCGTCGATCACTGGTCACAGCAATACCATTACTGTCTGAAAATGGCATTGCTGGCATACTACCCCAACCTCGGCGATCATCACCGCTTCTGCGTTCAAGCAGACCGGTACGTGCCTGATTGCTCAGATTCTCCTTGAGAGAACGCTGAACTGAAAGCCGTATCTCCATGGTGGAGGTATTCTTCTTTTCGTCTGACTTCGCCATACTCACATTATAGAGCTGTGTATCAAGAAATACCTGACAGCTGATTAATTCATCCGTTCAATGGGTTTTTCCGGAGGGAGCTGCGATGGGATTTCCTGCGGTCCTTCCGGGACGGAATATTCAGGTATTGCTGGGGGCATGGCTGGCTGCATGGGCACAGTAGCCTCTGGATCAGCCATAGGGGGTGTTGTTACCCCGCCCTCTGTACGTAGTGCCTCAAGCTCCTTCCTCGCCTGTTCTGCATACTGACCTTCCGGAAACTGCTGAAGGTAAAGCTCAAGCCCAATGGCTCTCTGTTCAAGACTGGGATCAACCACAACAAAACCCTGGCTGGCGCGGTCATAGAAATCCTCTTCATCCAGGGTCTGACTCATCTGGCTTGGAACCTCCTTGTTTAGCTTGAAGTAATTCAGGTACTCATTCAGATTCCGCTCAGTGAGTATTTCACCGCCCAGGAGATTAGCAAGCACTGTAGAGGCTTCCTGGTCCTCCTGGAAGCGGGCAATAACCTGTTCACTATCGGAAAACTTTTCAAGGTCATGCCTGAAATCTCTGAAGTAGTTATAGGCATAGTAATTTCGCAGATTGGTTGTCAGCGCAGCCAGATTTTCTCTGACATAGACATGCTTATCTTTGCGTTCAGGAATCTGGGTAAAATGTGCTGTTTTAAAATCAAGCAGTTGCTCTATTAATGGCGTAACAGGGGCCATACTCGCCCGAATCTCTTCTGAACTGCCAGCACGGATTGAATCGATGTAACTCCTCAGATCAAACTCTGCCTCCCTGACCAGGCGTTTTCCAATTAATACACAGGCACCCTCACCCTTGGCGGATGAATATTTAAGCTGCTGATCTGCCGAAGCATGCTGATATTTCCCATGTTTATCATGGACCTTGACCATATTGCCAAGCGCAGTGGCCGCTGTATCAATCTGTAGCTGGTTATCGATATAAAGTGGCATCGCTTTCTGAGATTCGATCAGGTCAATGACACAGGCCACTTCCTTATGATCAGGGGCCGCTTTGGAGAGCAGAGCTTGTGTTTCAGACCCGATGCGATTGAGGCTTAATGCATTGGCAACCACTTCATCCAGGGCCACTGCCTGTGCACGTCTGAGGCTAATTTCAAAAGGCAGTTCCTCTGCCATAACTACCTGGTCCTGCGGCAATACAACGAAACGACCAAGGCGAAGATCTACCATCAATGGGTGATCGCTATCGAGCCCCGACTCAATGGAGTCAATTCTGACCTTATACTGACCATCCATTTGTTCTGTCACCGTACCAACTGCATAGGCATAGGCACGGAAATGGCTACCGGGTAATTCAATAAAAGCAGTCTTGTCTAAAGACTGTTCACGATCACCACATGCAACCAGTCCTGCGGTTACAAAGAGCGCCAGAAAAAGAATGGAAAAACGGGTCATCACAGTCACCTCCGGAATCTGGGTAAAATCCTAACCCGTTCAAGGTTTATTGTCATCGTTATTGCCCGGGTAGGCACACCCTAACCCACCCAGGCCGCAATATCCGCCGGGATTCTTGGCAAGATATTGCTGATGATATTCTTCAGCATAATAGAAGGGACCCGCGTCGATGATCTCGGTAGTGATCGAGTTGTAATCAGCCTTTCTCAGGGCTTCCTGGTAGCTTTTCAGGCTATCCCTCGCAGCCTGGGCCTGCTCACTGCTAAAGGTGTAGATACCTGATCGATACTGGGTACCTACATCATTGCCCTGGCGCATACCCTGCGTAGGGTCGTGCGCCTCCCAGAATACTGCCAGTAACTGTTGGTAGGTGACCTGCTCAGGATCAAAGGCAACCAGGACAACCTCATTATGCCCGGTCAGTCCTGAACACACTTCCCGGTAGGTAGGGTTTGGTGTCATGCCTGCCGAATAACCCACTGCCGTACTATAAACGCCGGGCAGCTCCCAGAATTTACGTTCTGCTCCCCAGAAACAGCCCAGACCAAACATGGCCATCTCGATACCATCAGGAAAGGGGGGCTTGATGACGTGACCATTAACAAAATGCTGATCAGGCACAGGCATGAGCTCGTCACGCCCCGAAAGCGCCTGTGAACTATTGGGCATAGACTGTTTTTTATGCATTCCAAACATCGGCCATCTCCTTACTTCAATGTACTATTAGTCATCCAACAACAGCGTTTATGATCACCATGGGCAGATATCGTTCACCCAGTCCAAAGGGTTCGCCCTATATTACTGCGGCAGGCTACCAGAAGCTTGGGAAAGAACTTGAGGCACTCTGGGTACGCCGTGCAGATGTTACCCGGGCACTTGCTGCAGCCGCAGCTGAAGGCGACCGATCTGAGAATGCTGAATACATCTACCGAAAAAAAGAGCTACGGGAGATCGATCGCCGCATCCGTTATCTCCAGAAAAGGCTACCTGAATTAAGGGTTGTTTCCCGCAAGCCAGAAGAAACTGATCGTGTCTTCTTCGGTGCCAGGGTTACTCTTGAGGACCTTCAGGGTAAGGAACAAACTCTGAGAATCGTCGGCGCCGATGAATTTAATCCTGCCGTAAATGCCATCAGCGTGGACTCTCCAATGGCCCGCGCGCTGTTGAAACGAGAACTGGATGAGGAGATCTCTGTTCAGACACCGGGTGGGGAACGCCGCTATCTAATAGTCGATATCAGCTACGAAGACCGATAGAATGCCCGCTGTGGCGTCCTCACATCCAGCTGATTGCGCCTGTTTTTTATACTTAGGAGCAATTATGCAGATCGAAGACAACAAGGTCGTCATCATTAACTACAGGCTTACCGACGACTCGGGCAATGTGATCGACGAATCCAAAGACAGCAACTTCGCCTATCTTCATGGACACCAGAACATCATCCCCGGCCTTGAAAAGGCACTTAGCGGGAAGCAGGCCGAAGACAAGGTGAATGTCACCATCGAGCCAGCTGATGGATATGGAGAGCGCGATGACAGCCAGATTCAGGCCGTGCCCAGAAACATGTTCCCCGGTGATGTTGAAATTCAGCCTGGCATGAACTTCCACGCTGAGACACCTGATGGTATGCCGGTGATGGTCACTGTCACCGAGGTGAGCGAGGAAACCATTACCGTGGATGGCAATCACCCCCTGGCTGGCCAGCGCCTGACCTTCGATGTTGAGATCGTCAGTGTCCGTGATGCTGAACAGGCTGAACTCGACCATGGCCATGTCCATGGCCCGGGTGGTCATGATCACGGCTAGGAACGTTTAGACAAGACCTAGCAGTTTATTGATTGAACGGGAGGCGGCCACAAAACCAAATGTGGCCGTCACACCCGAAAAAGAACCATAGCCGAAACGGCAGTCCAGATTGACGCCATGGATACCTGGTTTTTCATGACCAACCGTACCATCCTCACGCGGGTAGACCGGTTGCTGGGGTGAAAACACACATTCCACGCCCATCTTCTTCTTGGTATTCCTGGTAAATCCATACTCCTGACGTAGCCGGGAACGCAACTTGGCCAGCAGGGCATCATTCGTTGTCCTGGCAAGATCAGCAACCGCAACCTGTGCTGGATCAGTCATGCCGCCAGCCCCGCCAGTCACGATCAGTGGAATCTTCTGTCGTTTACAGTGATTCACCAGGGCCGCCTTGAACTTGATGCTGTCGATGGCATCGATGACGTAATCGTAGTCCTGGGTGATGTAGGACTCTAGAGTCTCCATGGTCAGGAAATCGTCTATCTGACGGCAATCACAGCCCGGGTTAATCTGGCCAACTCTTTCGGCCATCGCGACAATCTTGCTCTTGCCCAGGGTGCCTTCAAGCGCATGAATCTGACGATTGATATTAGTAGAACAGATTTCGTCGTGATCTATCAGGGTAATGGTTCCAACCCCTGTCCTGGCAAGACATTCCACTGCCCATGAACCGACACCACCGATACCAATGACAGCAATATGCATATTGCTTATCTTTCGCGCATTCTCGACACCATAGACCCTGGCAATGCCAGCAAAACGCGCCTCAGGGTCGACTTCCTGATCAGTTATCATCCCAGTCACTGGACATCTTCTCGCGACGTTCAAGCACAGCCCTGGCTGCCTCACGCGCCTCGTCACTAAACTCACCATGGCCTTCAGCAGCGCCACGTAACTCATTGTCGGGCTTGTTCTGCCAGTACACCTTCCACTGTTCCAGGGTTTGTGGATTCTTGAACGCCTCGGAATAACGATTCGTGTAGTGCACAAAACGTTTTATCGGCTCAACAATAATGGCCATGAACAGAATGATGACGATCAGGGCCGTCACCCAGGGGGACTCAAACATAATTTATTCCAGTAATTTTATTCAGGGCTAGGAACGCGACCATGAAAATGCAATGACCTCTTCGATCCGTTCCACGCCTAGCATCAACATCAGTATCCGGTCCAGTCCTAGCGAGACACCGGCGCAATCTGGCAGGCCCTGCTCCAGTGCCATGAGCAGGTTTTCATCAATTTCAATCTCCTCAAGCCCCATGGCCCGACGGGCATCATTGTCACTCTGGAAGCGCGCCCTCTGCTCTTTTGCATCGGTGAGTTCCCAGTAACCATTCGCAAGTTCCAGTGCCCCACAGAATAGCTCAAAACGTGCTGCACAACCGACAGGATTTGACAGTGACCGAGCCAGTGCCGCTTGCGAAACCGGCCAGGCATGAACAAAAGTTAGACGATCGTCAGGCAGTTGCGGCGTAATCACGAGACTGAGTAGCAGATCAAGAAGCTCATCCCGCGATAGCTCAACTTCCGGTAAGACGCCCTGCTGTTCTGCATATTCGACGAGCTCTGAATCGTTACAGGCCAGTGGATCCAGGCCTGAATACTGAATAAACAGATCTGCATAGGTCATGAATACAGCCGGCTGGCTAATCCGGTCTTTCAGCACGCTCTCGACCAGGGCCAGGACCTCGGCCATCAGCTGGTGATGGTCAAAACCCAGCCGATACCACTCAAGGATAGTGAATTCTGGATTATGGTAGCGTCCTGTCTCTTCTCCCCTGAAAGCCCGTGTAATCTGGTAGCAGTCGCCAACACCCGCCGCCAGCAGACGTTTCATTGCATACTCCGGGGATGTCTGCAGAAACCTCGGGGAAGCAGACACCACACTCCAGTTGAACAGGCCAGGTGCCGTCACCCCTGAACTCGACAGCAAGGGAGTCTCCACCTCCAGCACACCACGGGCATCAAAAAAGGCCCGGATGTCGCTTAACATGCGGGCCCTCATCTGAAGAGCATCCCGACTGGCGCCAGGTCTCCAGCCGTGCATTGTTATTCCTTGACGCGGGATACGTAATCGCCGGTACGGGTATCAATCTTGAGCACATCACCCTCCTCGACGAAGAGTGGGACCTTGACCTCCGCACCCGTCTCAACCTGTGCAGGCTTGGTTGCACCCTGGGCAGTATCTCCACGTACACCGGGCTCAGTCATGGTAACCCTCAGCTCAACAAAGTTAGGGGCTGATACCGATAGTGGCGCACCATTCCAGAGTGTTACCAGGCAAACATCCTGCTCTTTCAGCCATTTCTGGGAATCTGCCACCGCAGTCTCAGGCGCCGCTACCTGTTCGAAGGTCTCCTGGTCCATGAAATGCCAGAACTCGCCATCGGCATACAGATACTGCATGTCTTTATCCATGACATCCGCTGCCTCGACCGATTCCCCGGATTTAAAGGTCTTGTCGATCACGCGGCCGGTCTTGAGGTTTCTTACCTTGACGCGATTAAAGGCCTGGCCCTTGCCAGGTTTAACGAATTCATTTTCGACGATATTATAAGGATCGCCATCTAACATGATCTTGAGCCCACCGCGAAACTCGTTGGTACTGTAGGTAGCCATAGAGTGCTGCTTCCCTGAATAGTGATAAATAAACCGCGCATGATAACTGGAATCCCCCTCGAACAACATAGGCCAGACTGGCAGAAACAGATGGCCCGGGCGATTTCTGATCCTGTTGCACTCCTCAGGCGGCTTGGTATCGATCCAGCAACCGTAGATCTCCCGGAAGACACCGGCAGGTTTCCCATGCGGGTACCGGAGGCCTTTATCCGCAGAATGCGGCCAAATGATCTAAGCGACCCGCTTCTGCAACAGGTACTTCCACTCGGGCAGGAGTCCATTACTGAGCCAGGATTCCTGAAGGATCCCGTGGGTGACCTGGATGCCTGCGCGGGTACGGGATTGTTACAGAAATACCACGGGCGGGCCCTCCTGATCTCAACCCAGGCCTGCGCGGTGCACTGTCGGTACTGCTTCCGCAGGCACTTTCCCTATCAGGACAACGGTGCACAGAGGGATGACTGGTCTGAATCGCTTGACTACCTGGTCAAACACCAGGAGATCACAGAGATCATACTCAGTGGCGGAGACCCCTTGAGCCTGTCCGACCAGCGCCTTAAGACACTAATCCAGCGTCTTGACGAGATTCCTCACCTGCTACGCCTGCGCATCCATACACGGCAACCAGTGGTCATCCCTGACAGGATCACCCCGGGCCTGGCAGAGATTCTGGAAAACACCAGGCTGACAACCGTCATGGTCCTGCATATCAATCACCCCAATGAGATCGATAGCCATCTCAGGGAGTCCCTGGCTCCATTGACCAGGGCCGGTATTATGTTGCTCAACCAGGCGGTATTACTCAGGGGCATTAACGATGAGCTTAACACCCAGGTTGCGCTCTCCGATGCGCTTGTTACGGCAGGCATCATGCCCTATTACCTGCACCTGCTTGACCGCGTCGAAGGCGCGGGACACTTCGAGGTCCGTGAGGCAGAAGCGGCAGAGCTATATGTGGCCATGAGGGAGCAACTGCCTGGCTACCTGGTCCCTCGCATGGTCCGAGAGGAGGCCGGCAAGGCCTTTAAAACGCCGTTCGGTACCGTTTAGACCCTTATTACGTCATCAGTTGTTCACGCAGCTAGCCCCAATATGCTAAATTCCCTGTTAATTCAGCGATCTTTTACACTTTCTTAAGAATATAAAAAAACATGGATTTCTCGCTCAGCAACCTGTTTGGCCAAGAAAAGGCGGAGTTTCCCACCACTCCCCGCCAGGTAAAGAAGTGGCTGGCCAATCTACCCCTGGTCAATATGGGCGAGACCACCAAGGAATTCTACGAACAACTGAGAAAGCTTAACCGGGCCGAAGTACCTGCACGGGCAAGACTGGATGACATGGAGCTGATGCGCCCAACCAGTAAGATCGTCCTTGAACATCTGAATAAGCATCTCACTTCCAGAACCCTGCCCCTGCCCCCAAAGAGCCAGAAGATTGGCCGCCTATCCCAGGCCCTGACCCTGGAAATGGCGACGGCCTACAAACTGGTTCTGCGTGATGTCATCCAGGGCGAAGAAAAGATAGATGTTAAGCGACTTGCCCTCACGGTCCACAGGGCCCTCAAGTATTTAGGAGATGTTCAGGTCCTGAGTGCCCGGCTTTACACGGCGGCACCTTCCGGTATCTGGAACGACATCAACCAGCTCTACACCTTTGCCGAGAAGAACCAGATTCACCAGCGCATGGTAGCTGATAGCCAGCTGGCGATTTCTGATAAATCATCCATTGAAAATGTATATAAACAGATCTGTCTGTTCTCTATTTCACGGCCAGAGGCCCTGCACCAGGGCGAGGCACAGAAACTCAACACCTATTTTGAGCATGCCGCTACCACGCTGAAACTGACGAATGCGCCGGTTCTCGATAACATGCAAAGTGTTTACGTGGTCAACCTGCTCACCGGTGAACCACCACAGAGCCTCCCACTGGAAAAACTCTCATCTTCAGCAGCAAACCGCTATCTGGACCTGCAGACCCTTCAGCAGGAAGTACGCAAGCTGATCAGTGACCAGGACACAGGCGCCTGGGATATCGTCACCGAAAAGACATCCGTGAGTTTTGACCTTGCCCGCCGCCTGATCGACAGCTGGAGTGCTAATGCAAAACGTCGCTTTGGACGTGCCGTCCGTGAAGATGTGATTACCAGTGCGATTGGCCTTCACCACATCTATGAGGCCATTGAGGCCGATGTGGAAACCACTTCAGGCAAGGCCCTACCCGAAGACAACCCTATTGAACTCAGCCTGCAGACCATACCCGATGATCAACAGGTAGTTGATTACTGGGACGAACCCATTGATCACAATGATACGCTCGCAGGCCAGCCCGCAAACGTATGGGATCTGGTTACCAGCGGCAACATCATTAATGATGAGTATCTCAAGACTAAGAAAGAAGAATTAAAACAACAGCTGGAGATTAAGCGCCCTGAAGCCTGGCAGGACTGGAAAGTCATCAATACCAGTGCCGGTGGATACTGCCTGCTCTGGGAGGAGAGTGACTCCTCCAAGGCACAGGTTGGTGAACTGATAGGCCTGAGGGAACAGGAAGGCTCTGACTACGAGTGGCGTATCGGCACCATACGCTGGATGGTCTATGTCGAAAAACGCGGGCTGGAAATCGGCGTACAGCTATTAGCGCCCAAGACACTGCTGGTCAGAATCGATGCCGTCAATAATCGCAGGGTCAGCTTCCCCTTTCCGGTAAATTCCCTGATGCTGCCTGGCATTAAGACCATTCAGCAACAACCTACACTGATCCTGCCATCAAAGCAGTTCCAGGTCGGCGATGATGTCTCATTTACCCTGTTTGGTAAGGAAATGCGGGTGATTCTGACCAAGAAGACACTCTCTACCGCAACCTTCACCCAGTACCGTTACCAGGGCTATAAACAGGCACGGCAGAATCAACAGCAAACCGATGAAGATACCGGCAGTTTTGATACGCTCTGGTCTTCACTATAAACTGATTTACTGAATTTATTCGGGCCATATCACCCTATGGGTTTTCGTGGCATAGTTACAACGTTATCAATGTTAAAAAGCTCAGGTCTCTTCCATGGATAAACGCATTCGTATCATCGTCATTGATGATGACTTCAACGATAGCGAAAAATTGATCTCAATCGCAAAATCTACCGGTTATGCCGTTCGTCCCGAAAAAGCCGAAGACGAAGAAGACCTGATCAAACTCCTTGAGACACATGATCCGGACATGATTCTGTGCACCATCGGCATGCCCGGTCTAAGCCTTGAACAGACCATTGAGTGTGTTCGCAATACCGGTCGTGTTGTACCGGTTATTGCCATTGACAATGCTGAGACCATGGAAACGGCCGAGTGCATGGCCATGGGCGCCTCGGACCGAGTCGTTAAGTCAGCTGAGACCCACATCAAGCAGGTTATCATCCGTACAGCCGAAACCCATTATTACTATCGCCAGATGCGCGAGGCGAGCGAAGCTCAGGAAGAGTCTGATGAGTTGCGCAAGACGCTGCTGAACAGCTCCAAGGATGCGATAACCTACGTTACCGACGGCATGCATATCTATGCCAATGATCAGTACCTGCAGCTATTTGGTTACGAAAGTTGGGATGACCTTGAAGGTATGCCCATCATGGACCTGATCGAATCCGCGCAGCAGCAGGCATTCAAGGACTTCCTTAAGTCCTATGGCAAAAGCGACAATCCAAACCAGGAGTTTGAGACCACACTACAGCCACTGGAAGAAGAGGCCTTCGAGGCAAAACTCGAGTTTAGCGCCACGGTAATGGACGGTGAGCATTGTACGCAGATCGTCATCAGGGGTGAGGCCGAGAACAGCCAGGAACTGCAGGAACAGCTGGAATACCTGAGTAAACGTGACCTGCTAACAGGTCTCTATAACCGCCCTACCTTTATTGAACAGCTGAATGAGGCGATCGGTAACGCGCAGTCAGGCAAGGGCCAGTCCAGCCTGCTTGAGTTTGAAATCGACAAGTATGACGAGCTGAGATCAGAACACGGTATCAGCGCAGGCGATGCCCTGCTCGCTGAGCTGGGTAAGCTGCTCAACGAAACATTCGGCGATAAGCACCTGGTGGCCCGCTTCGATGATGACACCTTCACCATGCTCGCCGAAGCTCGGGACGAGAAGGCCCTGAACGACCTGTCATCAAAGCTACTCGAATGTATTTCGGGTCATACCTTTACCCTGGATGGAAAAAGCGTCAAATGCAGCCTGTCTATCGGCGCAGCAATGATTGATGAAGATGCCCCGGATGAAAATGAGCTCCTGTCACGCGCCAACAAGGCCTTTGTCGAGGCTGTAGAGGCTGGTGGTAACCGACTGGCTGTCTATAAGCCCAAGGCGGGCGAAATGAGCCAGAAGCAGGTCGATAACGAGTGGGCTCAGAAGATCAAGGCTGCGCTGACTTCAGACAGGCTGAAACTGCTATTCCAGCCCATAGTCAGCCTGCATGGCGGACCTGGACAGCGCTACGAGGTCTTCGTACGCATGCTCGATGAAGATGGTACGGAAATCTCCCCGGCCGAGTTCATCGAAAGTGCTGAGCGCAGTGGTATGGCCAAGGCCCTGGATCGCTGGATCGCACTGAACGCCATCAAGAAACTTCAGGAACACCGTCAGAGCGGCAATCAGGCCATCTTCTTCATTAAGCTGACTGCTGGTTCACTCCAGGATGAGGGCATCCCTGCCTGGATCCAGGAGCAGATCAAGGCCCACAACGTACCACCTGAATGTTTCGTCTTTGAGCTGAAAGAGAAGACGGCCCTGAGCTACCTGCCCCAGACCAAGGCGCTGATCACTGCGCTACATGAGATCGAATGCGAATTTACCCTCGATGGCTTTGGTGCAGGTGCAGATCCATTCC
>JAAUXZ010057980.1_pt1 | contig 15905 bp, 11 predicted proteins | sample 7278131 | NCBI WGS metagenome assembly JAAUXZ01 (sample SAMN14350119, study PRJNA611818) | marine sediment metagenome | isolation source: surface marine sediment (3m) | place: French Polynesia: Moorea | collected 2018-08
AAGTCCCGGTCACTCATCTTGAACCTCTTCATTGTGTGAGGGAGTACCCAATAAGAAAGTTACGTTATGAATTTTAAGCTCTCAAGTCGAGCAGCATTGACTTGACAAAAAAGTGGCGGATTTAAACACCGCTCGGCATAGTGTCGATTCTGCACATGTTGAAGTCGAGCCTCCAGGGATTCGTTCGCAGTGTACTCGGGATTAATTCATACAGACGGTATGCGCTCAAGTTATGTACCCTTATCGACCCGTATTGCAATCTAATAGTACAGAGCATTTTTGCCATTCCCAGCAACAATTGTTACTGTCATTTTCCAAGGCTTATTGTTCTGTTTATCTCTGATGGAGGTTTTTAACATGAGCGAGAAAGAGGCCTATGAGAAAAAGCTACAGGCGCAGCTTGATAAATGGATGGCGGACATTGACAAACTCAAGGCGCAAGCCGATCGCGCAGAAGCTGACTTACGACTCGAGTACTATAAAAAAATTGAAGATGTGCGCACTATGCTGGTAAAAGCCAATAAAAAACTCGCTGAATTGCGGGCAGCAGGTGATGATGCCTGGGGTGACTTGAAGATCGGCATTGAGGGGGCATGGGATACCTTGGGCAGCGCGATAAAGTCAGCCGCTTCCAGATTCAAATAAAAACAGACTCCAGGCTAACCAGGTACTGAGATCCAAGCTTATTCTGTTGCACAAAGAGCCTGTGCAAAAGCATGTGTAGACCTCTTGCCTCAACGATGACCGCAACAAACGACCAGTTAACAATTGGTAACACTTGCTCGGTAAACAAGCTGCGCTACATCATGGTAATCAGTAGTCTGCTGGGATATTTTCTACCATCACTATCTAATCGAGATGGAGGCCATTTGCCATGAATCTGTTCAAGAACAACGTTGGAAAAGTGGATCGGATCATTCGGGTTGTCCTAGGTGTTTTACTGATCGGAAATGTTTTTTATGCTCTCGAAAATCCCATCGGTTGGGTGGGTGTCATCTTGATCATCACAGGCATTGCAGGAATCTGCCCGCTTTATTCGTTACTTGGGCTCAATACCAAATCTCTGGGTGAAAAAGTGGGATTGAAATAATACGTTCGAACAGAGGAGACAATGATGGATATCACATCAATACTGGTATTCCTTGCAATCGGTGCAGTGGCAGGCTGGCTTGCCGGGAGCATCATGAAAGGTGGCGGCTTCGGGCTTCTTGGCAATATCATCGTTGGTATCATTGGCGCTGTTGTGGGTGGCTTTGTATTCGGGTTGCTCGGCATAGAGGCAGGTGGATTGATCGGCTCCCTGGTTACCGCTGTCGCGGGTGCGATTATGCTGTTGTTTGTGGTCGGTCTCATCAAGAAGGGGTGACTGCACCAAAGCTTCATTCATGGCGGTGATTTGATTTCTCGCGATGAAAAAATCCATGAGACCTTTTTCACAACGATACCCATAGGCCTCTTTGAGCCACCGAAGCAAAAAAGCGTCTTTGCACAATGAAACCACTCATTCCACTGACTCTGTTTCTGATAGTCACCTTTGCCACTAATCCCGTACAGCCCGCAGAAAATACCGGCGAAATATTCGATCAGGCCAGAGATCTGCAGCCCAATCTCGAGAATGGTCGGCGGATCTTTCGCTATTGTGTCGAGTGTCATGGCCCCGAAGCATGGGGTGACTTGGAAAAGGAAGCACCGCAAACCGCAGGACAGCATGCGAGTGTCATCATCAAACAACTCCGTGATATCCATACGGGTCTTCGTGAGGTAACCCCCATGATCCCATTTGCCGACCCGAACCTGCTGGGCGGTGCGCAGGGCATAGCTGACATTGCCGGCTTTCTGAACCGTTTGCCGATGACACCGACCCCCGAGCAAGGAGACGGTAAACAGGTCGCATACGGTGGGTCTCTCTACAAGACCTATTGTGCACGTTCCTGCCACGGAAAAGCTGGAGAGGGCAATGCAGCAACCCGTAAGCCACGCATTCAAGGCCAGCACTACACATACTTGCTGCGCCAGCTCAAGCACATACGCGACGGGGTACGGCGAAACGCCAACAAAGCAATGGTCCGCAGGTTACAGGGGATGACAGATGACCAATTAGCAGCAATGGCTGACTTTGTTTCGCGGTTAAGTCCGTGAACTTATTTGTGCAACATCTCGACGGACCGACTGCAGGATTCTTACCCTAAACTAAATGCGAGAAAGCTTAAACTGGACGCGACACTCATCCAGTTTGTCGCAGCGCGTAGAATTCTTCCGTAAATGTTGCGAGACGCTGTGCCTGAATCGCCGCGCGCAGCTCCCGCATCAATTTCTGATAGTAATGGAGGTTGTGGATGGTATTCAGCCGGGCGCCGAGGATCTCATTGCATTTGTCCAGATGACGCAGATAGGCCCGGCTATAGTTGCTACAGGTGTAACAATCGCATAAGGGATCCAAAGGTCCTTCGTCGTATTGATAGGCCGCATGGCGGATGCGCACCACCCCTTGGTGGGTAAAAAGATGGCCGTTGCGGGCGTTACGGGTGGGCAGCACGCAATCGAACATGTCGATGCCCCGCTGCACCGATTCAACGATATCCTCCGGTGTGCCGACCCCCATCAGGTAGCGGGGTTTATCGGCCGGCAGCTTGTCGGCGAGAAAGTCGAGGACCCGCAGACGATCCTCCGGTGGCTCGCCTACGGATAGACCACCCACCGCATAACCGTCGAAGCCGATCTCCAGCAGGCCCTGCAGGGAGGTCTCTCGCAACGATTCGTACATGCCCCCCTGGACTATACCGAACAGTGCCGCCGGATTATCCCCATGGGCCTGCTTGCTGCGCTGCGCCCAGCGCAGTGAGAGCTCCATGGAAGTCCGCGCAACCTCCTCCGTAGCCGGGTAAGGGGTGCACTCGTCGAAGATCATGACGATGTCGGACCCAAGCTCCCTCTGCACCTGCATGGATTCTTCCGGCCCCATGAAAACCTGACTGCCGTCTACCGGCGAACGGAAGGCCACCCCCTGCTCGGTGATCTTGGCCGAGACCGGTTGTTTGTGGTTCGGGCTGGCGGCCCCCTTGGTATTCTCCCGCCCCAGGCTGAAGACCTGAAAGCCGCCGGAATCGGTGAGGATCGGTCGTTCCCAGTGGGAGAAGCGATGCAGATCGCCGTGTCGGCGGATCACCTCGGTCCCAGGCCGCAGCATCAGATGAAAGGTGTTGCCGAGGATGATCTCCGCACCCATCTCCTCCAGCTCTTCCGGGGTCATGGCCTTGACCGTACCGTAGGTACCCACCGGCATAAAGGCAGGCGTCTCGATCGTGCCTCGAGGGAACGACAGGCGTCCTCGACGTGACGTAGCGTCATTCTGGATTATGTCAAATTTCATCTTTAAAGATTCAGACCAGTTTTACCCGTATAATTAATACTTTAGTTATATTCTGATGGCTATTTTTATCAAATGCTCTGCATATAACAGACCAGTTTTTGTAAATCGGCTTGACATCTTAACCAGTATATTAGAAACTATTGATGTGCTGATTAACTCAGCACACACTCCTCCATCCTCCTTTGGTGGAAACTTCAGCGCGGCATCCTTGCCGCGCTTTTTTTTTTACCCGAATTTATTCAGATCGAATTACGTGTCAGAAACATGGCATCCCCATAGCTGAAAAACCGGTATCGTTGGGCTACTGCGTGGCGATAGGCCCGCCTGATCTCTGCCGCGCCCGAAAAAGCGGAAACCAGCATCAGCAAGGTGGATCGAGGCAGGTGGAAGTTGGTAATCATGGCATCAACACAATTGAACCGATAACCCGGCTTGATGAAGAGCCTGGTATCACCCTGAAAGGGCTCTATCTGCCCCGACTGGGAGGCCGACTCAAGGCTGCGCACGCTGGTCGTACCCACCGCCACGACTCGGTGTCCGTTTTCCTGTGTCTCTCGAATCTGCTGACAAACCTGCTCGTTCACCTCCACATATTCGCTGTGCATGACATGCTCATCGAGTTCCTCCACCCTCACCGGTTGGAAGGTCCCTGCCCCGACATGCAGGGTGATGTGCGCCATTTGCACTCCCTGCTCCTGGAGCGTGCGGAGCATGTCACCATCGAAATGCAGCCCTGCCGTGGGTGCCGCCACGGCACCAGGGCGCTGGGCATAGACTGTTTGGTATCGCTCAAGATCGAAAGCCTGATCGTTTCTCTGGATATAGGGTGGCAGCGGTATGTGTCCGTGATCCTCCATGAGCGTGTAGAAATCACCCAGTGGCATGCGGATCTCGAAAAGGTCGTCCCGACGCCCGAGCACCTCAATTGGAACGGCCTGGTCACCAATGAAGATCTGCGAACCCGACTTGGGAGACTTGCTGGTCCGTATGTGTGCCAAGGCCAGATCGGGCTGCAGGATCCGTTCAATCAGCAGTTCCGCCTTGCCTCCACTCGCTCTATGACCGAACAGGCGCGCCTGCATCACCCGGGTGTCATTGAACACCAGCAGGTCGCCGGGATGCAGGAGTTGGGGAAGATCGGAAAACTTCAGATCTTCCAGTGTTCCTTTCTGCCCGGCATCCAGCCGTAAGAGACGACTGTCACCGCGCCGCTCAATGGGAAACTGCGCGATCAGTGCCTCCGGAAGCTCATAATCAAAATCGGATAAGCGCATAGGGCGCGGATCTTAGCATGCTCAAAGATCCTCAGCATCCCTCATAAAGCTTTACTCTTACTGTTGGAAAACCCTTATTTCTAATGAACTTGTGCCAGTAGTCTCTATGCTAGAATCGAAAATAGAGACACCAACAAGCCACGCACACTTCAAGGGAGTATTGATGAAGGACCGACGTCACTGCAGGATGCTTCGACACGGATACTTCCTGCCCTATCTCTTACTGTTCCTTGTTTCCTGGGATACCGCAGCCGAAATCATCCCTCTGGAGATGGGCAATGACCTGGTTGCCACCGCGGAATACCTGCCGGGTGAGGTCAATCTGACGCCTATCCTGATCTTGCATGGTTTTCTACAGACCCGGGACTTCATCACCGTCCGCAGGCTGGCCGATTCCCTCCACGAGAATGGTCACAGCGTGCTGCTGCCAAACCTGACCCTCGGGATCACCATGCGGCAGCAGAGCCTCTCCTGCGAGGCCATCCATACCCACAGCATGGAGCAGGACGTCAGTGAAGTCTCACGCTGGATCGATTGGCTATCTGAGACGACTCACAGAAAGATCGTCATGATCGGTCATAGTGTCGGCAGCCTTCAGGTGGTCGCCTACCTCAGCCATCAATCGAATCCACCGGTCGATCATGCATTCCTCATCAGCCTTATCGGCTTTGGTATGGGACCCTTGGCCCTAGCGACTCCTGACGAGCGAGCCAGGGCCCAACAAGCGCTACTGGCGAATTCAGGCTCATTGGGCACCTACGGTTTGACCTACTGCAAAGAGTATTTGACCACCCCCGACAAATACCTTTCCTATGTCGTTTGGGACAGGCCCACCACACTGAGCGAGATCAACCGCATCAGCACCCCTGTCACCGTTATTCTGGGCGGGGCGGACCAACGTCTCGGCACAGATTGGGCTGAGACCCTGAAACAGGCAAATCTGCACGTCATCGAAATCGAGGAAGCCAACCATTTCTTTGATTTCCAGCATGAATTCGATCTCTTGGAATCCATCGAAGGCGTTCTCGGCAATCTGGATGATTGAAGGCTAATGTGAAGATCAAGCCCCTGAGTATCACGCTATATGCATCACTATCCATCAGTCTTTTTTTACTGGTGGTGGGAATCATGGGTTTCATCACCTATGTGGAAGTGACCAATCTGGAAAAAAACTTCCATCACACCAGCCTGACTAAAGCCGAGGATGAGATCGAGACCGCTGTGCGCAAGGCGATTCTCGATTTAGAACAGCACACCCATAGTTTCGCCGCCTGGGAAGAGGTTGGTCAGCAATTACAGACCCGGGTTTTCTATACCTACTGGTACAGACACCGGGCAATGAACCGTAACATCCTGCCTAACCATGTCACCGATATCGCGGTTTATGATGCGGAGGGTGATGTCCTGTCGAGAATCAGCGACTCACAACTTTCGCACAAGATCGACAAAGACCAACTCACGACATTGATCGTTACCAGTGAAGGTATCCCCAGAGTCTGCACCTCATCACCCGTGATCGATCCCAGCAATAATCGGGTCCTGGGCTACGCCTCCCTGCTCAGCGACCTTAAACCCAGTTTTTTCCGGTTTGGCCGTTTCAGTCAGATTGACCAACAATCGATCCGCTTCAATCTGCAGGATCAGGACAGCTTCGTGTGGAACGAACTAGCGGAAAAAATCGAATTTGATCTGCTGAATGATCCGTTGGCAGAGGCCCTTAAACGACTGATGAGCGAGGCGATCATCAGACTGGGGGTGATCCTGGGTATCTTTACGCTGCTGTTCTTCCCACTAACCGCCTGGCTGATCGGCAGACCCATTCGGCACATCTCCCAACATATCGATCGATTGAAAGACCGCAGTCAGCAGATCATGCCGGAGGGCGGCGAGCAAACGCTGCCTATCAGAGAATTGGATAAGATCCGGGAATCCTTGAACGACTATCACAACAGACTCAATGCAGTGAACATCAGCCTGGACGAAAAGAACCGGGAGCTGTGGAATCTCGCTCATCACGATCCCTTGACCGGGACAAAAAACCGCCTGGCCTTCGAGGAATATTGTCGGGAAATCCGCCATGTGTTCAGCGACAGCCGCAGCTCGATCAGTCTGGCGCTGATCGATATCAACCATTTCAAGGCCATCAACGATACCTACGGTCACCAGGCAGGGGATGAGGTCCTCAAGGCGATCTGCCAATCGGTCAGACAGGTCCTGCGCAAAGGCGAGTACCTGTTCCGTCTGGGAGGGGATGAATTTGCGGCGGTTCTCATCGACTGTCCGGCCAAAGAGGCCCACCACATCGCTGAACGATGCCTTCAAGCGATTGCCGGCTATCCATTTCATCAACTGGGCATCAAGGAACCGGTCAGAGTCAGTATCGGCCTCTCCCACAGCAGCGCCGAGACTCCCTGTTCGTTGCTCGCTTTGCAGTGGCAGGCTGACGTGGCCATGTACTCGGCGAAGCGCCCGGGGCATTCTCACATCGCCCATTTTTCACCGGAGATGGCAGAAGGCACCAAGGGACTGTTCTCCAGCGAGACGCACAATGCGGTCTATGAAGCCGTCAACCTGGGTACCGGTCTGGTCATGCACTACCAGCCGATCGTCAACTTATCCGATGAGAGCGTGGCCTATTATGAAGCCCTTGTGAGAATCGTTCGCGAAGGTAAAATCATCATGCCATCGCATATCTTTCCGTTGGTGGAGGCCCGCCGGCTTGAATTGGATCTGGACCGGATGGTCATCAGACGTATCAGGCATGACTTGGAAAATCGCAAGATCCCCGAAATGACCGGGGTCTCTATCAATCTCTCAGCCCCAGCGCTCGTGGATACAGACCTCATGCAGCAACTCGCAGCCTTTCAACGGTTTGCCGACAAGTACCAACTGGCCATTGAGATCACTGAAACCGCCCTCATCACACAAATCAAAACCGCTACCAAAAATCTCTCCGCCCTACGCAAGATCGGCTTCAATATCGCCTTGGATGATTTCGGCAGCGGTTACTCGTCACTACGCTACCTCGGACATATGCCGGTCGATATCGTGAAGTTCGATATCTCTCTCACACAGCTCGTCAATGATCCTGCACAGCAACCGATTCTGAAACACCTGACCCGGATGATCGAGGAGTCCGGTTATCGACTGATCGCAGAAGGCATAGAGACCTGGGAGATTGCGCATAAACTGCAGGCACTGGGCTTTGAATTGGGTCAAGGTTACAGACTGGGTAGACCACAACCCCCCGAGCAACTGATCCCATGAATGCATAGATAGAACAATGAGAGGGCGAGCACCGCCACGACTGATCCGCACAATTTTCATCCGACACTCTCGCAATCCAAAAAATATACTCGCAAGAATTTCCTTAGCGTAAATATCCTGTATACTTCAGTCACCCTGCCGAGGTGGCGGAATTGGTAGACGCAGTGGATTCAAAATCCACCGGTGGTGACACTGTGCGGGTTCAAGTCCCGCCCTCGGTACCAACCTTTCTTTAGTGAAATCAGCTAGTTATCAACCTCGTTTTTCTCTCCCTGATTTCTCTGGTATTTCCAGTGTGACTTATTTGTGATTCATGGTCATCCAGCAGCCCTAAGACATGTACCAGTGATATAACCATCTGCTTCAGCCAGGACACAGTATCGGTACTTCGTTTGTTACCATTCTCGTTAAACCAAGTACTCTCGATGATATGTCTACAAGGTATGATGCATAGCCAAAAGCTGCTATCCAAATAGTGTTATTATTCCAATGTGCCATATGATGTTTATTCTGATTTTTTTGGATTCTCTTTTCGCCAAAAAGTATACGTCATAAAGACTTTCGATAACTGGCAATTACAACCCTAGGATTCAACGCCAGCAACATCTAATCATGGGCGCCAATGAGAACTCTGTGCTTTTGGATCCAGTCGAATGATGCTTTACTTAGCTGCTGACAACTTCATAGTATGCTCAGTTTCTATTGTCATGAGGGGACTCGATAGGAATCTTTCTGTTTTTGCGCCCTATAGGCATCCATGTTATTTTGACCTTGCTATCGTTTGACTAAGAGCGAACAACTATTTATTCAGCCGTACCTTCGACGTGACGGAGAATGTCAAAGCCTCCTGAAACACGTCAGTCAGCTAACCTCTGGCAAGGAACAGGGCTATGAAACTCAAACGCATTTTTAATACTTTTCTGTCTTTTGCTGCGATTCTTGCAGCATTAGCCTTAGTCACCATGCCTACCTTGGCTAACGGGGATGTTATCAAAATCGTCTTTGCTTCTGGACCAGATGATACAGGGACTGTTCAGCGAATCGTGGAGAACTTCAATGCCGAGCACGCCGATCGGATTCAAGTCGTCTGGCGGGTGATGAACAGAAACAGTAACCTCCACCATGAACAACTCGTAAGCGACTTCAGCACGAAAGTAGCATCGCCCCACGTGATCGCCAGTGACGTTGTCTGGACCGCGGAATTCGCAAAGAATGGCTGGGTTAAGGACCTGACTAAGCGATTCTATCGTGAATACGACCGTGATGCGTTCCTAATCCCGGCGCTCGAGACTGCAGCCTACCGGCTACGTATTTGGGGAGTTCCCTGGTACTCCGATGCAGGAATCCTCTTCTATCGTAAAGACAGCCTTGCTAAAAGCGGGTTCGACGCCCCACCGCGCACCTGGGACGAGCTTATTCATATCGCAAGTCAGGTCAAGAAGGACTCAGGGATCAACCACGGCTTTGTCTTCCAGGGTGCCGAATACGAGGGAGGTGCTGCAAATGCAGCGGAATACATCTGGAGCGCCGGTGGTGAGTTGATGAAAAGCGAATTACGGGTAACCAGTGCGATGCGCGGTACCTTGGCCGAGGTTCATGCAGTTACCATTAAAAGCAAGGAAGCCGCTAGTGGACTGGACGTTGCTCGACGCCTCATCACCGAAGGCATCGCACCTGTAGATGTTAAGACGTACCGCGAGAAGGAGGCCCTTGATGTTTTCCTAGCGGGAGACGCTGTCTTCCTACGAAGCTGGCCATATGTTTATGGCCTCCTTGAGACCTCCAAGCTTTCCATGGACCAGGTCGGTATCGCTTCGATACCAGCCATGTCGACCGGGCACCTGGGTTACAGCTGCCTGGGCGGCTGGAACTTGATGATGAATGCGCGTGCCAGTAAAGACGAGCAGACAGCGGCTTGGGAGTTCATACGCCACATGACATCAACGAAACAGCAGAAGCGAACGGCATTGGAAGCCGGCTTGTTGCCCGTACTTGTTGCGTTGTATGAGGACCCGGAGGTTCTGGAGGGAGCTCCTGTTGTGGCACTCGCCAAGGAAACCATGTCGTCGCGAATCCGTGCTCGGCCCAAAACCCCGTTCTACTATGACATGTCTTTGCGGATTGCGAGTGTATTCCAGCGTGTTCTGGAGGGCAAACTCACTGGAGCCAATGCGGTGGATGTTCTCGACAAGGATCTACGTATCATTGCCACACGCAATCGCTGAGAGAAATCACCATTCAATGTTACAAGTTCATATCTTATTGGTGGAATAATCCGAGTGCTGCCCTCTGATAGACAAAGCAAAATGTCATATGCTATTGAATAGTTATGGTTAGGAGATCTATTAACCGCCTTCTTTTCTTGCACTATCACTGCACGCAAATCGTAAGCTAGACAAACTCTTTTACCTATCTCTTCTTTATCTGCGTTAATGAAATACAATGCTGTATTGGGCGTACAATGATTATCTGTAATCGCTTCATTATCCTTTTACCCTTTGAGGGAGTAATCAGGATAAGTTTTATCCATCGAACAGCTGGCTCGAATGCACTAAGATAGAAATTTGACGCACGAGCCCACTGCGTTGAAACAGTTCGTAGCTTATATGTTCCGGCAGTTCCAATTGGTCAAAAGTCTGCCTTTTTCCATCATTCATGATTATTGTTAATGATGGCTCTTCCTGGTCATTTAACGAATATATCACAGGCACCTGACACCAACTAAACGCAAGTCCTGAAGGCGGCACTGTAAGTTCCTGCCACTTACCCTGGACATCAAGATATTTATATTTCTGAGGTTTCGAAACAAATTCACAGACTCTCAGCAAGCTCGGTTGAAATCTCGCGACACCCTCACAAACCCGAACCCCTAGCTCACCAAACCTTGTCAGTATTTCTTCTTTGACTTGACCTGTCATACCCGGTTGTTGGGCGCCCGCGTGCTTGGGGGTATGGGAATAAGGATCGGTAGGAAATGCACCATATTCATCAGGACCTTTATTAAACCCGATGCCTTTTCGCACACGGTAATACAGCCTGCCGAGTTTTCTGCAGATGATATCATCTGCTCTCTGATCCAATGCAGAGAAGAAATTCTCCTGTACCGCGAGTAATAGCTTGGCTACCATATGCCAGTAGATACAACCTAGCCCTTCGAAACCAAACATTGTTCCAGAACGTCCGGTATAAGCTTTGTGATGAAATACCTTCTTATATAGGCTTTGTATGGGTTCCCGAGCTGATTCTAGAATATTGCCGTACCTGTCCTGCAACTTATCAAGTTGATTATTTAGATCTGCAAGCGTGATCAATTCCGCATTGAATCGATAACATCCATCTACATCTAGTAACAAAATACGTTCGTCTTTATCTGCAAGCATTCTTTGCAATAGGGATATAGCCTTTACATCCTTATCTGGGATACGGTTCTTTTCCAGAAAACTCGGTAATTTTCTATCAGGATAAAGCATGAAGCTATGCTGATCTTGACGGTACAAATCGCTATTGAAGAGCGCCTCAAGCTGCAAAACTGCCTGTTCTGGAGTTATGGAGCCAGCACTCAACGCTGCGACCTGACCTTCCAGCATGGGATAAAGATTCTCCACTTCACAAGCATCTTGTTGAAGTGACAGCAGATTATAGGCATGGTACATACCATCTTTTCGTCGGTTGTTATCAATACTGTGGTCGATTACCGCTAAAGCATCCTTTAGAAGATTTCTGGTTTGTGAGAGTAATTGGTCGATTTTTCCTGAAAATGATGCCTGCCTGTAGACGACTCTGCGATATCGGTCAGATGCCTGACCTAGTTCATTCAATAACTTGTATCTCTGGCCGGGACTAACTGGTGAATCACTCAATCGCGGACGAATGTTACTGAGTGCAGTCGCCGTTTCTGTTAGCCATTGATGTAGTTCTTTGGAAAGACTAATCGGTTCATTTTCTCCCGCCAGTAATTGTTGCATGAAACTGACATATCGGCGGAGGTAATACAGTGTAACCATTGATAAACCTTGACCGACCAAGGCGTTATTTGCATCATTCCATTCTGGGCGTTGGGTGTTAAGCCAAATACCACCGTCTATCACAAAGTTGCCCAATTTACTCAATAAAGGTACTAGCAACTTCTCGAACAAATTGACCAAGTAAACCTCATCATTCTGATCCAATACTAACTTGCCATCCGCACCCATTCTCGCTACACGTTGCTGTATCTTATCTGCCAACACGACGTCATAATCGACCGTGTTTTTTGCATTCTCAAGTAAGGCCTCAAATGGCTTAATCCTGTAGGGAACATTGGCATAGCTGAAAATGGGCTGTCGTAGCAGATGACCAAGTCTTTTTGGATGAAATTTATTCGAGAGTTCCAGTAACTTCAGTAGATAGATTATTTGATGATCACCCCAATAACCAATATTGCTCCACGGCTCGTCCGGCTCCTCTATTTCCCAATCTATACCGTCTTTTGTGATTCGGTAAGGATTGTAGCCATCTATCGTTGATGCATTTACAAATTTAGCGATCACACTTTCGATAAATTCTGGATAACTGAATAACAATGCCTCCCAATTCTGAAATATATCCCGCCAGTTACCCTCATAGGAGAGTAAGCGATTACCTATTTTGTCTTTTAGTTTGATGGTAAACTGGTTCCATGGACGACTGGGATCACCATGCCGACGACCGAATGTGATTGGCAGATATTCACTGCTTAGCCTTATAAGTTGGGAATCACCTGTCGCCGTGATTATTTTGAGCAATCGATCATAGACCACGGTTTCCGGTAAGTTTTCAAGCTGATCCTGATTACGATGATAAGTTGCGTTGTTGAAGTGCTTGATAGTATTTACAAAATCATTCGAATCTATCTGGTACTGGTTGTAAAATGTTCCGCCACGAAGAATATTGAATAAAACATTTGCGTAGTGGTGAACAGAAACGTTCTCTTCTGATGTGGACTGGTAGGCGTCACTGGCTGCCATAATGCGTTCCAGATTTTCCGAGCCCTTGTTTATGGATTTGACTACCTCCTTAGCATGTACACTTGGATTACCTAACTCCCTTTGCAAAGCGACAACCTTTCCTTGTGTTTGTTCAATATTTGCAACAAACTGCCAGTTTGTTGATGACTGCGGAGACAATTCCACTATTTGATTGATCAGGTACGCCCCACGTATTCCACGTTTATGCGTTTCCTGCTGCACAGTTTTCCCTTGACGAAAATCTTCAATTTGTTCAGTGGATAATAGTACTTTTTTTTCTTTTACACCCAGGCAATAGACCGTGTTTGCTTTTAGGGACTCACGGGGGTCGGCACGGTCTGAGATCCCGGAATTAAGTGTGTATAGAGCGAGTCCTGTTTCAACATCCAACTCAGTCCACTTATAGGCATCCACAAGGTTACTTGTGTTAGTTTGGGCAAAACGTGGAGTGCCTGCTGGGAGGATATTTTGTATGCCATCAACCAGATTGATCTTTAGACTTTGCGCTCCAAGGTTTTCCAACTCACAATGACGTACGAAACCGTATAGATCACTGGTTGACCAGGTGTAACGAAAAGCCAACTTCAGCTTGTGGTTGATCTCCTCAAAACACAGCCTGTTACCCAGAATATTCTTGTAAATATTACGATTGAAAGCATACCGATTTTCTTGCTCTATATTGAATGGTTCCCATATATACTGATGCCCTTCAGTAATTATGGAAAGTAGTGTTTTTGTACCAGTATGTATCCAGCTATCATGTATTTTGTCTACTGGCTGATAAGGAAATAAGGCTGTTTCTGGAGATACGCGGCCTGCTGTTAATCCACCATATGACGAAATGAAGAGCCAATGATCACTATCTGATGTCACAGTAATAAACAAAGGCGACATCTTATTGATATTTCGAATTACATAGTAGCGTTCTCCTGCAATATTTAGAAACTCACCAGATATGTTTTTATCATTTTGTGTCAACATATAATATTGTTTATTTGATATTAGTGACAAGAGAACACTAGATAAACTACGTGAGTTCTATATAACCTTATAAAACTGTATCATGTGATTTATAGGTTAGGTGTAATTTCTCCTGTATCAACATCATATGTGTAACCCCACTCACCAAATGTCTCTAGTGCAAAAAGTGCATTATCATAATCAAATAGCGGCGCAAGGTTTGCAAGGTCTGGCGAGTACATGTTTTCTCCCACCAGTTGCCTCACAGAAACTGGATAAAAGACATCACCTAAAGGTGTTTCTTGCTTGAAAAATGTGACTGAATAGAAATAGTTATCCAGAACAGAGCGATATGCTCTCTTTGCCTGCTCCCTTGCCACTTCGCTTCCGCCCTGCGTGAAAGTTTCATGCAAAGATAGAGCAGTATAATACTGATTTTCACCGCTTGGGCTTTTTGCCTGAGCTGTGCCCCACATATAAAAGGCTGATTTTGGCGATGGTAGATCCTCTGCCAGATCAAATTTTGTTTCATCATTGACATTTGATGTTGCAAAAGGATTATCTGGATCATCGAGGATACACTTCTCATCTGCTAGTCCAACATCAGGACAGTACAATTTGAGCGCTGTATCTGTAGGCAAACTTACAGTGCTGACCTCTTCTCCATCGTTTCCACCACCATTGCATCCCATGATCATCATGGTTAGTGAAAATAAAAATGTCATAAGGCTCAAATTGATCACTCTATTTTGAGCATTCATAGAAATAGAAAGCATCATAATTATATTCCTCACTCGACATGCTCGATCACTAGAACTTAAATTCGATGTAGGTTTGTATTTCGAACATATAATCGTTCTCCCCATCCAGGTACTCCTCTTCTGGTGAGTTTTCATCCAAGGTTCTATACAAACCCTTGATGCCTACTTGACTGGATATCTTCTGATCGAAGAGTTGGTCTAGAAGCCTTGTATACTCAAGTTTGGCTTGAAGTGGGTAAATCAGGTTGAACTGTCGCTGAAAGTCATAGGGACCGTAATCATCGATTTTGATATAGCCTGAATAGATATGCTTTTTATTAACTATTACTTTGCCATCCAGACCGTAAAACTCTACTGCATCTTCATTAGGTCGACCGGTAGTTTGTTGCTTGCCTGCTTCAAGATTACCGATGAGACGCAATCCAGGATTTGGGTTATATACGAGTTTACTTTTCAATAGCCAGACATCCTCAGCATCAAGCCCCTCTCCAAAAGACGCATTTCTTTCACCTTCTTCAAAATAGAAAAGATAAGCATCCGTAGCCGTATCATATCTTGTTACAGTCAAGCCTAGGTTGTAAGCCAACAACGCATCCTCCTTCATATCCACATCCCAGTCATAAAAGTAGGTTTCTGGTGTTGGATCGTATGTGAGGTATATTTCTCCAGCAGTTGCCTCTCGATTATCAAGCACTGCGAATGGATCATCATCCCTATTTCTCGGATCAATACCCGGACTCAAGGTTGTTCCTGTAATCTCAGGTTCGATAAGGGGATTGGCATCTTCAAGATTTTCACGATACAAGAATCTTGGATAAATAGTATAATCACCAGCTGTAAAGCGTATACCTCCCTCAACCTCCCATTTATTTCCATACTCAGAGTATGGCAACTCTGTACCCCACTCTTTTAAGGTGTCACCACCATCCGCAACCAGTCCTGCATAATTTAATCCTAGATATGCCTCAGTTGAACTCGTGACATCGAAAGTCAGTTTTGCCTTGGCTCCTAAGGTATCCTCAAATTCTATTTCATCGACAACAACATCACCGTCATCGATACGATCGTATTTCTCATCTATTTTCTCGGTACTAGCCATGATCCCACCCAACTCGAGGGTTACACCATTAAAAATTTCTGACTTGGCGTAGATCGTCGTTTGTCTTGTTTCCCTTTCAGTGGCTTCAGTGGCGGATGCAGAATCATCTCGTTCTGCAATATCCTCATGATGCATGATCGCATATTCGACGTTATCAGTAGCAAACTCGTACTTAACAATAGCGCTAGG
>JAAUXZ010002161.1_pt1 | contig 15900 bp, 14 predicted proteins | sample 7278131 | NCBI WGS metagenome assembly JAAUXZ01 (sample SAMN14350119, study PRJNA611818) | marine sediment metagenome | isolation source: surface marine sediment (3m) | place: French Polynesia: Moorea | collected 2018-08
CCTGAAGAAGATTCCATAGATATTTTCTATATGGAAAGGCGATTTACTTCTCGATGGGGTTCATTTTGGAAATATATAAAAGCCTTTTTAGGTTTTGTCAAATATTTAGGGCGGGACTATGATATTGTCCATTTACATTTTTTCTACCCATTGATATACATGGTATGGGTATATAAAAAGTTTCACCCTAATGTAAGGACTTTAGTCACTTTTCACGGTGAAGACGTGACCCGAATGGTTAATGACAGGAACAAAAAACACCTTCAAAAAATAGCCAAAGTAATAGATTTTACAATTCCTGTTGGCAGCACAATAGCTAGTGTCATTAAAGATAAATTGCTTTTAAAGACGGGTATGATCTTGCCTGTAGGCGTAAACAATAATGTATTTTATTATGAGGAGGGTACAAAAAAAACCTATGATTTTATTTGGATAGGGTCTTTTATTACTCGTAAAGGTATAGATACTGTCCTCAAAGCAATTAGGGAACTATCAGACAAAGAATTGTCCTTTTGCTTTTGTGGATCCGGTGAGTATTTAGACGATCTATTGGAGCTAAAGAAAGAGTTCGATATCAATATTAAACAAAACCAGACACAGGAGCAGTTACGCGAACTTCTCAATAGATCTAAATTTTTCTTTTTAATGTCGAGAAATGAAGGATTTCCAACGGCAACAATAGAAGCCATGTACTGCGGTGTACCAGTGATAACCTCTGATATCCCTCAATTTAAAGAACAGGTTCAAGAAGGGTATAATGGCTATATTGTTCCTTTAAATGATAGTGAAGCTCTTGTCAAAAAATTTAAAGAGTTGAAAAATATTCCAAATTCCGATTACCTTAAACTTCGGTCAGGAGCATTGAATTCATTTAAAGAATTATCTTTGCAAAGGGTTTGCGACGAGCTGATCCGAATCTATAGAAAATTGCTGGAAGTTTGAAAAGAATATTATTCGCTATATATCTAATTTTTTTCAAAAACACCCCAGAAGACTATCGCCCATATGCACTCTTTTTCCCCTGGATCAGAAGTAAGTTGGTACAAAATTATCTCAAAGATTGTGGTAAAAGTCCCAGAGTTAAGAGTGGAGCTGAGATTTCCCCAAATGCTTATTTGGGAGATTACTCGGAATTAGGTACACGCTGCATGATTCAGGCAAATGTGCATATTGGAAGCCATGTCATTATGGGGCCTGATGTAAAAATTTACTCCCGAAATCACAAGTTCGACAGATTAGATATTCCTATTCAAAAACAAGGGAAAAATTATTACGAAACTCATATTGGCAATGATGTTTGGCTAGGAGCCAATACTCTTATAACAGCAGGTGTAAGGGTAGGGAATCATGCCGTAATTGCCGCTGGATCTGTGGTGACTAAGGATGTACCTGATTTTGCGGTCGTGGGAGGAATTCCTGCTAGAATATTAAAATATAGAAACGATGCTTAAAACACTATGGGCACAGTTGCTTTTATTCCTTTTGTCTTCTTGCCTTTCACAAGGACAGGACATGGAAAAGTTCAAGTTTCAAGACAGTTTTGACACTTCTAAAATGAAGAAGAGATGGTACTACGAAGTCACAGAAAACAACAGACATTTTTTATCTTCCGAGAATGGGTCGAGCACTTCCAAGGGAAGATTTAACGATGGATTTTTAATAACTGAAATGAGTCCTACCGGGGTATCGGGAGTGGCAAAAAGGACTGAAATAGTAACCAGGTTATTCGATTCAATAGGAGCACAAAAGTACTTATCCTTCAGTATAAAAATCCCCAGCAGCTTCAAGTACGAGGAATCAAATCTCGGGCGTGAAACCATGGTCTGTCAATGGCATAGTAGGCCAGAGGAAGGACAAAACTGGGATTATTACAGAAAACACAACAAGTTTAACAGACCGAGTATTGCGGTATATTTAACAACAAATAACAATAAAGAATTCTACTTGTTGTTGCGCTTTGGTAATAATGGCAAACCCAAAACAAATGAATTTGGTAATATTTGGAGTACAGTGGCATTGAGACAAATCGAACTGGACAAATGGTATGACTTGGTATTTAATGTAAAATGGAGTACTAACAATGATGGTTATGTTGCGGCCTGGATAAATAATGAACCTTTCACACCGTTCAATGGTTTACATAACGAAATTTATGGGGCTAATATGCATAATAGAGCTCCGGTAACCTTCAAAATGGGTCAGTACAGGTATTTTGATGACGCCAATACTCATCAGGTGTTTTATGACGAGGTACGTATAGGTAATAGTTTTGAGGAGGTATCGCTATACGATGAACTACCTGTAATGTTCAAATCAACCAAGCAACTTCGCTTTGTTAAAAATCATAAATGATCGTATGAGACCTTAAACCAATCCAAAAATTGATAATATGGTTATAATTTGAATTTCAATAGAGGGAGTATAATCAGAAATTAAGAAGCAGAAATTATTTGGGACATACCGGTATAAGCAAGTTCATGCGAATACTCCTGTAAAAAGTTTTCATAAAGATTCTCAATGAAGAAAAAACAAAGTTTGCTTTTGATAGTCTTCTTATCTACTTCCCTAATATGGAGTCAAAAGAAAACATATTATTTTGATTTTGCCAAGGAGGAAGTAATTTGCTTTTTAGGAGAATATGAAGTTGAAAAACTCAATAATTCAAATATAGTTTTTTCTGAAAAGGAGGGTTTTGTTGGAGACGATATTTTATTCGATTATAGGAAAGATAATTTTAACTATAATGGTATCTACAGAGTGAAATTAAAAGGAAATAATGACTATAGCTATTTTAAGTTTTCATCTCAGACTTTCAAGGACAAAAGAACAAGGTTTTATAATGTCTTTAGGTGGATTAAGAACCCGCCATTACGCACCTATAAAAATGTAAAGCTACAGTTTGATTTAGTACATATTCCTTTTGAACAAAAGGGCCACATTCGATTTAGTACCATAGGTGATTCGCAAACGAGATATTCCAAGGGACAAAGTCTAAGAAAACTTATTTCGGAAAAGACTTCAGGTAATCTAAAATTTGTTGGCACCAGACAGGATGTTTATGGTTTTTTTCACTCGGGTGAAGGCGGAGATAGATCCTCGGACGTAATAAACAGATTGGAGTATATTCCAGTCGCAGATATTTATAGTCTGTTCATTGGTACTAATGACTGGAGAAAAAATAACCACGAAGAGACCTTTCAAAACATTCTTGACATTTTAGCCGCGCTTAAAGATAAAAACTCTAATGCTGAAATTTACCTAACCACTATTCCAAATTCATTAGACGAACTTCGAGAAGAACCTTATAGAAGCGAGGTTAATGGTAGGGTAAACGAGAAAATGTTCGATTGTCAAAGCGATTTTAAGAAGGAAAAGATATTTATAGTTGACCTGGCTAAAGCGATTGATGAGAAGGGATTGGAAAAACATTTGCTCAATGACGGGCTTCATTTGAATGTCAGAGGATACGATTTGTACACCGATCTTCTTATTCAAACAATTTTACAGAATACGGAACACGAAGTGAAATAACTTTCTTAGTTTACATTTTCGTAATTGTTGAAGGGCAGCTAACAAATTAAGCTACCTTTTTTAAGTGGATAATAGAATGATAATGACAGATAAGAGGCCTCTGGTAATATATCTTTTGGGTGCCGGCCGCAGTGGAACAACCCTAGTCTCTATAATACTCAATTCCCATATAAATATTCTGACCTTGGGAGAAATGCACCAATTTCTGGAATATATTGCTTTCAATAAAAGTTGTTCTTGCGGAGAGCCCTTGAATCAATGTGAGTTCTGGAAGAATGTCCTTAATGATCTGAATTATGATTCAGCCAAACTGGAGGAAGATATGAACTATACCAAATTAGCAGAAAGCCATCGAAATATTCCTAAGTTGCTGATCAATGGAAAACGAGACAGGCGTTATTTGCAGATCCAAGAAAGAATTATTCATTGTATCGAGAAATACTCTAATAATACTTTTGTCCTCGATTCGTCTAAGTATATTTCTCGCTATCTCTTATTGAAAAGAAGTGAAAACCTGCAGATAAAGGGGCTCTATGTGGTCAGAGATGTCAGGGGGGTCATTTTTTCATTTAAAAAGAATGTTCAAACATCGAAGAAACCACTAAGCACAATAATTTATTACCTGGCTATAAATTTTTTTGGGGAATTAGTTTGTCGGCTTGACAAACGTGTTGTTAAGATCAAATATGAGAACCTCATAGAAAATCCTACAAGAGAATTGGCCACAATCTATAAACATGTTTTCGGAAACTTGGAGAATGGAGTAACTTTACCTGAGGTATTTAATACGCCTCATCTTGTAGGTGGAAACAGAATGAAGTCAAAAAAGAAAATTAGGATAAGAAAGGATCTTGAATGGCAAAAGAACATCAGTAGAAAAAAGCAAATTTTATACTATTTTTTGGCTATACCAATTATGATGATAAATCGATATAAAATTTGAATAAGTTAAGAGAATACAAGTATTGGTTGTTGTATGCAGCAGTTTTTACACTGCCGATGTACATACGTCTTAATAATATAGTACTCGGAATTTTTGTTGTTCCAGCACTTTTAGATAGCATGTTCTTCCTGCGCACTTTTAATATAAAAGACATATTATCTAAAGCATGGCCAGTTTTGGTATTTTTCGGATTATCAGTAATGGCATCCTTCTATGAATTTGAGTTAGCCTCATTTAAGCTTCTCGAGAAATACTGGTCTTTCTTATTGATACCAATGGTAATTATACCGGATAGAGTTAGTTTTTCTAAGCGTCGGAATCAAATATTTCTTTCACTATTATGGGGTTGTGTAGCTACCTTACTCATATGCTATGGCAATGTGATTTGGGAAATGATTACGAAAGGAGAACCAATAGATTATTTCTTCCGATGGCGCCATGTGGGGCACCAGTTTACGGAAATTGCAGACACCCATCCTACATATTTAGGTATTTTTGTTGTTACCTCTATCCTCTATTTGATTCAGACGAAAATAATCGGGCCATCTTTGAAGATTCTATTATTTTTCTTCTTGATTTTGGGTTTATTTCAATTGGCCAGCCGGATGGCTCTCCTACTTTTTGTGATCTTCTTCTTGTTTTTAATAACAACGAAAGTCAAGGAATTGCGTTGGCAAATAACAGCTTTAGTGCTTGGCATCTTAGCTTGTTCGGCTATTTTTTTGACCTTTGGCAGTCGATATATGGAAGACCGGATATTTTCAAAAGAATCAGTGTTAGATGATAAAAGGGTAGAAAGGTGGAAAGTGTCGTATGAAATTTTTAAAGAACATCCTTATTTTGGTGTGGGCTATGCTGAAATTAAGGCTCTGCGGAAAGCAAAGTATATAGAAAATGATTTTCCGCTTGCTGCAGCCTCTGAGTACAATGCACATAATCAGTTTTTGGAATACTTAAGTACAAATGGCGCTTTAGGAGGGTTTGTATATACCATCGCACTTTTCTATTTATTATTAGTAAGCGTTAAAAGAAAAGATCCACTTTATACTTATATTTTCTTTTTCTTCATATTGGCAAACTTCACGGAATCTACTATGGTGAGAATTAAAGGTATTGAATATTTCGCAGTCTTTGCAACCATATTTTTATGCCATCCAACAGACCACAAGGAACCGGATGAATATATATATAACACTTGATTACGAATTGTTTTTTGGTGCGGTAAGTGGGTCGGTTGAGAGATGCATGATTGAACCGACCGATGCCCTTATGCAGCTAGTTGAACCCTATGGCGCTAAGTTCAGTTGCTTCGTCGATGCCGGTTACCTAATGGCCTTAAAAAGACAAAGCGATCAATATCCTGAATTGCAAAAGAGCTTTGAGCTAGTAGGCACCCAGTTGAAAAAGTTAGTTGCCAACGGCCACGGAATTGAGCTGCATGTACACCCTCACTGGGAAGACAGCTATTATGAGAAAGATCGTTGGCTGTTTAATATGGGTAGATATAGACTTTCTCATTTTTCTGAGGCAGAAGTACTGAACATCGTAACCAATTACAACCTTCTGCTAACGGAGATTTCCGGACAAAAGCCGGTTGCTTACAGAGCCGGGGGTTGGAGTGCCCAACCTTTCCCTCCAATAGCAAAAGCACTCAATGCTAATAATATTTTAAAGGACAGCACAGTATATCCGGGTGGATCGTACAAGTCTGCTCATCAGTGGTTCAATTTTGACATGGTACCACAATACAAGACATACTATAAATTTTCGGAAGACCTAACCGTAGAAGATAAAACAGGTCAGTTTTCTGAATTCCCCATAAGTTCATATTTGGTTTCTCCTCTTTTCTATTGGAGACTCGCAGCAACTAAGATCCTTAAAAATCCCAAACATAGGCCCTATGGCAATGGAAGTGCTATTCCACTTACAAAAGCCCAAAAATTACGCCTGTTATCCAGGTATTCCCGTAGTGTTGTTTCCATTGATGGTTATAAGGCCTCTTTTCTTGAAAAGGCATTTAAAAAGTATCAAAAACATACTGATGGAAATGGGAATTTTGTAATAATAGGTCACCCCAAGTCATTTACACCATATTCAATGAATAAACTGGATGATTTTCTTAAAAAGACCAGTCAATTAAATCGTTACACAACATTTCGATGAATCGAATTAATATCCTAAACACCAATATCGATAATTACTCTATGAGCGAGACAGTCGATTCTGTTGTTCAGGCTATTGAAAGAAAAAAGCAATTGCATCATGTAGTTGTCAATGCAGGTAAAATTGTAGCCTTGCAAAAAGACCTAGTATTACGAGATAGTGTGAACGAATGTGATCTGATCAATGCCGATGGCCAGTCCGTTGTTTGGGCATCTAAACTACTAGGGCAGCCTTTAAAGGAAAGGGTAGCGGGGATTGATCTGATGGAAAACTTGGTAGAGCTTTCCTACCGCAATGGATATAAAATGTACTTTCTCGGGGCAAAAGAAGAAATTGTAGAGAAGGTGGTTAAGATCTATACAGAAAAGTATAATCCTGATATTATTGCCGGGTTCAGAAATGGCTATTTCAGTCAGGAAGATGAAGAAAGAATTGCTTTTGATATCTCGGATAGTCAAGCACAAATTCTATTTGTTGCCATTAGTTCGCCGACCAAGGAGAATTTCCTTTATCGAAACAAAGAACACCTTGCAAAGGTAAACTTCATTATGGGCGTTGGAGGTAGCTTTGATGTTATTGCCGGGAAGGTTAAAAGAGCTCCTAAATGGATGCAAAAATACGGCCTCGAATGGTTTTATCGATTTTTACAGGAACCTGGCAGGATGTGGAGGCGCTATTTAGTTGGTAATACTAAGTTTATATGGCTTGTGTTGAAGGAGCGTATTAAATTTTGATAACTTTGTGTGCCATCATTTGATGAATTTGAATGCTCTTCACCCTTGAGAAAAATTCAGATCTAATCACACCAATGTCCTACATTATTGATCTATTGGTGATCAATTTGTTTGCCTATTTCCTACCCATTAATTTTGAAAATCCCATTCTGTTTCACGGCTATATCTCCTTAGCTTGGATAATTGTTTCCTTCAGGAATGGGTTTTACGAAATATACCCTTATACCAAGGTTACCAGTATCCTCATCAAGCTATTTAAACAGTATGTATTCTTCTTCTTAATTCTTTACGCCTTTATAGGGTTTTTTAAACAACCTGATATGAGCCGACTTGCGCTCGTTCAATACTTTTTCTTTGTGGCCATAGCGGTTTTCTCCTTAAAATTCCTCAAGTATGTGCTCTTGATGAAATACAGAGAGCGACTTGGAAGAAACACAAGACGCGTTGTAGTGGTTGGAAAAAATAAGAAGACTAAACAGCTTATCAATATGTTTAACGCGAGAAAAGAATACGGGTATCAGTTTGTAAACAATTTTTGTCCGAACGAGGAGGATTTCGATATGCGCGAGTGCTTTATCTACATTGTACAAAACAAGATAGATGAGATCTACTGTTCGGTATCAGAATTATCCAATCAGGACCTTGTTGATTTTATAAACTTCGCAGATAACAATCTCAAAACGCTAAAGTTTATACCAGATAATAAGAATATCTACGCCAAAAAATTAAGGTTTGAGTACTACGACTACATACCTGTCCTATCACTTCGGGATATTCCATTACACAACCCGATCAATGCATTGATTAAGAGGGCTTTCGATATAGTGTTCTCCCTAATTGTCATTTTCGGTCTTCTTATTTGGATTGCTCCTGTTTTGGCTATTATAATTTCTATTGAATCCAGAGGTCCTGTATTCTTTGTTCAAAAACGGACTGGTTTTGACAACCGTGAATTCGCCTGCCTCAAGTTTCGTTCGATGGCCATTAATACTGCGGCCGATGCTGTTCAGGCAGGCAAAAATGATATGAGAGTGACCAGGATAGGCAGATTCATAAGACGCACCAGTATAGACGAACTGCCTCAATTTTACAATGTACTTTTTGGGAACATGTCTGTGGTAGGTCCTCGCCCCCACATGATCAGCCATACAAACGAGTATGCTAATAAGGTAGACAAGTATATGCTCAGGCATTTTGTGAAGCCGGGAATTACTGGCTTAGCCCAAGTACGCGGATATAGAGGTGAGATTGAAAAGGACAGCGATATTCAGAATAGAATCAAATTCGATATTTTTTATGTAGAGAACTGGTCGTTCTTCTTAGATATTAAGATTATTTTACAGACTATTCTGAATGCTATTTCGGGCGAAGAAAAAGCTTATTGATATATTGAAAAGCAGGCGCTATATCTAAAATCCATGTAACGAAAGCCCGGGAAAACCAATTTTTATCTCATAAAATATGTTTTTGACAGAAATAATTGGTATGCTCTGCTAGCCATACTATTTTTGACGCTTTGAAAATTAAGTGATAAATACTTTAAAGGAATTATCTATAGCCAATGTGAGTATCAGTAATAGGTACAGGATACGTAGGACTCGTCACAGGAACTTGCTTAGCCGAAACGGGCAACGAAGTGATCTGCGTTGATATAGACGATAAGAAAGTTGAAAAGATGCAAAATGGAGAGGTGCCGATATACGAACCTCATCTGGATATCATTTTCGAAAGGAATATTCGTGCAAAGCGGCTGAAATTCACTACCTCACTACAAGTTGGACTCGACCATGGGGATATTGTTTTCCTTGCATTGCCGACTCCTGAGGATGAAGATGGATCTGCCGATTTGAAGTATGTACTGGGCGTTGCCGAGGACATAGGCAAGCTTATAACAGAATACAAAGTGATAGTTGGGAAAAGTACTGTGCCTGTGGGAACTTCGGAATTGGTAAAAAAGGCCATCGCGAAAAACGCCAAATGTGAGTTTGATGTAGTGTCCAATCCTGAATTTTTAAGAGAAGGATTTGCAGTAGATGACTTTCTTAAGCCTGAAAGGATTGTTGTGGGTTCCAGTTCTGAAAGAGCCACAAAACAGATACAGAAATTATTTAAACCATTTGTACGATCTGGTAATCCGGTGATCATCATGGATGAAAAATCGGCCGAGTTAACAAAATACGCAGCTAACTCATATCTAGCAACCAAGATCACATTCATGAACGAAATAGCAAATTTCTGTGAGCGTGTTGGGGCCGATGTAGATAAAGTCAGAATCGGTATGGGAACGGATTCGAGAATTGGAAAACGTTTCTTGTTTCCGGGTATCGGTTATGGCGGTTCCTGTTTTCCGAAAGACGTCAAGGCTCTACACAAATCAGGTAAGGACGTTGAATATGACTTCAAGATTCTCAATTCGGTAATCGAAGTCAACAAAATGCAGAAAGTAATTTTGTTACCTAAGATCAAGGAGTATTTTGGAGAAGATCTGAGCGGACTGAAATTTGGTATATGGGGACTGGCTTTCAAGCCTGAAACAGACGATATACGGGATGCACCTTCTTTGGATGTTATTGATGAACTGCTTAAATCAGGAGCATCTGTTATAGCATTTGATCCGGAAGCAATGAACAATGTGCAGAAAAAATTGGGTGACAAAATATCATTCGCACAAGGGATGTACGGTGCCCTAGAAGATGCGGACGCCTTGATCATTTGTACGGAATGGGGTGTCTTTAGAAATCCTAATTTTCAACTAATGAAGGAATTACTGAAAGAAAACGTAATTTTCGATGGCAGGAACGTTTACGACCTGGAAGAGATGAAAATAGAGGGCTTCCATTATGAATCAATAGGGAGATAATGATTTTAGTAATACTTAATAAATAAGTGGAAAGAGCGCTAATAACCGGGGCAGCAGGATTTTTAGGATCACATTTATGCGACCGATTTATCAATGAGGGACTCCATGTAATCGCCATGGATAATCTCATTACAGGCGATCTCAAGAACATTGAGCATCTTTTTAAGCACGAAAATTTTGAGTTTTATCACCACGATGTAACCAAGTTCGTTCACGTTACGGGTAAACTAGATTACATTCTGCATTTTGCATCACCGGCAAGCCCGATAGATTACCTTCAAATACCAATCCAGACACTCAAGGTTGGCGCTTTAGGCACGCATAACCTGCTGGGACTGGCTAAGGATAAGAGATCGAGAATTCTAATTGCCTCTACCTCGGAAGTATACGGAGATCCTTTAGAACATCCCCAAACTGAGGAATACTACGGTAATGTTAATGCCATAGGCCCACGGGGTGTATATGATGAAGCAAAGCGGTTCATGGAATCCATAACCATGGCCTATCATAGATTCCATGGATTGGATACCCGAATAGCGAGAATTTTTAATACATATGGCCCCAGGATGCGGATTAATGATGGGAGGGTAATACCAGCTTTTTTAGGTCAGGCGCTAAGAGGCGAGGATTTTACTGTCTTTGGTGATGGTTCGCAAACCCGTTCATTTTGCTATGTGGACGATCAGATAGAAGGTATTTTTAGACTTTTGTTAAGTGAGTACTCCTTACCGGTCAATATTGGAAATCCTCATGAAATCACTATCAAGGATTTTGCAGAGGAAATTATCAAACTTACCGGCACTGATCAGAAAATTGTCTATAAACCTTTACCCGAAGACGATCCTATACAGCGCCAGCCCGATATTACAAAGGCTAAGGAAATACTCGATTGGGAACCAAAGGTAAGCCGTGAGGAGGGAATGAAAAAAACCTTTGAATATTTTAAAACTCTTTCAAGAGAAGAGCTAGATAAAACGGAGCATCGTGATTTCTCTACCAGGAATAAGAGATAAATCATACATTTCCAATAAGTATTGGACTCTCTTTATAACATATTTAAAACCCAACAGCTATTTTAGCGGAAATTTTTTGCCGTGAATGTATTAGTCCTAGGTTCAGGTGGCCGAGAACACGCCATCTGCTGGAAGTTGAACCAAAGTCCATCTCTAAATCAATTAGTAATCGCGCCAGGAAATGCAGGGACGGCCGAACTGGGTAAAAACGTGGCCGTTAACCCCAATGACTTTGATAATGTAAAGAAGTTGGTGCTTGAAGAAGATATCAGCATGGTAGTTGTTGGTCCTGAAGATCCTCTGGTACGTGGGATCCATGACTTCTTTTTAAAAGACCCCGAGATATCTAATATTCCTATTATCGGGCCTCAGAAAGAAGCTGCCCGTTTGGAAGGGAGTAAAGAATTTGCCAAGGAGTTTATGCAAAGGCATGGTATCCCTACGGCAGCTTATCAGAGCTTTACTTCGGAGACCATAGAATCTGCATGGCCATTTTTAGAATCACTTGAGCCTCCTTATGTTCTTAAAGCAGATGGGCTGGCTGCCGGTAAAGGTGTATTGATTCTCCAGGATCTGCATATGGCAAAAGAAGAGCTAAAAGCCATGTTGCTCGATGCTAAATTTGGGAAAGCAAGCCAGACTGTAGTAATTGAGGAGTTTCTCTCCGGGATCGAACTTAGCTGTTTTGTACTTACGGATGGCAATTCTTATAAAATTCTACCCAATGCCAAAGATTACAAGCGTATAGGTGAAGGTGATACTGGTTTAAACACTGGTGGTATGGGTGCTATTTCACCTGTTCCCTTTGTTGATGAAGAATTCACTGGGAAGGTAAAGAGAAAAATTGTGGAGCCTACTATTAAGGGCCTGGAGAAAGACGGGATTCCCTATAAAGGATTCATTTTCATAGGATTGATAAAAGTTGGCGATGATCCCTACGTAATAGAATACAATGTTCGCCTTGGAGATCCAGAAACTGAAGTTGTGCTCCCCAGAATTGAGAATGATCTGCTCAGCTTATTTCAAAGTGTTGCACAAGGACGTTTGCAGGAGGAGGGATTACTGATAGACAAAAGGGTGGCTACAACGGTTATGGCCGTTTCTGGGGGATATCCGGAAAGCTATGAAAAAGGTAAAACCATATCAGGATTAGACCAAGTGAAGGAGTCTGTTGTATTTCACGCAGGCACCACAAATAAGGAAGGAGAAATTGTTACTAATGGCGGCAGGGTACTGGCATTCACCTCTTTTGGCAATAACATGGAGGATGCACTGGCAAAATCTTACAATAATATTGCGAAAATTAGTTTCGAAGGGATTTATTACAGAAAAGATATAGGTTTCGACCTATAGCCGGATTCTTAAGTTGACCAGGCGATCGACAGGATTGAAATAGACTTACATATAGCTATGTGCGGTGATGTCCTTGTCTTCTTCACCACGGTCGTGAGCCTTTTTAAGTTGACCCATCCAATAGATCATCGCTATAGTGCCAGCCAGGGCAAATAACCAATTGACAGTATTAGATGTCCACCAGTTTTCCATAAACCGAAAAAAATCATAAGGCCAAAATAGCCCATCGACGAATAAATCCTGTATGCCTTCAAAAAATGCTCTCATCTTGGTTATATTTACAAGGCAAAAATATAAAAAACCATAATGATATCAAGCATTTTTGGAAAATCAAAGCCCATTAATTACATCATTATTCTTGGTTTTTTATTTCTTTTCTATGCGGCATTGAGTTATGATCTTTTGAGCCGCATGGATCAGCCAGAGCAATTGTTTTTACATGTAGTTGTTCTCGGGATATTGCTTTTCAGTATAATGATTGTCAATTTCATTGTAAAGCGCAATCAAATTTCAGGAACAAACGATTTTACTATTTTCTATTACAGCTTGCTTATAGTTTTGTTCCCAGATGTATTGTTAGACTACAATGCGATCATGAGTAGCTTTTTTTTATTGTTGGCATTGCGCAGACTAATTAGCCTTAAATCTCTAAGAAGCGTTAAACTGAAACTATTCGATAGCACATTTTGGATAATGGTGGGAAGTCTGTTTTACGACTGGGTCCTTTTATTTTTGTTGCTGGTCTATATAGGGATATATATATACGAACCTAAGAATTTTCGCAATTGGCTTGTTCCATTGGTAAGTCTCGCATGCTTTGTGATTCTCCTGTATTCTTTCATTATAATAACCGGTAACACTTCCTTCGCCAGTACGCATTATCAGTTCGAAATATATAGTGAATCCAATCTTATCAATAGTATTCAGGGTGGTCTAAAGATTTTCCTTTATACAATACTTGTTATGATTGCTGGCATTGTTTCTTTTGTTAAACTAAGAAAATTAGGGATGGGCAAAGTGGTGACTATGAGATTGGTGGCTATTGCCTTTGTATTGGGAATTGTAGTAACATTCTTTAAATCATCAGAATCTGTAGCGCCTATAATACTTACATTCCTTCCAGCCGCTGTTTTGTTTACCAAGTATGTGGAAGTGATTAAAAGAATCAATATCAAAGAGGTTACGCTTATACTTTCGTTGGTAATCCCGTTTATGGTATTCCTGGGGGAATTGATTGCCAAATAAAGGGTATCTTTGATTCAAAATTAGGGAGACATGTTCAGTGATTTTGCTTTTACCATATTTGAAGATTGTATTAAGGACTATCATTTGGAAGATCGTGTAGATCAACCCTTCCAGAATCCATATGATCCGGATCAGATAGAACATCTACTCTATAAAAAATGCTGGATAGATACCGTACAATGGCACTATGAGGATATCATCAGAGACCCGGAAATAGAACCGACAGCTGCGCTGGATATAAAAAGGAAGATCGATGCCAGTAATCAGAACAGAACGGACCTTGTAGAATATATAGATAGTTATTTTCTCAACAAATACAATTCTGTAAACATACTGGATAGCGCCACTATCAATACTGAGAGCCCAGCCTGGGCGATCGACCGTCTTTCCATATTAGCTTTGAAGATCTACCACATGCGTGAGGAGGCCATGCGTGAAGATGCCTCCGAAGAACACAAGGTAGCTTGCAGTACCAAATTAAATGTACTTCTTGAACAGCGCAATGATCTTTCCACTGCCATAGATCAATTACTACAGGATATTGAGGCCGGTAAAAAATATATGAAGGTCTACAAACAAATGAAAATGTATAATGACGAAGAGTTAAATCCGGTTCTTCGTGGACAAAAATAATCTGCGTCATCTTCTGGTTATTCGTTTTTCGGCACTCGGTGATGTTGCTATGACCGTACCGGTAATTAAAGCACTCACCGAACAATACCCGGAAATACAGGTTACAATATTGACCCGCCCTTTTTTTAAACCGCTATTCGATGGAATAGATAATACTACGGTATATGAAGCCGATGTAAATGATAGATATAAAGGTGTGATTGGCCTTTGGCGCCTTTATTCTGATCTAAAGGGCAGGGGATATGATGCGGTTGCAGATCTGCATAATGTTTTGCGCACTAAAATTCTCAAGAGATATTTTTCTTTGACCAAGATCCCTTTTATACAAATAGACAAGGGAAGAGGTGAGAAGAAAGCTCTCACCAGGCCGTATAACAAATTATTTGTCCCGTTAAAAACTACTGCGGAGCGTTATGCGGATGTTTTCAGAGAACTTGGATTTGAACTCGACCTGCAAAATACTCAGGCAAAACCGCGAATAGATCTTCCAGCTTCACTGATCACCAGATTTGGTAGAGACAAATGTAAATGGATAGGTGTGGCGCCATTTGCGGCGTTCAAAGGCAAAATGTATCCGATAGATAAGATGGAAGAAGCTATCCGGACCCTCGATCAACGAGAGGATTACAGGATATTTTTATTTGGCGCCGGGCAAAAGGAAAACACAATTTTGACACCGATATCCAAAAAATACAAAAATGTCATAAACATGGTTGGCGCACTAAAGCTTGAGGAAGAACTCGCCTTGATCTCCAATCTCGATGTCATGATCTCCATGGACAGTGCTAATGGCCATTTGGCTGCCATTTTTGGTGTACCCACAGTGACTATCTGGGGTGTTACCCATCCATATGCCGGGTTCTATCCCTTCGGCCAGGATCCAGATAATGCACTGCTTGCAAACCGTGATGAGTATCCGCAGATACCAACCTCTGTCTATGGAAATAGGCTTCCTAAAGGCTATGAGAAAGCTATTGCAACCACAACACCTCAGCAGATCATAAGCAAGATCATAGCTGTTTTAGGCCGGGAGTAATTTATGATATCATAGCTTTTTCCTGAAGTGATTTAAAATAACTTCTCAATTGCTGGATATACTGATAGCGTAAAACTTTTGCATTTCCCTCTACCATCAACGTGCGTATTCCTATAAAGGAAGAAATCAGATAATTTGCTACAGCTTCACTGTCTATATGTCTGGCCACAATGCCATCAGTCTTGCCTTTCTGCAATATTGAAACCAAGTTCACTTCCCATACCTTATATATATCCCTAAGATACTTTGTGATTTCAGCATTTCTATTATTAAACTCGGTCATAAAGTTGCTCAAAACAAAACCGTGATCTGATTCATTGTGCACCGCTGTTTCGAGTGCATTCTCAAAACTAGCTTCTATAGCACGAAAAGGATCCTGGTGTGACTCG
>JAAUXZ010008261.1_pt1 | contig 15897 bp, 15 predicted proteins | sample 7278131 | NCBI WGS metagenome assembly JAAUXZ01 (sample SAMN14350119, study PRJNA611818) | marine sediment metagenome | isolation source: surface marine sediment (3m) | place: French Polynesia: Moorea | collected 2018-08
CACGCCATTGCCGGAACCGTCCCTGCGCGTCGCGGCGCTGCTCGGGCGACATGCCGTTCCACCGTTCCGCGCCCTTCGACAAACGCGCCTGTCGTTCCGGGGCCATCTGGTCCCAGTTCTCGGCAAAGCTCTGCAACACCCGTTGCTGATCCTCGTTCAGATCGTTCCAGGCTACGCCGGCGTCGTCGGCCATCGCCAGCGGCGCGGCCAGCAGCATTGCGATCAGTGTCAGTCGCGGCAGTGTTCTAGCTTTCATCCGTCTTCTCCGTCGATTCTTTGCCCGACTCGGGCACGGGATCGGTCCGTTCTTCCAGTTCGGCGGTCACCGGTTCTTCAAATAGCAACCAGTCCTCGTCCGACTCCTCCCAGGTTCCCAGGTACTCCAGGAAATCCGGGTCGGGCAGTTCCTCGTCGGCCGCGAGCACGAGACTCGCACCCATGAGCAGCGAGCCGATCAACGCGCTGCGTTTAACCGACATTTCCTTGTGTGTCCTCATCAACCGCATCGAGCAGGCTGTAAAACTCCAGGTCCTCCAGCATCTCCAGGCTGTCCGCTTCGAGCAGCATCTCGAAGTCCGTCACGGTGACTGCACCATTGCCTGGCACTTCGCCGGCCGGGCCATTGATCATGACGACCGCGACCACGGCTGCTGCGGCAACGCCGGCGACCGGCGCCCACCGTCCCCAGGTGACGACAGCCGGGCGACGAAGTTCTTCCAACGCCTTGTGTCGGCCCTGGTTCAGCCGGGACAACGTCGCGGCGTCGAGCTCCTCGACGCTACTGTCGAACAGGACCTTCGCCTGCTGCTCCAGTTGCTCGTTGTTACGAGTGTCTGTCATTACCAGTGGTCTCCCAGTTTTTCCCGGAGCGTATGTACCGCCCGGGAGTAATGTGTCTTGACGCTGCCTGCAGAGCAACCCATCGCGACTGCCGTGCCGGCGACGTCGAGTCCTTCAAACGTCCTCAGCATGAACGCCTCGCGCTGTCGCGGAGGCAGTTCATGCACCGTATCCTCCAACCGTTGCAGCGCCTCGTCCGCCTGCAACTGCGCCTCGGGCGTGCGACCGGCAGGGTCTGGTGCCTGCCCGGTGACGTCGTAATCGTCATCGGCGGCCGCGCCTTTGCCGAACCACACCATGACACGGTTGCGTACCTTCTGGCGCCGGTGCCAGTCCCGAACCCCGTTCTGCAGGATTCGGTAGAACAGCGGCGCCCATTCATCGTTGGCGCGATCGCTGTAATTGCGCACCAGCTTGATCATCGCCTCCTGCACGAGATCGAGCGCTTCGTCGCGATCCCGCACGGCGATCTCCGCGATACGCAGCGCGCGCCGCTCCACCTCGGCCAGGAACCGGTTCAATTTCTGTTCCCGTTGCAGCGCGTCTGCTCCCATCGAATGCTCGCGGGTGCAAGATACCGCAAAAACGCCGGCGCTGGCGTTCATGCGGGGCGACCCACTGTCGATTGTCGTCGAAGATCCATCTTCTATTAGCCCTCTTGACTCAGCCACGAGGTGATCTACCGTGTCACAGTGTAATAACGCCCCGGCAGGCAGGCGGTTGACACCGTCATCCTGTGATTATGTCAAATAGAATTCTCAAGGTCGCAATCAGCGTGCCGCTGTCGCACGCGTTCGATTACCTGCCCGCCAAGTCCGGCCCGGAAGCGTTGGCCGGCAGCCGCGTGCTTGTGCCGTTCGGCCGCAAACAGCAGGTTGGCCTGGTCCTCGACCGGGCGGACGGCACGAGCCTGCCTGCCGACAAGGTCCGGCGCTGCTCGCGAACTCTCGACGACCAGCCGTTGCTTTCGCCCGACGACCTCTGGCTGATCCGCTTTACGAGCGACTACTACCATCATCCTGTCGGCGAGGTTGTCGCAGCCGCCCTCCCGGCGCTGCTGCGCCAGGGCAAAGCGCTAAACCCGGTCCTGCGCTTCGTGGCCGTCACCGATGCCGGCGCATCGGCCGACATCGAAGCGCTCGCGAAACGCGCGCCGCGGCAGGCCGAACTGCTGGAGCTGCTCATCGATGCGAGCGGCAACGGCGTTGACGAGGATGCACTGACCGACCTGTTGCCAACCTGGCGTCGCGCCGCGAAGGGGCTGTTCGAGAAAGGTTACGCGCAGCGCTTCGAAGCGGTTGCCGACGCGCCCGAGCCGCCGCCTGTCCAGGACGCCGAACCGGGACCGGACCTCAATCCGGACCAGCAGGGGGCGCTGGAACGCATCGGGTCGGGCGGTGACTTCGGCGTTTACCTGCTTGATGGAGTAACGGGCAGCGGCAAGACCGAGGTGTACCTGCAGCTGATTCGGGATGTGCTCGACCGTGGCCGGCAGGCACTGATACTGGTACCCGAGATCGGCCTGACGCCGCAGCTGGTCACGCGCCTGACGCGGCGGCTGGGTATCGCCCCCGCGGTCATGCACTCCGGCCTGACCGATACGGCACGGCTTGCAGCATGGCGAGACGCGTGCTCGGGCACGGCGCGCCTGCTCGTGGGCACCCGATCGGCCGTGTTCACCCCGTTACCCGACCTCGGGCTCATCGTCATCGACGAGGAACACGATCATTCGTTCAAGCAGCAGGAGGGCTTGCGTTACTCGGCGCGGGATCTCGCGATCGCCCGCGGCAAGCGTCGCGATGTGCCGGTCGTGCTCGGCTCGGCGACGCCAACGCTCGAGGTCCTGCAGCACTGCCGCAGCGGCAACTTCACCCGTCTCGAGTTACCCGAGCGCGCCGGCGGCGCGCGGCCGCCGCGCTTTGGCCTCATCGACCTTGTGCGTGCGCCAGCGAGCGACGGGCTCAGCGAACCGCTGTTGCGCAAGATTCGCGAACACCTCGACGACGACGGCCAGGTACTCATTTTCCTGAACCGGCGCGGCTTTGCGCCGACGCTGATTTGCTCGGCCTGCGGCCATGTTGCCGAATGCGAACGATGCGACTCGCGCATGACCGTGCACGCCCGCGACCGCGCGCTGCGATGCCATCACTGTGGCGCGGAGCGGCCACTTGACCAGCACTGCGCTGCCTGCGGTTCCGACGTTCGCCCGCTGGGCGAAGGCACGGAGCGGCTCGAGGACGCGCTGCGCGCCCACTTCCCCGGGCGCAGTATCCAGCGCATCGACTCGGACAGCATGCAGCGCCGCGGCGCCATTCACGAAGCGCTGGAAATTGCGGCCGAGGGTAGCGCCGACATCCTGGTGGGCACGCAGATGTTGTCCAAGGGGCATCACTTCCCGAAGCTCACGCTGGTCGGCATCGTCAATGCGGACCAGGGACTGTTCGGCACAGACTTTCGGTCGGCCGAGAGAATGGCGCAGTCGATTATCCAGGTTGCCGGCAGGGCCGGCCGCGAATCGCGCCAGGGAGAAGTGTTGATACAGACGGCATTTCACGACAACCCGTTCTGGGCGCACCTCATCGAGGGCGGCTATCCGAGGATTGCGGCGGATGCGCTCGCCGAGCGCGAGGAAACGCGGTGGCCGCCCTTCACCTGGTTGGCGCTGTTGCGGTCCGCGGCGCACCGCAAGGAGGACGCACACACGCTGCTCGACGTCGCGCGCCGCCACGTCGATGCCCTGCAGACCGAGTACCTGCGCGTGCTAGGGCCAGTCGATGCGCCGATGGCCCGTAGAGCGGGCCGCTATCGGGCCCAGTTATTGATCCAGAGCTCCGATCGCCGGCGGCTGCACGAGGTCCTCGCGGGACTGCGGCCGGCACTGGAGAGCGACCCGGTCGCGCGCAAGGTTCGCTGGTCGATCGACGTCGATCCCATTGAGTTGTTCTAGTAGAATTGCGCGTCCTTCGTAGGAGCCCGCCCTGGCGGGCGACGCCCCGATGAAATCAATCGTTGCTGACATTCTCGAAACGGCGCTGGCGCAACTGCCGGAGCTCGCCGAAGTCGTTGCCGATCTGCCGGTCGCGGCCACTATCGAGCGCACGCGCGACGCCGCTCATGGCGACTTCGCCAGCAACATCGCGATGCGGCTTGCGAAACCCGCTCGCATGAGCCCGCGAGACATCGCGGCCCGGCTGATCGAGCACATGGGTGACAGCGACGACCTCGACAAAGTCGAGATCGCCGGTCCGGGATTCATCAACTTTCACCTCGGTGCAGGGGCCTATCACGGTGAGCTGAACAGCGTCCTCGAACAGGGCAGCGAGTACGGACGCCAGCCACCGCGCAAAGAGCCGCGCATCCTGCTCGAGTTCGTGTCCGCGAACCCGACAGGGCCGCTGCACGTCGGCCACGGCCGGCATGCCGCCTATGGCGCAACCGTCGGCAACCTGCTCGAGGCGGCGGGTTACCCGCTCGAACGCGAGTATTACGTGAACGACGCGGGGCGCCAGATGGATATCCTCGGTCTCAGCGTCTACCTGCGCTGGCTCGAAGCGCTGGATCAATCGTTCGATTTTCCGGAAGGCGGCTATCGCGGCGATTACATACGCGACATCGCCGGCGCAATCGAAGCGGAGGGCGTTGCGGTCCTCGACGATCTTGTCGACGACCTGCCCGACGGCGACAAGGATGCGGTCATTGACGAACTCATCGGGCGCGCCAAAAAAGGGCTGGGGCCCGAGACCTTCGCTCAAATTCGCCAGCAGGCCCTGGAATCTATCCGTGCCGACATCGAGGAAGATCTCGCCGAGTTCGGCGTGACGTTCGACCGCTGGTATTCGGAACAAAGCCTGACGACAGAGGGTCGCATCGACGCCGCGCTGGCCGCGCTGGAAAAGAGCGGCAAGGTTTACGAGAAAGATGGCGCGAAGTGGTTTCGCGCGACCGACTTCGGGGACGAGAAAGACCGCGTGGTCGTGCGCGCGAACGGCAACAAGACCTATTTTGCCTCGGATATCGCGTACCACTTCGACAAGCGCAAACGCGGCTTCGACCTGTTGATCGATGTGCTCGGCGCCGACCATCACGGCTACGTATCGCGCGTTGGCGGCGGCCTCACCGCGATGGGCTATGCCGCCGAGGACCTCGAGGTCAATCTCGTGCAGTTCGTCGCGTTGTTCCGCGGCGGCGAGAAAGTGCAGATGTCCACGCGTTCGGGCGAGTTTGAAACGCTGCGGCAGCTGCGGGCGGAGGTTGGTAATGATGCTGCACGGTTCTTTTACGTGTCTCGGAGCAACGACCAGCATCTCGACTTCGATCTCGACGTTGCCAAATCGGAGTCGAACGACAACCCCGTCTATTACATCCAGTACGCACATGCCCGCATTGCGAGCGTGTTCCGGCAACTCGCCGAACGTTCACTGGAGTGGGACGACGACAACGGCCGCGCCAGTATGGCCCGACTCGAAGAGCCGCAAGAGAAAGCGCTAATGACCACGCTGAGCCGGTACCCGGAGATTGTCGAACTGGCGGCGGCAAACCGTGCACCGCAGCATCTCGTTCATTACCTGCGCGACCTGGCCAACGACTTTCACACCTATTACAACGCGCACGCCTTCATCGTTGACGATGCGGCACTGCGCGATGCGCGGCTTGTGTTGATCAGCGCCACGCGGGTCGTCATCGCAAACGGCCTCGCCATACTCGGCGTTTCCGCTCCGGAGACCATGTAATGGCCCAGCGCAAACGCCGTCGCTCGAGTCGTCGCAACAACCGTCGCCAGCAGCAGGACTACCCGGGCTGGCTCTGGATGCTATTCGGCCTGGCCCTGGGGCTCGCCGTTGCTTTTGCCGTGTACGTCAAGGACCGGCGGCCCGTCGTCGTGGCGGAAGCGGAGGCGCCGCAGCCGGCGAGCCTGCAAGGCGCAATCGATGATAATGGCGAGGCCGAGGCGGCCGTGCAGCCGCCTGCCGAGGAAAGCGAATCGCGCTTCACGTTCTATGACATGTTGCCGAACTTCGAAGTGGTCATTCCCGAGGAAGAGCCCGACGTCGCCGTCGATGCGGAGCCGCAGGCTATCGTCGAGCCCGGGCTTTACGTGTTGCAGGCGGGATCGTTCACGCTGCACGCCGACGCTGACCGGCGTCGCGCGGAGCTGGCGCTGCACGGCATAGAATCGCAGATCCAGCGAGTCATGATCGACGACAAGACCTATCACCGTGTGCGCATCGGCCCGACCGACGACCTCGACGAACTCAACCTGCTGCGCAGCCGGCTGCGCACCGCGCAGATTGACGTGCTGCGCATTCGCCTCGGTGACTAATCGGCTGCGCCTGGTCGTGATGACGCTGGCCGTCGGCCTGGCCGGCTGCGCAACGACGACCGAGCCGCCGCCCGCGGCGCCCGAGCCCATCGAGCCCACACAACCGGTCGCACCTGCGCCACCGCCAGCACCGCCGGAACCGGACAAGAGCGCCATGCGCATTACAATCGCGTCGGTCGGCGACATGATGCTCGGCACCGACTTCCCCGAGAATCACCTGCCGGATGACGACGGCGTCGGCTTTCTCGCCGACGTGACGCCGGTGCTGTCAGCCGCCGACATTGCGTTCGGCAATCTCGAAGGCGTACTCGTGGACGGTGGTGAGCCTGCCAAGAAATGCAGCAACCCGAGCGCCTGCTACCTGTTCCGGTCGCCGACACGTTACGCCGGCTACTACGCCGCCGCAGGTTTCGACGTGATGAGTCTCGCCAACAACCATGCCCGCGATTTCGGTGAAGAGGGCCGCACCGCGACGATGCAGGCGCTCGCCGCCGTGGGCATTCATCACTCGGGGCGCGAGGGTGATTTCGCGAGCTTCGAGGCCAACGGCCTGAAGGTGGCTGTACTTGCGTATGCCGTAACTCGGGAGTCGAACATGCTGCTCGACTACGAACTTGCCGAGCAAACGGTGCGCGAGTTCGCGGCATCTCACGACATCGTCATGGTGACATTCCACGGTGGCGCCGAAGGCGTCGATGCAACCAATCTGCCCTTCGCCGAGGAGGAGTACTACGGCGAGCCGCGCGGAGACGTCGTGAAATTCTCGCGCATGGTCGTCGACGCCGGTGCCGACCTGGTCATCGGTCATGGCCCGCACGTCGTACGCGCGATGGAGCGCTACAACGACCGCCTGATCGCTTACAGCCTGGGCAACTTCGCAACCTATTACGGCATCAGCGTCGCGGGCATCAAAGGCATCGCACCCATCCTGGTAACGACACTCGATGGCGACGGGCGCTTCGTCGAGGGATCGATCGTCTCGACGATCCAGCTACGACCCGCGGGGCCCTCGCTCGATCCCGAGCAGCGTGCACTGAAACTGATGCGCGGCCTGACCGCCGAAGACTTCGACACGCCGGGACTGCGTTTCCTCGACGACGGCCGTTTCGAACCGCTCGGCATCGAAGCCGAAACCGATATCGACGTCTGGAGCGGCGCTAGTCCTCAGCCGTAACCGATTTGAAGTCCACGCCGAGCGAACGCAGCTTGCGGTACAGGTGGGTGCGCTCCATACCGACGCGTTTGGCCAGTTGTCCGACCTTGCCGTCGCACAGCACGAGCTGTTGTTGCAGGTAGGCGCGTTCGAACTGCTCGCGCGCCTCCCGCAGCGGCAGTGACAGCAGGTCCTGCTTGACCAGCGGCTCGTCGGTGGACGCGCCCGAACTGATCTCGCCTTCAACCTCTTCGAGCGAAATATCGTCGTCGGAACCGGTCAGCAGCAGGCGCCGCACGAGGTTCTTTAGTTCGCGCACATTGTCCGGCCACGGGTAGTTGCGCAGCCGGTTCTGCGCGGCCACGCTGAAGCGCCTGAACGTCAGGCGCTCGCTGTCGACCAGCTTGTCGACGTAATAGGCCAACAGTTCCGGGACGTCTTCCGAATAGTCCCGCAGCGGCGGCACCCTGAGCGCGAGCACGGATAAATGAGCAACGAGATCCCGCCGCAGATTGCCTTTGTCGACCTGCGCGTCGACGTCAGCGCCGACCGTGGCAACGACGCGCGCATCGAGCCTGACGTCGCCGTGGCCATTCACGCGGCGGTACGTTCCGTCCTCGAGGGTTGCCAGCAGCACCTTCTGGGCAGTGTCGTTGAGATCGGCCAGGTCGTCGATGACCAGCGTGCCCTTGCCTGCTCGCTCGAACGCCCCGGCCGTGATTTCACCATCGGCTTCGCGCCCACAGAGTTGCTCCTCGGCGTTGCTGTCGGTCAGCGACGCGGCCGTAACGCTGATCAGCGGTTCGTCCGCACGCCGGCTGAGACCGTGGAGATAGCGGGCAAACGCGCCACGCCCTGTGCCCGGTTCGCCGCGGATCAGGACGCTTTGTTCGTGACGGGCATACTGTTGGACTTTCTCGCGCAGCGCGTGCATGAGTTTGCTGCGTCCTACCGGCGTCAGCAGCGGCGGCAGCATGCTGGGCGAGCCGGCCGGGGCCTTGCTGGCTGACTCGAGCGCTGCCTCGACCGTCCGCAGCAGTTTCGCCAGCGACAGCGGCTTTTCGACGAAATCGAACGCGCCGAGTCGCGTTGCCTCGACGGCCGTATCGACCGTGCCATGACCCGACATGATCACGACGGGGCATTTCAGGTCGCCGCCCTCCGACCACTCGCGCAGTAATGTGATGCCGTCGGTATCGGGCATCCAGATGTCGAGCAGAATCAGGTCGAACCGCTTGTCCGCCCGCGCGCCGCGCGCCTCGTTGGCGTCGGCGGCAGCCGTGACCTCATAGCCTTCATCACTGAGAATTTCCTGAATCAGAGCCCGGATATCGGCCTCGTCATCGACAACCAGAACATGAGAAACGCTCACGCTTTCTCCCTCCTTTGTTCGGCACGACGCGGCGCACTGGCGATAATCGCCTCGCGCGCCGCTTCGTTAAGCGGCAGCCGGACGCTGATGACCGCGCCGCCGTCGGCATTGTTGTAGGCACGGATCGAGCCCATGTGCTCCTCGACCAGTTTCTTGACGATCGCAAGTCCGAGGCCGGTGCCTTTCGTTTTCGTGGTGACGTATGGATCGAAGACCTGGCTCACTGCACCCTCCTGGAAGCCCGGTCCGTTGTCTTCTACCCGAATCTGCACGACGTCCACCCCATCGATCTCGGCGTGGCTGACGTGCACCTCGATGCGGCCGTCACGAGTGTTTTCCAGCGCCTCGGTCGCATTGCGCACCAGGTTGTGCAGGATCTGTCGAACGCGGCCGATATCGGCTTCGATCGGCGGCATCGTCGGGTCGAGGTCAACAGGATCTCGATGCCGCTCTCCTGCGCGCGATAGAGATCGACGACCTCGTGCACGAGCTTGTCCAGGTCGAACCGGCCGACGTCGATGTCCGGTGCGCGCGCGTAGTCGCTGAACGCATTGACCATTTCCTTCATGGCCTCGACCTGCTGCACGATCGTGTGCGTCGCGCGGTCGAGAATCTTCGATTCTTCCTCGGTCATCGTGTCGAGGTATTTGCGGCGCATGCGCTCGGCCGACAGCTGGATCGGCGTCAGCGGATTCTTGATCTCATGAGCGAGACGGCGAGCTACTTCACCCCATGCCGCGTCGCGCTGCGCCTGCAGCAAGGCGGTAATGTCGTCGAAGACGATGACGTAACCGGGCGAATGGCTCTCGTCGCCGGGGAGCGTGGTGCAAGCGCAGGTCAACACGCGCCGACCCACTTCGCCACGCAGCACGATCTGCTCGCGCCACTCGGTCTCGCCCGCCGCGAGATGCATGCGTGCAACGTCGACGAACTGCTCGAGCAGCGGGCTGTGCCTGGCGATGTCGGTCAGCAGGTCACCGCTACGGCTCTCGAGATCGATTCCCAGGATCGCGCCGGACGCCTGGTTAGCCGTGCGAATGCGCAGGTCATTCTCGAGCGCAAGCACGCCTGTCGACAATCTCGCCAGTATGACTTCGAGGTTGGCGCGCTCGGCCTCGACCAGCGCCTGGGACAGGCTCGCTTCCTGGCGCGCAGCCGCGAGCCGCTGCGTCATGTCGTTGAACGAGCTGATCAGGAAACCGATCTCGTCTTTCGTTGGCGCCTGCAGGCGCGTGTCAAAGTCGCCCTCGGCGACCGCGCGGGTGCCGGCGACCAGGTCCTGGATCGGCGCAACCAGCCGACGCGAAAATACGAACGCGCCGTAGACGGCAGCCAGCAGGCTGAGCATCAGCACGACGGTCAGCGTCAGCGAGAATGAACTCTTCAGTGGCGCGCGCAAGAACACGAGCTCCTGGTATTCGGCATAGGACGTCTCGACGCTGTTGGCCATCCGCGCGAGTCGCTCGGTCACCGGGAAGTGCGCCTGCAGCACGCCGAGCGGTTCCGATCGTCCGCGGTAGCGAAACAGGACAGCCGTCCGGATCTCGAAGTCGTCGGGATCGAGCGCCACGTAGGGCCGGTTTTGCTGCATTTGCAGCAGCACTTCCTCGGCCAGCGGCCGCGGCAGGCTGCCCGCCGAATTGTCCGAACTCGTGGCCAGGATCTTGTTATTCGGGCCGTAGATCGTGATTTCGCTGGCACCGCTTTCCCGGCGCAGCATGCTCAGCTCGAAGATCAGCTGCCGTTCGCTGACGTCGCTGAGCCGCTGGGAAATCTGCTGGGTCGAATAGAGATGCTGGCGCTTTTGCATCTCGAGCGCCGCACGACTCAGCGCGAGGGCATTCTCGAGGCCCTCGCTCACCTCGACGTTGAACCAGGTATCGATGCCACGGTTGATGAACTGCATCGAGAAGTAGAACACGACGAGCAGCGGCAGCACGGCCAGGCCGACGAACATGCCGACCATGCGCGCTTTGAGCTTGGCACCGGGCACGTGGGTGCGGTATTCGCGGAACAGCCGCGCGAGATTGCCGACCAGGAACACGAACAGCACCATCACGCCCGCGATGTTGATCGCGAGGATGACGTTGTGCAGGCGATCGAAATCGTCGGAGTTTTGCGCCGTCCGGCTGAGCAGGAACAACGCGACGAGCACCAGCCCGACGCCGGTCGCCGCGAGTACCGTATACGCTGCCCGTTTTAGCGTTCTAGCAACCATTCATACCATTCGCTTTGCAGCTGCCACTCGCTGCGCCAGAAGAACAACAGCCTGAGCGGCGCAGGGTATTGCTGCGTCTGGAGCATGGCGCGCAGTCGAATCCGGTAGTCGTCACCGGGTTCGAGCAACGCGTCATCGATCACGGGCAGACCCTGCACCCGGCCGAGGTTGTTCAGCGCCGAGTAGAGTGTTGCGAAGGAATCCTGGTCACCGCTGTTGGTGTTACGGACTATGTATCGCTGGCTGAGTGGCCGGTATTCCAGCTCGAAACGCACCGCGAGGTCGGCTTCCGCGTCGTCCCACCAGAAGCGCCGGTCGCGGATCAGCTGCAATTGCAGCTCGATGACGAGCGGTACGCCGCTCGACAGCGCCGCGAGCGCCTCGCTGCTGAGCACGAGCTGTAACCTTGCGTCCAGCGTGTGCACGCCGCCGACCTGCCGGGTCGACGCCGAGCGCACCTCGAAGTAACCGGCGCGTTCGATGCCGTCCTGGGCGAAAGTCGGCTGCAACAGACCGGCAAGCATGGCCAGGCTGGCGGCGAGGGCCGCGAGCTGGCGTGGCTTGTTGGTGGCTGCGCGTGACATGGTTTTCTCAGGAGACCTTCGTCAGTCCTGCGTAATAAAAGCCATCCAACCCCGCCGTTCCCGGCAGGATTTGCTGGCCGCAGGCCTTGTCCCGCATTAGATCGCGGATGTTGTAATCATGCAACACGTTGTCTTCCCGGGCATCGGGCGTCCTGGCCAGGAAGCCTGCTACCACGTCATCGTTCTCCTGCTGCAGCACCGAGCACGTCACGTACATCAGGCGCCCGCCCGGGGCCAGCGCCGGCCACAATGCGTCGAGCAATGCAGCCTGCAGGCCCGCCAGCTCGTCAATATCCGCGGCGCGCCGCAGGTGCTTTATGTCAGGATGCCGCCGTATGACGCCGGTCGCCGAGCAGGGCGCGTCGAGCAGGATGGCGTCGAACGGCTGATCGTCCCACCACTCTCCTGATTTCGATGCATCGGCGGCAATAAGGGTTGCATCCAGCCGCAGCCGTTCGAGATTCTCCGCGACAACGAGCAGCCGGTCCGGGTCGCGGTCGATTGCCGTCACGGCAACGCGGCCGCCGCCGAGTTCGAGCAGTTGACCGGTCTTGCCGCCCGGCGCGGCGCAGGCATCGAGCACCCTGCTGGCGCCCCCCGCGAGCACCCAGGGAGCCGCAAGCTGCGCGGCCGCGTCCTGCACCGACAGCTGCCCGCCGGCGAATCCCGGCAGTTTGTCGACGGGCACGGGCTCGGCGAGCCGCAGCGCCTGGGGTGCGCCCGCCAACTCCTCACTCGCGATACCTTCCTGTTCGAGCCTTTCCCGCATTTCCGCCACCGTTCCGGCGGACGGCGCAACGCGCAGCCACATTGGTGCGCGGCCGTTGTTTGCCTCAACAATAGCGCGCCAGTCATCCGGCCAGTCCGCGCGCAGCCGGTCGAGCAACCAGTCCGGATGATTGTGCGCCGCCCTCTCGTTGGACGGCTCCTGTTCGAAAATCCGGTCGCGGCGCGCGCGCCGCAGGATTGCGTTGACGAGCGGCGCCAGCTTGGGCCGCCTCAGGGTCCGCGCCGCTTCAACGGTTTGCGAGACCACGGCATGATCGGGGATACGCGTCTCGGCGAGCTGATACAGGCCAATAGCCAGCAGCTGGGTGACCACGCTGTCGCGACGCTTGAGCGGCCGATCGAGCATCGCACCGATCCATTCGGACAGTTGCCAGTAGTGGCGCAAGGTTGCATAGCTCAGCAGCCTGAACAGTGGCAGGTCATCCGGCGGCAGTTGCTGCCCGCGCTCCGCGAGCGCCGCATCCAGCGAGCGGCCCGCCGACACGACGTCGTCAACCGTGTGGGCAGCCGCCGCCCGCAGCCGGGCCCCGCGCTTGATGCCGGTCATAGCTGCCGGCCGGAAAGATCAATCTGCGCCGCGTACTCGGCCGCGGTGACAGCCCGCTTGCCGGGACGCTGCAGCGTTCCAAGCCGCAAGGCGCCCTGTCCGCAAGCCACCACGATGCCTTCCGGACCCGCGGCCAGCACGGTACCCGGCGCGGCATCACCGTCTACCTGGCGAGCGTCCCGGCACTTGGTTCGCTCGTCACCGGCCATGAACCACGCGCCGGGTACGGGATCGTAGGCCCGCACCATGCGCTCCAGTTCAGCGGCATCCAGCTGCCAGTCGAGCTGCGCGTCGGCGGGCCGAATCTTCGGGGCGTAGGTTGCATGCGCGTCGTCCTGTGGCGTGGCCTCGAGGCCTTTCGCCAGGATGTCTTCGAGATGCGTGACCAGCAGCTCACCGCCCGCGGCGGCAAGGCGGTCGTGCAGCTCGCCGGCGCTCTCGTGCGCCCCGATGTCGACAGGTGCGCAGGCGAACACCGGGCCCGTGTCGAGGCCGGCTTCCATCTGCATCAGGCAAACGCCGGTCTGCGAGTCTCCCGCGAGTATGGCGGCCTGGATCGGCGCGGCGCCGCGCCAGCGCGGCAGTAACGATGCGTGCACGTTGAGACAGCCCGCACGCGGCACGTCGAGCACGGCCTGGGGCAGTATCAGCCCGTAGGCCGCAACGATCATGATGTCCGGTTGCAGATCCGCAAGCATCTTGACAGGCTCTTCGTCGCGCAGGGTGGCAGGCTGCAAGACCGGTATGCCCTGCGCCTCGGCAAACGTCTTGACCGGGCTGGCGGTGAGCTGCTTGCCGCGACCGGCCGGGCGATCCGGCTGCGTCAGTACGGCGCACGGCTCGTAGCCCGCCGCAACGAGCGCCTGCAGCGAGGCCAACGCAAAGTCGGGCGTGCCCGCGAAAATGATTTTGGGAGAGGTCATGGCAATGCGCGTCGCCCGCCGGCCAGGTCACCCCTGCGGGGAGACGGGCTCCTACAGCGCTACGGCCTCCGGGCTGCGGTGCCGCTGCTCCTTGACCAGCTTCTTGCGAATGCGCATGCGTTTCGCTTCCGACAGGTAGTCAACGAACAGCTTGCCATCGAGGTGGTCCATCTCGTGCTGTATACAGACGGCGAGCAAACCTTCGGCTTCCATTTCGACGGACTCGCCATCGCGATCGAGGTAACGCACGCGAATGTGCTCTGCGCGTTTTACTTCTTCGTAATAGCCCGGCACCGACAGGCAACCTTCCTCGGTTACCGTGACGCCATCTTTCTCAATGATTTCCGGGTTGATCAACGCATGCGGTTCGCTGCCATCGCGCGAGACATCCGCGACGAGTAGACGACGATGCACGTCGACCTGGGTTGCCGCCAGCCCGATTCCCGGGGCGGCATACATGGTCTCGAACATGTCGTCGATCAGCTGTCGCAGTGCGTCATCGACCTCTTCGACCGGAGCGGCTTTCGTCCTGAGCCGCGGGTCCGGGAATTCCAAAATCTTTAGTTTTGCCATAATTTCCTTGCGGCAATTCCGCCGGTAACTCGTGTAAATTGACTAAAAAGTGACCTAAATGTTTGACTTCATTGAATAAGATGACAGACAATGCCGCCAGAAATTCCGCCTTTTTACAGGTACTTGGGGCCGGAAATGTGACGTAATTAGCAGTCTCAGCGGCACCGGAACGACATATTATACCAACGCCGAAAAGCCACAGGTCCCCGACCTTGACTGGAGCACGAGGAAACCATGTCCCTCAGCAAAGATCGCCTGAATAACCGTCTCCGGATGATTGCCGTTGCGTTTGTCGCATCGCTCACGCTGGGCACGCTGACTGCCTTCTCGCAGGGCAGCGCGCGCCTTGCCGCAGACGCCCCCGAAGAGTATGTCGTTCAGGTTGGCGACACCCTCTGGGATATCGCCGCAACGTTTCTACAGGACCCGTGGTATTGGCCCGAAATCTGGTATGTCAATCCGCAGGTCGAGAACCCGCACCTTATTTACCCGGGTGACGTCCTGGCGCTGGTCTACATCGACGGCGCGCCGCGCGTAACGGTCGGCCAGGCCGGCACCTACCGGCTCTCGCCCGAAGCGCGGAGCACGCCGCTGACCGAGGCTATCACCAGCGTCTCGTACGATTCGATCGCGGCATTCCTGAGCCGCGGCGTGGTCATCGAGCGCGGCGAAGTCGACCGCCTGCCGTACCTGCTCGCCACCAAGGGCGATCACATGATCGCGTCGGCGGGCAATATCGTCTACATCCGCGGCACGAGCGCACAGCCGGGCGAGCGCTTCAACGTCGTCAAGATCGGCGACCGCCTGATCGATCCCGAAACCAATGACGTGATCGGTTACCAGGGCATCGAGATTGGCGAAGGCATGATTCGCAAGAGTGGGGATCCGGCGTCGATGGCGCTGGTTTCCTCGAAGCAGGAGGCCAAGCAGGGCGATCGCCTGATCCCGACGTCAGTCGAGATCCCGCTCAACTTCTTCCCGAAAGCGCCGACGAGCAATATCGACGGACAGATCGTCGCCGTCGTCGGCGGCGTCACGCAGATCGGCCAGTACAACGTTGTTGTCATGAACCGCGGCTCGAACCATGGCCTCGGTGTCGGCGACGTGCTCACGGTCTGGCAACGCGGCGCCGTGGTGCGCGATCGCGTCGAGGGCGGCAACGTACGGTTGCCCGATGAGGAAGCCGGCACGGTCATGGTCTTCAAGACTTACGACCGCATCTCCTACGGACTGGTCATGGAGGCTACGCAGGCACTTCATACCGAGGACTTCGTAAGAAACCCGACCTGATTTTGCAAAGCAACAGTAAATAAAGACGGCGCTTTCGGGCGCCGTTTTTTTTAGACTGCAGGCATGGACGACGAATGGCTGCAGTCGCCGGGCAATCACCTCGTCACCAGGGGCGACGACAACTTCCCGGAATTGCTTGAGCAAATTCCGCGGGCGCCCGAGCGCCTGTTCGTGAAAGGTAACGTCGAGCTGCTGCACATGCCGGCGCTCGCAATCGTCGGCAGTCGCAATCCCACCGAGGCCGGCCGGCGCACCGCGTTCGAGTTTGCGCGCCACCCAGGTGTCGCG
>JAAUXZ010173445.1_pt1 | contig 15894 bp, 10 predicted proteins | sample 7278131 | NCBI WGS metagenome assembly JAAUXZ01 (sample SAMN14350119, study PRJNA611818) | marine sediment metagenome | isolation source: surface marine sediment (3m) | place: French Polynesia: Moorea | collected 2018-08
CTTGGGTACAGTTTGTCACAGGCAAAACCTTGTTCGAATTCAACTTAAGCAATTGAATTATATCGAAGCATCAAGGTTTTGCCTTTTTTATGGGTGAAATATTGGGGCTAGAGCTTACGAAGGGCATGCTGTTATTTCCGTAAATTCCTGCACAACCGGTTTGTGACATATTCACAGCATCCCTGGACTGACTTACATGCGTTTCGACTCTGAAAATCGAACAATGGATATGACGGATTGGATCGGAGTATGATTTAGCAAGTCCACTGGATAGATATGTCGGCGATCCGGCTTGTCAACTACCGGACGGTGGATAGGAATCCACTATTCGAAAACTGGCGAAATTCGTCGACGGTCTACGACAAGGCTTGTGCATCAATGACGCAAGCTGTCCGAGGATTCCTGATCCGGGATCTTTTCTGCCTGTCGGCATAAGACCAAGAATGATGTACTTTCCCGCCGAAGTTTGAGTCTCGTTGACTTCTATACCGAATGAGTTTTCTATGTCAGGCCGATCATATCGAATCCCATGTCACGAGCGCTAAACCATGCCGAGACCTGTCCTTCCTTAGTTCTCGGGCAAACCTGCCATCTGGTGAAAGCTCGTCTAGGACAGCCCAAAATAGCAATCTGGGAAACAGTCAGTAGAAGGCTATCGCATTGTCGACCCTAAAAGCTTTGCACAAATAGACAAGCGAGGCTGAACCGGCCTGTTCCGCTCCGGAGTGAGATACCTGTCTGATATCAGGATCAGATGAGGGAGCAACATGCAATCTGCCGCATCGACCAGACCAATCGGGATTTCAAGTTGATCGAGATCTGGGCTCACGTCGGCGGTGGAGCACTGAAATGCGCAAGTCTGAGGCATGCCGGGAAAGGCAGCCAGACTCACCCGACTGCGTCTGTGGTTCACAGTCGGGTGATGTTGGCCTGTCAGAGGATGTTATGGCTGTTGTCAAGGGTATCCTTGGATTGAATAATTCCGCTGCTACTTTTCTGTATACCCGGTCTTACAGGTCTGGCTATAGGTTTTGTAGCAGTCACTGGTCAGATGCCCACCATCTGCGCTGACTTTACAGCATTCTGTGCATCCCGTGACGATAGCAAGCAAGAGCAGACTCGCAGTAAGCATTACTATTTTCATTCGAAACCTCCCATAGGTTTTGTTTGGATTGTGTATTCATGCATTAGAATGCGAGCGTCAACTGCAGATAGAGGGTCCTTTCCGGTTGAAACTGTGGAACCTCTGGGTCACTCGAATTGAAAAGACTATCTCTAAATTGGAATTCTTCGTCAAATACATTTTTCACGCCAAGTCGCACCGAACCTCGCTGCTTGAGTATACGATAGCCCGCCTCAACATCGGTGATGATAAAGTCATCTTCCCCACTACCCTGCAGATCCGATCTGATTTTTTGTTTGATATAGGTCGGTTTGAATTTGAAGAAAAAGCCGGCAGGATCTATCCAACTGGCCTGTAATGGCAACTGATGTGTTCTGACATCAATTTTATCGAAAGCAATATCCCGGTCTATGGTCTCATAATAATATTCCGAACTCAGGGATAGGCTCTTGAACGGCGTCCAATACAGATAAGCACGTTGCTGTCGCTCTGTTTGTTCGCCCGGGAATATGAATCTATCGAACCGGTCCACTAACACAATATCAAGATCCCTGAAAAAGAACTCAACACCAGCATACAAGGTTGGTGAGAATCGCTGTTCCAGGGCAAGCCCGTAACTCCGTACTTCGCTACCACTCGGATCATCGAACAGCTGATTGAAGCCATTGACCTGGGTCGGCTCTAGTGCCTGTCTGAGAAGAAATGGTCGGACTACAGATTGGATATAAGCCGCCCGTAGTTTCGTCGATGAGGGCAACGAGACTGTTATCCCCGCTTTCGGGTTGAATCGATTCTGGTGTAACAGGCCATCGTCGTAGTCGTCATAACTGACCGCCAAGGTTGCGTTAATCAGGGGATTCGGTTCCCAATATCCATAGAGATAGACGTTATTGAAATCTATATCGTCGTTGACCGCTATTTCAGCCTCATCAATCAGCACAGGGATACCGATTGGAAAGGGGAAACCAGGTGGATAAGGAAGACCCAATGGAAAAGTATTATATGTGGATCGCTGACTGGTCTGAGAAACATCTTGGTGAATTCGGTTGACGCCAGATACCGCATTCCAGGTAAGCCCCGTCGTGATGAATTGGGCTTCAAGATTATAACCTTTGGAATCAGTGATTGAACTCAGCTCTGCATCAGTGACGATTCCCAAATCATCCACATCATGGATCGAATCCTTTTGCGTCTTATCAGAATCGACGTAGCTCGTATTGACGATGAGTCTACTCTCAGGTGAAACCCGGTAGGTCAAACCCACTCGCGCCGAGTGACGATCCCATTCATTTCTCTCACCTGGGAAAAACACATCGGGATCGAATCTCAGTTCCAGATCGCCATACTCTGTGTCGAGATACTTGTACTCTGCCTGTAATGTGATATCCGGTGATAGCGAAACCTGTCCGTAGACATTGTACAAATCATAGTCGATGTCATTATTGGCCCTGAAACCGTCGCTCTCATAGTGATATTGTCCGAGACTGAATGAAAAACGCTCCTGCAAACCGGACAGAATGAGTTCGTCAGCCAAAGTGTCGTTACCAGCAATCAGTCCACTGACCCGAGTGGCAACACCGTTGCGCATGAATAGCGGTGAGTATTCATTGTATGAGATATCTGCCGGTCCAATGCTCTCCAACGCGGTCAAGCCGGTTTCGGCCAATTGCGGTTGAATGGGGAGCTGATTGCCCGGTTGCAGCAGCTGAGCCTGCAACAGCTCACTACTGCGCGCGATCTCGTGTCTGGGCAGGGCGGCATAGGCATCAGCGAGTAAGCGATGGGCTGTATAATTTGCCGGATCTTTATGCAGTGAATCCACTCCCTCGCTGAGCACAAGCGGCTCGAAACCCAAATCACGATAGAGCCTGCCCAACACAACGCTCCTGGTCGCTTCATCCTGATCCAATAGCTGCCGGGAACGATAAATACCCCTGTTGTCATTCAGTGCGACAGCCTGTTGTTGCGCCTGCAGGGCCTCTACCGGACGATTCTCGGACTGCAATAAAATCGAATCATAAAACCAGGCTGTTGGATCATGGGGATCAAAGGCTTTGGCCAGACTGAATTGCTCCGACGCCAGATCATTTCGTCTTTCCTCGTAATAGGCCTTGCCCAGGTAACTGCGGATCAAGGCATTGCCAGGGTCCAGATTGGCGGCCGTTTCCAGCATACGCCGTCCCGCTTCCAGTCCCCCTTCACGGATCAGCGCCAAACCCAGCCCCAGACGCGGCAGAGGGGCAGCCTGATCGAGTTCAATCGCATGCTTGAAGCTGGCCTTTGCGGCCTCGATATCGAGACTCACGAGGTGTGCAAAACCGAGAGTGGTTCGACTCAACGCGATGCCGGGTTCGAGTTCCACGGCCCGATGCGCAGCCTGAGTTGCGCGATCCATGTCACGATGCATGAGCTCCAGCTCTGCCAAGCGTGCCCAAGCCACGGGATTGCTGGGCTCAAGGTCAACGGCGGTTCGCATGGACTGCCTTGCCTGTTCCAGCTCGAATCGGGCCTGCAAGGCATAAGACAGGGCGATCCTGGGGCCGGCCTTCCGCGCATCGGCGGTGATCGCCCATTGTGCCAGCTTGAGGGCATTGTCCCTCTCACCCTGCACCGTGGCGATCACGGATTTCAATGCCAGGGCTTGTGGATTCTCCGCCTCCAAGTCTATGGCCCGGTCGATATCCGCAAGGGCACTGGCGTGTTGACCCACGGATAGGTTCAGAGTTGCACGATAGAGATGGAATCCAGCATCTTGCCGCCTGGCATCGAGCTCGCTAAGGGCCAAGAATGCCATTGGCAGATCGCCACGCCGAAACGCAGCTATCGATTCGGCCAGGTCTTTGTGCATAACAGCGCTATCGAAACTGAGCACCGATGGATAGTACAGCGCCCAATGAACGGTATCACGGAGCTGCACCGCCAGCTGCACAACGGGTGCCTGACCGGCAACTGCTCGTGTCGACTGACCACTTTCGATTCGCACCACGCCCTGCTTGTTCCTGGCCACCACTTGACCTTCCATGACGGTGACCTCTGCACCGCCGTCATCGACCCGTACGGTGAATTCGGTTCCATCGATGGCGGCATTGACATAGGCGGTTTTGACCGTAAAGGAGTGTTTGACCCGGCTCATGAAATGCGCAATACCCTGCAGCAAATCGAGCCAAGTGGAGGATTCCTCATCGAATCCCGTCAAACTGACACTCGTCTGCTCACCCAAACGCAGAAAGGTCTGGTTTTTGAGGTGGAGGCCTGCCCGGCTGTTGGCCCGGACCCGCAGGTGATCACCTGGACAAAACCGATCCTGTTGTCGGACCAGCCGCCAAGCGTTTGCAGCAGACGAACGCGTTTCAACCACACCCTGAACGGAAACGATTTCAGCCACAGGAGCAGCGCAGTCACCGGCAAGCACACTGTGAGAGATCGCCCAAGACAGGCTAAGCAGGCAAAACGCCATAGATTGCGGATGGATCATTCGGAACAGTGAACTGGACATCCCCGGCTCTGTCGACCTCCTTTTCCGCCGGCCTAGCAGCCAGTCGGCATTGCGAAATTCTTGTTGTTTACAAACAGATTGTATTGAGCAGCCACAGCGAAACCGTGATCAGCTAAAGAGGCTTTACAGCACCTGATGCGGCTCTTCTACTTGCCAATCACAGCTCCATCGGCTCGATTTGTAATAGTTCCAGCCTAGATGAAGCAGGTATTTATTGCAATCAATAAGCTCACAAATGTGGCGGAGAATTGACAGACCACTTTATCCAACAAGCACTACACTCTGGATAAATACTGTTGTTGTTCTGACCTGACAATACCAATCACTCTCGAGATCAGAATATGAGGCTATCAAGACTCCGTCTCTTACAGTCCATGCCGATCTTTGGCGGGGTGGAGGAACAGGCTTTGGATTTGATACTGGATCAGGCTGAGACCATCCAAGTCGACCATGGGCATTATTTTTTCAAGGAAGAGGAGCTGGCCAGTTCCATGTATGTTCTGGAACAAGGTCGTGTTGAAATCCTCAGGGCCTGGGAAGGTGCGCTCTACCAACTGAACACGCTCAACCCGGGGGATTGCTTCGGTGAAATGGCATTGATGGGCTTCAGACCGCGCAGCGCGAGTGTCCGCGCCTTGGAGCGGTGCAGTGCCATCGAGATCACAACCGATCGATTTGCCGAACTCTACGAGACATTTCCGCAACAGTTCACAATGATCCAAATGAATATGGGGCGTGAGGTCTGCCGTAGACTTTGTGAAGCCGACACCAGGCTCTTTGTCGAGGAGATATCCAAGGGGAGATCCGTCGATCTGCCCCAATCGTCCTATGGTTAGAACTCCTCCTGCGGAGGAACCTTGAGGGTGATCTGTTCACCAAGCCGTCGTTCCCGATAGAGATCGAAATAGAATCGACTGGGTCCATCCTCGGGATATTCTGCTACAAGCTGCTCGAATCGAAACGCAGCCTCCTGCCAGGCTTCACGCTGGTGCGCACCTATGGCTTCGGCGAACTGGTGGTGCAGCCTCTCAAGACCCTCCGTCAGATCAGCATTTGCACATACCAGTTCGTAGAGCCGAACCGGGTGGTGTTTACCCTTTAATTGAAACACCCCCAGGTCGCGGACTGCGAACTCATCGAGTCCTGCTACCGTCTCCGCCGAGGCGAGAATGGATGTACCCAACGGTTTGTTCAAGTTCTCGATCCGCGAGGCGGTATTGACGATATCACCGACTGCCCGGAATTCGTAATGGTCGATGGCTCCGATATGGCTCAACACGAACTGTCCTGCGTGCAGACCGATCCGCGTCGGCAGATTCGAGGCCTGTCCCATATCCCGCAGTGCCTGTTGGATCTCCAGCGCCGCTTCGCAGGCCTTGCTGCGCAATTCCCTGTCGACCTGGGAGGCAGACCAGATGGCCAGCATGGCGTCCCCGACGATATCGGAGATCATGCCGTCCCTGGCACGCACCGGGGTAAAGAGCGTTTCATAGTATCGGTTCAACAAAATCTGCAGCGCTGCCGGAGACATGCGCTCGGCCAGCTTGGTGTATTGTTCCGCATCGGTGGCGAGACACACCCCGAACGCCGACTCTCCCTGCTGCAACGCCTTGGAGGTGTCATCGGTCAGCCGATCGATGATCCTCTCCGGCAAGTAGTAGCGGAAGATCTTGTGTAGACGTTGTCGTTCATGCCGGGCCTCACGATAATTCAGGGCCAAACTGATCAGCAGGGCCCCAGGCGCCATCAGCCACATAGGGATGACCCAGGGCAACCAGACCGCCTGACTGACGAACAGTTGATAGACAGCGGACAGATAAAGCACACAGAAACCAAACCCGGCAAGCAGATTCCAGTAGACCGGGATCAGTCTGAAGATCAAGGTGACAACCAGCCCGAAGCCCAACATCAGACCGACCGCTCCCACAGGGCCGAGCGGCATGATGGCCTGCCGGCTCGATAGATTCGCATAGGCGGTGGCCGCTATCTCCACACCACTGATATCCAGGCCGTTCGTCTGAGAGAACACGGTGTAGAAACCGTCTTTCTGTTTGGGTTGAAAGTCCTCCGCATAGCCCACGAAGACCACCCGGTGCTTGAGTGTCGCGAGCAGCTGCGGATCACCACTGAACACAGCTTCGAAGGGGATGGTCTTGATACTGCGTGGCGGGCCGATGAAATTCAGGTAGGGGTGATTCGGCAGCAGGTACATGGTGAGGAGCGCTTCGAGCTGTGATCGGGTGGCCGTTGTAATCGCCGCTTGCCGTGTCTTCAAGTATTCGAGCAACTTCCGAGTGAGGCCACGATCGTCTCGCAATCGATTGCGCAACATCTCCAGCAATGCATACTCGTCATCCAGTATCAAACTTTCACCCCAGCCCGGCCTGGCGGTATCGATCAAGCGCAGCAAGTCCGGTATGGCCCGTCTGGCAGAGAGTTCGAGGGCAACCACCGGGAGAGTGGCCAGCTCATTGGCCCCGTGAAATGTCCAAAAACGACTCACTTTGGCCGGAACCTTTGGCAAGACGAAGGGCGCCACCGCAGCGGCCGCACCCGCCAGTGGCTCTATCGGTCTCCTTAAACGCTCGATCTGCAGGCCCTGCCGGCTTGTCACTGATGCTTGGTCATCGTCCAGTCTCACCATCTCCTGATCCAGATAGCCGAACAGGATGACATTGCCGGCATTCCGGAAGGCCTTGGCCAGCCGCGCATCCTGCTCGGCCGCCTGTGGTTTTTTGAAGTGGATATCCAAAACGATCACCGCGGCACCTGCCGCTGACAGGTTATCGATCAACCGGGCAAGCAGAGACCTTGGCCAGTCGGTAATCTCGTTGGATACACGGAGCCGAGGGCCGGTCCGGTCATTGATCGAGACAATCGCGACCCCATCCGGAGCCTGCCGCTCACCGCGTAGCTTGAAGAGCATCCCGAGCCCCAGGTCCTCCTCCCATGCGAAACCGAATGGGAGGGCATAGACCCCGATCCCGCAAAAACCAATCAGCAAGCCGATGAGCAACGCCTGAAAGGTTCGGCGCATCGTTTGTATGGATGCGCTTTGCTGCAAGGACGATAGACTGTTCACAATCCTCGTACAGGGCTGATGAAGAAAGGAGTAGGATAATGTTTCATCATGAATGGTTTAAAACATATCAGCCCGATGACCAAACCACTAGCCTGGGATCAGCCGACAGGGCTGAAACCGCCAACCTCGGAGTTTCCTAGTGCAGGCAAATTCGGTCCATAATGATTAATAGAACACGCTGACACCATCATGAACGCAAAAGGTCGCACTGAAGCGCAGACCCAATCCCAGCAGATGGCCGCAGATCGGATGCTGGCATTGATCGAGGGTTTGCTGCGGGAATCGGCATCCCATGCCCAGGCTGCCGAACATCTGACACTTGACAGCAGTATGGAGCGGGATCTGGGGCTTGACAGCCTCAGCCTCACCGAACTGTTGACACGTGTGGAAGACGAGTTCGGTGTCGCCCTGCCAGACCGTGCGCTACTGGCGGAATCCCCGCGGGCATTGCTCGAACTGCTCAACGCGGCCCGTGGAGAACCCTCAGGATTGGTCAATGAGCCCACTCCCCTCCCCGGAGAGACCGATAGGCAGGCACCTGAGGGCAGCTCTACCCTGATCCAGGTCTTGGACTGGCACCTGCAGGCCCATCCAGACCGATTACATATCCTGCTCTACGGTGATGAAGACGAACCCGAGTCAATCAGCTATGCCGACCTCTGGCAAGGCGCCTGTCGGATGGCGGCCGGATTGCAGACACGGGGAGTCGAAGCGGGTGACCGGGTAGCCATCATGCTGCCTACCGGGCGGGGTTATTTTTTCAGCTTCTACGGTATACTGCTGGCCGGTGCGGTCCCTGTGCCCATTTACCCGCCCGCACGACCCTCCCAATTGGAAGAGCATCTGCGCCGGCATGGCCGCATCCTGGCCAATGCCGGCACGCGGATCCTTATTTCCCTGCCGGAAGCCCAAGGAGTGGCCCGCTTACTGCAGGCCCAGGCCGGCACCCTGCAACATATTCTTGACTGGAGAGCGCTGCTAGGCACAGACAGCTATCATTCACCGGTCACCCGCAGCGCTGGCAATCTCGCCTTCCTGCAATACACCTCCGGCAGTACCGGCGATCCCAAGGGGGTGATGTTGACTCATGCCCAGTTACTGGCGAACATTCGCGCCATGGGCAAAGCAGTCGACGCCACATCCTCAGACGTGTTCATCAGTTGGCTGCCTCTGTATCATGACATGGGGCTGATCGGGGCCTGGTTAGGCAGCCTGTATTTCGGTATCCCCCTGGTGGCAATGTCGCCTTTACGCTTTCTCGCCAGGCCCAGTCGCTGGCTGCGAGCGATCCAACGGCACCATGGGACCCTGTCAGCTGCACCCAACTTCGGTTACGAACTCTGTCTGACCAAGATCCGTCCGGAAGAGATCGAAGGACTGGACCTGAGTTCCTGGCGCTGGGCCTTCAACGGCGCGGAGCCGGTCAACGCCGTCACCCTGGAACGCTTCACCCGACGCTTCGCGCCCTACGGCCTGCGCGCCAAGGTCCAGGCTCCAGTCTACGGATTGGCGGAAGCGGCTGTAGGTCTGGCCTTCCCCCCTCCGGGACGTGGACCCCGCATCGACCGGATTCAGCGGGAACCCTTCATGACCGACGGCACGGCGATCCCCGCCGAGGGGGAGAGTGACAGCCTCAGTCAGGTCGCTTGTGGACAACCGCTCGAGGGCTACCAAATCAGGGTTGTCGATCAACACGGGCAGCCGCTGCCGGAACGACAGGAAGGCCGGCTGGAGTTCCAGGGACCCTCAGCCACTCGGGGATACTTCAACAATCCCCAGGCCACCCGTGAACTGATCCATGCGGGCTGGCTGGATACCGGGGACCGGGGATATCTCGCTGCAGGAGAGATCTTCGTCACCGGGCGGATCAAGGAGATGATCGTTCGGGGTGGACGCAACATCTGGCCCTATGAGTTGGAGCAGACGGTGGCCGGCGTACCCGGTATCCGCCGGGGCTGTGTCGCCGCCTTCCCCGCTACGGACCCGGCAACCGGTAGTGAACGACTGGTGGTACTGGCGGAGACCCGCGAGACATCGAGCGATGGCTTGGCGCGAATCCGCACAGCGGTGCAGACTCAGGCATCGAACCTGTTGGGCCTGGTGCCGGATGAGATCATCCTGGCCCCACCCCATACGGTTCTCAAGACCTCCAGCGGCAAGATCCGGCGCGCCGATCTGCGCACACGCTATGAAGAGGACCGTCTCGCACAAGGGCCCAAGCGGGTCGCCTGGCAGGTTTTGCGGTTGGTGTCATCCAGTGTCAAACTGGGATTGCTGCGGAATGCCCGGCGCTTAAACGAGACGCTCTATGCCGGCTGGGCCTGGTGCGTTTTTGGTCTGTTAGTACCGCCGGTGTGGCTGTCGGTCGTAGCGCTGCCGCGGCTCACCTGGCGCTGGCGGGCGATCCGCCTGGCCATCCGCATCCTGCGTCGGCTGATCGGAGTGGAATTAGCGGTGAGGGGAATACAGCAGCTGCCGCCTAAAGACCAACCTTGGGTCCTGACGGCGAACCACTCCAGCTACCTGGACGCCCTGGTGTTGATCGATGCCCTGCCAAGCGATCCGGTCTATGCAGCCAAACAAGAACTCGAGGAGGGTTTCTTCGCACGCGTCTTTCTCCAGCGCCTGCAGACCCTGTTCGTGGAGCGCTTCGATACCCGCCGCAGTGCAGTCGGCGCTGAAGCCTTCGCCCCCCGGCTGCGCGCCGGGCAGTCCCTGGTATTTTTTCCAGAAGGTACCTTTCAGCGCGAACCGGGTCTGCTACCATTTCGCAGTGGAGCCTTCCTGGCTGCGACCGAGGCTGCGGTACCCGTCGTCCCTGTGATCATCAAGGGAACCCGCGAACTGCTGCCGGCGGGCACCTGGAAGCCTCGCCGGGTCCGCTTAGAGGCGATCATCAAGCAACCGTTGCTGCCGGCTGAGAAGGGTTGGTCCGCGGCGGTCCACCTACGGGAGGAGACCCGGCGTGTCATCCTCGACACACTCGAAGAACCGGACCTGGGTTGAACCGCAGGCCATGCCCAGGTTGGGCTTTTGTCAATCTATCCCAGAAGTTCCTGCAATTCAGGCAATTTCTCCATGATCTGATCGACCACACCAGAATCGATACGGTCTTTCAAAAAGCCGACAAACAGCGAGGCAAAGGGACCCAACTTGTCCGCACTCAGGCCTGCATCACCGAGCATACCCAGCAAACCGGCGGCCGAGCCCAGATTGCCCCCGAGCATCGAACCGACCTGTGACACAAGTCCTCCCAAACCACCGCCGCTATTGCCATCGGAAGCAATGCTCATCAGCTCCTGACTTCCCGGCAATTGCTCCATCAGTTGGCTGGCTTCGTCGCCACCCACCTTGTCCTGAATCATCTGCAGCAATCCACCTGTTGCGCTGCGCGCTGTATCCTCGGACAGATCCAGGTTGCTGACGGCCATTTGAATGAAATCGTTGATCATAGGTTTCCCCCAGATTGTGGTGTTGGTATCGATCCCGAGTGTGATAGAGACTCTGGGATTCCGTCGATACATATAATCTTACCGGTCGACCGATGCCTCAGTGTGTCAGCGGCCCCGGTTCCCATGCAGCCATGGCACAGCTACAGCAGTCTAAGGGGAATCGCAGAGAGTGGGTGTAAACTTCTGTCAACTGGAAATACTGACAGGGTTTTATCAATTTTTGCCTCGACCCATGATCCATGACGCCATACCACAATGCCTGATTACCCCGAACGACGTTCTTGATCTATGCTTGGTGGAAAGCCCGGCGGACCTGTCCGCTCCCCGCTTCGACCTAACAGGCCTGCTCAGTCGGAGCTTGAGCTTCCCTCGGAACTCGATACAGTTCACCAATTCCCTGGGAAAATCATCAGACAACAGCGTATCCATGGCTAGACTGAGTTTCACCCCCAATCTTTACCGCCACATCCAGACCCCGGATGCCCAGGTGACGGGCACCACGGTGCGTCAGGCCCTGGATGATTATTTTCTGGCTCAACCCCAGGTTCGAGGCTACGTACTGGACGATCAGGGCGCCCTGCGTAAACACATGGCCATCTTTCTCAATCAGGAACTGATCCGCGATCGTACTGACTTATCCGACCCTGTCGTGGACAGTGACGAAATCTTTGTTGTACAGGCCCTTTCTGGAGGCTGACTATGAGTAACCGACTGTTGGTGGGTACCCGCAAGGGTCTATTTCGCATCGAGCGCAGCCAAACCGGCCGATGGGAGATCAGCCAATCCTGGTTTTTGGGCGACCCGGTCTCCATGTTACTCGCGGAATCGTCGGGCTCGCGTATTCATGCGGCCTTGGACCTGGGCCATTTCGGTGCCAAGCTGCATCGTTCCGAAGATGGGGGCGATAGCTGGACCGAAGCCGCCGTACCGACCTTCCCAGCCAAACCGGATGACCTCGAAGACCGGGACCCGATAGGTGATATCGAACTGCCCTGGAACACCCAGATGATCTGGGCACTAGAGGCCGGCGGGCCGCATGAACTCTGGTGCGGGGTAATCCCCGGCGGTCTGTTCCGCTCGACCGATGGTGGCGATCATTGGGACCTGGTCAGGACGCTCTGGGACGACCCGCGCCGGCGTAAATGGGTCGGCGGTGGATTTGACTTCGCCGGCATCCATTCGATCCTGATAGATCCCCGTGATCCGCGACATGTCACGCTGGGCGTCTCTGTGGGCGGGGTCTGGAGCACAGGTGATTCTGGAAAACACTGGGAGCTGATCGGCAAGGGCCTGCGCAGCGCCTACATGCCGCCGGAACTCGCCGACGATCCGTTGGCCCAGGACCCCCACCGTATTGTACACTGCCGCGCCGCCCCGGACCGGCTCTGGATGCAACACCACAACGGCATCTTCCGAAGCGACGATGGGGGTGAAAATTGGCGGGAGTTGACCGATGTACCACCTTCAACTTTCGGGTTCGCGGTCGCCGTGCATCCTGCTGATCCGGATACCGTCTGGTTCGTTCCGGCCGTCAAGGATGAGCAACGGATACCGGTGGATGCCCGGGTGGTGGTAACACGCAGCCGGGATGGTGGTCAGACCTTCGAGATCCTGCAACAGGGCCTACCTGAGAAAAACGCCTACGACCTGGTCTATCGTCACGCCCTGGATATCGCGGACAACGGTGAGCTACTGGCCTTCGGCAGTACTACCGGCTCTCTGTGGATCAGTGAAGATCAGGGCGACTCCTGGCTGACCGTCAGTGAACACCTGCCGCCGATAAACTGTGTGCGGTTTGAGGTCTGAGGCCGTCAAACTCGGTTCGCCCGTTGCGCGATGGCCCTGAACTATAATGTCAGCATGAGGAGGTCGAATTGAATTGGGGACGAGGATGGAGCTATGTGGTCAAAGTCTGTCGTCTCGAAACCACTCATCGCTATCGCCGCACTACTTTGCATGGCACTGGTGTGCGGCAACGCCCAGGCCGAGGTGTACAAATGGTTGGATGAGTCCGGCCGGGTTCACTATGGTGATTGTCCACCCGCCGATTGCAACTCCCAGACCCTGGAGATCGCTGCACCCCCCTCGGCACAGGAGATCGAGCGTAGCCGGCAAAGACTCGAGCGCTACCAGGAGATCATCCAGGAGTACCGGGCCGCCAGAGCGGCCAGTCCGCAAGCCGCAAGGTCACCGCTCCAGCTGATACCGGACGATATCCCCTGTTTCGATCCCATCGAGAATCTCTTGATTGGTGCGACGAGTGACATCCATGCAGCCCTCACCCCGACTCGTCTGACAAACGAACAGCGGCGGGATTTGAGCAACCTGTTCGACAAGCTGGATTCCCCATGGCGCAAGGGTCAGGTCGATAGCGTCACCTGCTCGGAAACTTCAAAGCACGGAGTGACTGACACCCGTTATGCCGATGATGCCGATGATGCCGTAGATCTCGAACTCGATGCCGACGCCCTGCAACACCGCTTGAGGATGAGGCTCGATTGGTACAACGAAACACAAAAGAAAAAGGCTCGTCGGATCTTCAACTTTGCCGTGGGAGAGCATCTCTATTTCAACCGCAACCTCTATCTTGGCAATCTGCAACATCCAGGCAATGCAGTCGAACTCCTGCACCTCGACCGGCGCTCCCTGCTGTTCCTGATCAAGCCTCGGGTCAGGGCAGCGAAAGGGCGGATTCCCATGCCCGAAATCAGATACCTGGCCGTCTCGGACAAGCAGTGGGCGCTGACTGAGTTGCGCTATGCACAAAACAGGTTGATCGAGCGCAGGGACTGGCGATTCGCCAAATCAGCCAACTGATCCTGTCGGCACTAAGCGGCGTTATGTCTTTTTCTCCAAGCCCACGGATTCCCAGAAATACGGGCCATAATCCAAAAAGATCTCCTCACCGGGCCGGATGCGTTTCAGGGCCTCCACCCGTGCGGTCTTCCAGCGGGTCGAAACCACGAAACGGGCATTGGGTCTGTCGCTGTGGTTGATGTAGCGGGTGTAGCTGGCATTCTCGCCCTCCGCCACGATATTGTGATCCTTACACAGCCAGAGGGTGTAATGGGAGTCGGCATAGGCCTCGGAACAGCACTCCTCGTCATTCAACATGATCCCGGTGTAGGCACCGATGGTATCGCCACGATAGACTGTGCGAAGCGAAAACAAGCCCTTCCCTATCCCCTTTATCGATGAGTTTTTAACTTCGAAATCAATCTCACTCCACACACAGGATTTACGCTTATTTTTAGTCAAAATACCCTACTCCATCCAGACTTCATATCTGCTTTGGATGCCTTCTATCAACTAACCAGGAACTCTCAAACCCTGTTAGTTTAACAAAAAAACACCGGGACCTATGACCTGCGATTTAAAGCCGACAGTGGGCTTGATATCCATCGATGCAGAATGCTAACTGTCAGGAGTAACGGCGCACCCCTTCGTCTATAATGGCACACGGCAATCCGAAGGAATTCCAGACATGCCCATCAACAGCGCCCTCAAGCTCCTGAATGACTCAATCATCCACTATCGGGGCGAACCGGTCGGCACCTCCGCCGCCTGTGATCCCAATCCGGTGGCGGCCAACTACACCGAGTGCTTCGTGCGTGACTTCGTCTCCCCGGCACTGGTCTTTTTGATGCGCGGCGAACCGGCCATTGTGCGCAACTTTCTCACCACCGTCATGCAACTGCGTGGCCAACAGCCGGTATTGGAAGGCCACCCCCGTTCGCGTGGCCTGATGCCCGCCAGTTTCAAGGTTGTGGCCGAACATGGCGAGGAACGGCTCGAGGCGGATTTCGGCGAGCGGGCCATCGGCCGGGTGGTCCCGGTGGACTCCGCCATGTGGTGGATGTTCCTGCTGCGCGCCTATGTGGCAACGACGAACGACTGGGCATTCGTGAAGAGCACCGAGGTCCAGTCCTGCATGCGGGAGATCCTCGAACTTTACCTGCGCGAACGCTTTGAATCGGCCCCCACCCTGCTGGTGCCGGACGGCTCCTTCATGATCGACCGGCGCATGGGGGTCTATGGCAACCCGCTGGAGATTCAGGCCCTGTTCTACGGCATGCTGCTCAGCGCGCGCCAACTGTTGAGCTGCAGCGGTTCGGAGGCGGCCAGACTGAGCAACCTGGATATCCGTATTCGCAGCCTGCGCAATTATGTGCGTAAGCACTATTGGGTGGACCGCGAGCGGCTCAACGAGATACACCGTTTCAAGGCCGAAGAGTTCGGTATCGATGCCACCAACGTGCTGAATGTCTACCCGGAGAGCATCCCAGATTGGATGGATGGCTGGCTGGACATGCATTCCGGTTATCTGGTAGGTAATCAAGGCCCGGGACGGGTCGACTTCCGCTTCTTCACCGAGGGCAATCTCCTGGCCATTCTGTTCGACTTGGCCACCCCCCAGGAGTCCCAGGAGATCATGAATCTATTCGAACTGCACTGGGACGAGCTGGTAGGTGAAATGCCCCTGAAAATCGTCTATCCGGCCCTGACCGGCAAGGAATGGATGTTGCAGACTGGCAGCGATCCCAAGAATGTGGCCTGGTCTTATCACAACGGCGGCAACTGGCCGGTGCTGATCTGGTCTTTCGTCGGTGCAGCCTTGCGCACCGGTCGCCATGAGATGGCCGAGCGCGCCCTCCAGCTCCTCGATGAACGTCTCGCAGCGGACAAATGGCCGGAATACTACGACGGCAAGCGCGGCGTCCGATCAGACCGCCGCGCTTGC
>JAAUXZ010002202.1_pt1 | contig 15891 bp, 10 predicted proteins | sample 7278131 | NCBI WGS metagenome assembly JAAUXZ01 (sample SAMN14350119, study PRJNA611818) | marine sediment metagenome | isolation source: surface marine sediment (3m) | place: French Polynesia: Moorea | collected 2018-08
CAATGTTGCGGTGATCTGTTCGGCTTGGCCGTCCGTAATCAACGCAATGAGACGTTGGATGACCTTGTTGTCGAGAGTCTCTTTGGAGGATTCCGGCAGGTCAGCGGACTGCTGCAGCAGGGTGGCCATCTCGTTGGGTACTGCCTGCTCGATCGTGGTGGCGAGAGCCGCCTCACGGCGCTTTTCAAGGTAGGGCGGCACCAACAACCAACTCGCCAAACCCAATCCAATGCCGGAGATGGCGAGTATCAGCGGGGTCTTGGATTTCCTGTATTTCAAATCATCGAGAAACGCCTCGACACTGACCGCGCGGTCTTCCCGGCGGAACGCGAGACCCCGTTGCAGGCCTTTCCACTGCCGGCGGGTCAAGCCCTCTATGCGTTGCGGTGTCAATTGCTCCGTCAGCGCCTCGTTTGCCGGTTTGCGGCCAAATGGCCGGGATCCACTCAAGAGTTCATAGGCGACGATGGCCAAGGCATAGATATCATCCCTGGGGTCCGGATCCTGACCCTCCAGCATCTCCAGGCTGGCATAGGTCGGGGTGAGCGCACCAAGGGTTCTGGCATCGAAGGCAGTGACATCTCCCTTGGCCTCGCCCGCCTTGGGTTTGGCCGCGCGGGCGATACCGAAGTCAAAGACCTTGACCTGATCATCCGTTGTGAGAAAGACGTTACCCGGTTTGAAATCGGAATGGATGATGCCCGGCTTGTGGTTGTGGGCCGCAGCGAGCGCCTGCCCCATTTGAGCGATCAAACTCAAGGCCTTCTTCTTGGGCATGCCGGTGCCGCGCAGAGATTTGATGGTCTTGTCCAGAGGATGACCATCCAACAGTTCCATGGCGATGAAATAATTGTCGTGGCCGTCCTTGTCGAAGTCGAAGATACTGATGACATTGGGGTGTTTGAGGTCCTGCGCCTTGCGGGCCTCTCGCTGCAAGGCCATGAGTGAATCCTTATGTTGCTTGAAACTCTCGTTCAACAGTTTCAAGGCGACATAGGGATGGCGGTCACTCGCCTCTTCCTTGCGTTTGTCCAGGGCCTTGAAAACAATGCCCATGCCACCGCGTCCCAGCTCCTCTTCCAGGACGAAGCGGTCTTTCAGAATGTCACCCACTGCGGGTTCATTGCTGATCTTACGGGTTGCAGTCCGGGTTCCCGTGGTTTTGCCCCAGCTGCTGCTGGAGGCAGGCGAACTGCCAGTGCCCGTTTCGGCAGTGGGTATTTGGCCGGTCGGAGCCCCTGTTAAAGGAGCGGTGGCTATGCGTGTTTGGTCTGGCGCCTCCGCGGATCTGGGTGTTGTGACCGGAGGTCGAGTCGTGATGCGGGTGTGTTCCGGCTCTTCGGCGGTTATGCTCGATGGTGTTGCGATCCTCGTGCGATCCGAAGCCTCCTCGGGCACGATTGATGGCGTGGCGATGCGGGTCTGGTCGCTCGCCCCGGATTCACGGTTCGGCGCAGTGTCGTCAGCATTGGAGGTGTCGGATTCAGGAGCCGTTGAGTCGGAATCCGCGGGAGACCTGCTGGGTGCTGTCGGTGTATTGCCGCCCGCCTGGGCGAGCAATGCACTGTACAATTGCGGCGGCAAGCGGCCTGCGCGGTAGAGTGCGTTGATCCGGTCGATCAGTTCTGGAATCTGCTCGGGGGCTTCCGTAGCGGTCCGTTGCACAATCTCCAGAAGCCCATTGAAATCGATACGTCCTTGGATGAATGCATCGAGTGATTCCTTGATGTTTATCATATCAGTCTTGGGCGATCCGTTCCTCTGCCCGCGCGATCACCAGTGTGATATTGTCCCGGGCTCCTCGTCTCACGGCCTCATCGACCAGAGACCGTCCCATCTCCTGGATACTGCCTCCCGTCGCGAGATAGTGCTCGATTTCCAGCTCTTGTAGCTCTTTGTTCAGGCCGTCACTGCAAAGCAGATAGACATCACCAGCCTCTACCGCTTGATTATCGATATCGAGATAGAGTTCATCCATGGCCCCAACCGCCCGGGTTATCACATTGGCGGCAGGGTGGGACTCCGCATCCTCTCTTAACAAGACCCCTTCTTCAACCAGTTCTTCAACCTGGGTGTGATCCTGGGTGATGCGGGTGAGGCGGCCATTGCGGAAGCAATAGGCCCGGCTGTCGCCGGCCCACAGCGCAATGATCTGCTGCGCATAGGCCATGAGTACCACGACGGTACTGCCGATCGTGGTATTACCACCTCGGCGTAATGCCTCCTCTCTGAGATTCCGGTTGATCTCCAACAATCCGTCTTCGATCAATTCCACCCGCTCAGCCAGTTTTTCCGGTAGAGAGATCTCTCGGAAAGCATCCACAATCATGTGGCTGGCCAGGTCTCCCGAACTATGGCCTCCCATGCCATCGGCAACGATCCATAAGCCCGCTTCCGGGCGCTCCAGGCAGGCGTCTTCATTGAGTTTGCGAACCCTGCCCACATGGCTTAGGGCGGTTGAACTCCATGATAAACGGTTATGTTTGGGCGTGGTCTGCATAGCAATGGAATCCCCGCTGAGCAAGGGAAGGCCCCGATCACGGATCTACCTGGTCTCTGGTACTTGTTTTATCCAATCAACGCCATATGACATCAGGTCAATGGCTAGTTTTCCATATTTTCGGTTACCTTGGCGGATGGAGCGGCTAAAGGCAATGCAAACCGACCCCATCCCCATTTGTTCCAATCACCATCCAACAGGCCGGAAAAGCCGCTGACCGGCGGCAGGCCCTCACTGATCAACAGACTCGGATCGATACGCTCGGACCCCTGGGTCCACCAAAGACTGTATGCCTTGAACTGATGCTTCAGCAGTGTCTGGGCTATGCAGGCCATGTTGCCCTCTGACCCATCGACCGCGGAAAGACCAAACTGCCAGGCCGGATGACTGGTGCTGAAGCGTACCAGTTCATCCGGTCCGGGGGCGGTCGGTGGCTGAGCCATTGCCCGAACCGACTGGTCGAAATCATCGATATCGAAACCGTCATCGAGGGAACTGAGGACGAGTTCTTCAGCCCGGGTATACCAGGTCTCGGCATCGCTCAGCAGGCGCATAAGATTCGATCTGCCTTCCAGCGCAACGGCCATTGTCAATGGAAAATAGCGCCCGACACGATCGACACTTGGCATCACCAGTCCAGTCCAGGGTGTGTCACCACAAAGTCCGGAGGAGAGGGCAAAGCGCCAGATCGGACTGGTCAGATAAATATCCAGCCAGGTCTCGGCCAGTTGTGCTCGACTATTGGCGATCACCGATTGCAGCCAGCTGTCCCAAGGATCGGTGAAACTGCGTGGCAGATGCCTGGAGACGAAATCCCCATGGCTCGGCAGCTTGCCAAAGAAGCCGGGACTGCCATTCGGACCGCCTAGAGCCGCGGACATCGAAATGCCTCCAATTCCGGCATACGAAAGGGATTGATGATGCTGCTGGCACGCAGCTCGAAGCGGGCAGTATGGCCATCCACTTTGAAGGTCAGGAGGAAGCGGTCGGCTTGTTGCGTATCTTTGACATCCAGCTTGTCGAGCAGCCTGAACCAGGCCCAGGGGCCTTCCTCGGTCTGACTGATGATCTTTCCGTTCAGGTCTTCGAACACGACTCTGACCCGGCCTGTCCCATCGGGGGCTGGCCAGACCAGTTTCGTGGTGCGGGCAGGCCCATGGCGATAGGTGATTTTCTGACCATCCAGATCCAGCATGAAGCGGCTCACCGCTGAATCGAGATAACTGGGTTTGAGACTGAAACTGACCCTGGGTTGAGCGCCATCGCTGAAGAAGGTGTCGCGGATCTGTGCGGCCCTCTCAAACTGCCGTAGATTGCGCGTGGAGATACCCATCGGGTGTCCACTGGGTTTGCGCCAACGCCAGGGCCGGGTATTGGTGTTAGCGAAGGGTTTGATCTGCTCCTGGAAAAAGCTGTCCATTGATCCTCCAGGACCGAAAAACGCGCTGAAGTCAGTCATGGTGACTTCCCGCTGGGTCTTGGAAAAGGGGTAACGCCCTGCGATACCCCGTTTGCACAAGGGCTGTACATCGGACTGCAGGATTGATGAGAGTTCGCTGCGTGAACTGCCCAGGACCACATTCCAGCCCCGCTCCGACAGGGCATAGATCCAACTGTTCAATGGTGGCGGAAGCCGCTTGGCCCGCCTGCGCAATAGCTTTACGGGGTCTCTACCGCCACCCGAGCCTTTCGCCGCATCCAGCGCGGCACTGCCTCCCGCGGCCTCGAGGTCCGCCAGAAAAGCGAGCAGATCCCCTAGGTCTCCGATCAGGGCTTCAACCGGTGCAGGGCTGTCTCCCCGCTTCTGCACCAGCAGGTTGAGTCGCTCGAAGGTCTCATCGACCTGTCTGACTGCCTGCTCCTCCTGGGTTCCACTGGCAGCGGACAGCCCGGCCTTGTCGGCGGCGCTCATCAGGGTTTGCAGTCGATAGCGTTGCGCCTGTGCTCCGCTGCTCAGATCGCTGGCTGCATCAACAGCCCCTTCCGCCGCTTCTTTGCCAGGGATCTTGGGCATCAGCTCAGGGGGGAGTCGACTCAAGGTGGTGTTGGCTTCCACCGCATACAGCAGTTTGCGCAGGGGGGAGGATGGGCCGGAGACCACATCCAACACCTCGACGGCATGGGACAGGTTGTTGAGCTTGACGATCTGTAGATCATTGAGCAGATCCCGCCAATGTTTGATGTAGTCTTCGAGGTAATAGCGGGTCACCTCATCGAGCAGTCGTTGCAGCTCGGCATCGCTGGCCTCGGCCGCCACCTCATCGGTGAGTATCCAGCTTTCACTCAAGGCCGCTTTGGCCAGTGCCTCACTCCGGGGTAGAAACACTTTGTAGTAACCTGTTTTGGTATACAGCCCGGCGATATGTGCAGTCTCGAGGTCTCCTTCGGCCCGGGTGAAGACCAGGTCACCATGCCGACCCAGGGCGTTGTTGAGGTAAAAATCGAGTTGCGTATCAGCCGCCGCCTGTTTCTGGATACTGGCATAGACCTGTCTGGAAAAGGGTACTTCAGTGAGCGCCAGACGTGCCTGATCGATCAGGTTTTGATCCACAGGAAAGGGCTTGAAGCGATCCGACAGGAGTGAATCCAGGTGTTCCAGCAGCCGCGATTGCCTGTCGCTGTCGCCAGGCAGGGTGTTGGCCCAATCCACGGACATGAAGAGTTTCAGGTGCTCCGGCTGCAGGTGTTGCGTTTTGCCCAGCATCAGATAGGCCTTCAGGGCCTCACGCAGAAATTCCTTCTGCCCGGTGCTTCTTAGATGTGCTTCCAGACGTTCGGCCAAGCTGTACAGAAAGCGGCCCTCCAGAACTCGATGATAGGCGGCCGTGGCCGCCGGGTCGAGCTTGTCGCCCTGATAGAGTCCGAGCCCCATGCCAAGGGGCACATCCTCGCCATAGGTATCTGCCGCCTTGCGCAGGTCATCCAATATCGGGAGCAGACGGCTGAAATCGGTAGTGCTGTAAGCTTGATCAGGGACCTTGGCTTGATAGGCCTCGATCTGGCTCTCGAGCCGCTCAATGCCCATCTGATTACGGGTGAAACTGGTCGTCCAGGCGAGGGCGGTGATGATCGTGAGTCCCAGTGCACCGGCATAGGCGCCTCTTTGCAGCCAGGCGCGGCGCAGCTCGACCTTCTTATCGGTACCGGCCAGGGTCGATTCGGGGAAGATGATGCGGCGGAACAGATCCTGGATGAAATAACTGCGACCCCGACCGCTGAAGGCGGGGAGCGAGACCCGGTCAAGACCGAAGCTCTGGGCCAGATTGCCGAGCAGACGGTCGATGGGAGTGCCCTCCTGGGTGCCACTGGTGAAATAGATGCCCCGTAGCAGAGGGCGGTTCTCGAAGCGGCTGGTCTGGAAGGACTCCTCCAGGAAAGCCTGCAGCGATGCTTTGAGTGAGGCCATTTCCTGGGGAAAGCCGTAGATCTGGGTGCGACGCTGCAGGTCCCGCTCCCGATGCATGCGGCTGATCATGCGCTCGTTGAGGCGCTGCAGGAGCGCGTCATACTCCTCGGCGAACAGCCCCACAGGGGCCTCCTGGTCCTGTTTATCGTCCAGCGGAAAGCTCATGCCCCAGACCTGTGTCCGGTCATCTCGTCCCAGATCTTCGAAAAATTCGCTGAAGCCGGCCACCAGGTCGCATTTGGTGAAGGTCATGTAGACGGGAACCCTGACGCCGAGGCGCTCGTTGAGTTCCTGAATACGATTCCGGATGGCGCGGGCATGCAGACCACGCTCCTCCTCGGTTTGCAGCAACAGATCCGCTATGCTGACCGCGACCAGGATACCGTTGATCGGGCGGCGCTTGCGATGTTTCTTGAGCAGGTCGAGAAAACCCAGCCAGGCGCTGGAGTCCAGGGCCTCCTGGCTGTCCTGGGTGGTGTAACGCCCGGCGGTATCCAGCAGCACGGCATCATCGGTGAACCACCAGTCACAGTTACGAGTGCCGCCTACCCCACGGATGGCGTCCTTGCCGAAGCGTTCGGAGAGCGGGAACTTCAGGCCCGAATTAATCAGGGCGGTGGTCTTGCCGGAGCCCGGCGGGCCGATGATTATGAACCAGGGCAGCTCGTAGAGATACTGAGAGCCGCTGAAGCGTCCCCCGTCATGGGACTTTTTCAGGACCGTGAGGGCCTCATCGAACCGTTCGTTGAGGATCTGCAGTTCTTCGGCGGACAGATCGGGGGTGGCGGGCTCCGCCTGGCTGATATCCTCCATCATCTGCTGGTCGGCTTTGCGGGCCTTGAGTTTCGACCAGACTAGATTGATCAACCAGAGCAGCAGCAGAAAGAGGATGGCCCCGAGTCTGACCCACAGTACCATTTCATCCAGGGTGAACAGGGGGATCACGAACCAGAGGATGGCGCTGAGGGCTATCAACCCGAGGAGTTGGATGACCCAGCGCTTTTTAAAGAACAGGAGGATAGCGCGCATCATTTTTCCAGTATGATCTCGACCCGGCGGTTTGTTGCTCGATTGGCCGGGGTGTCGTTCGGTACCAGGGGTTCATTGTCGGCTCTTCCTTCAGCGGTTATCTCGCCGGTCGTGGACGATGCTTGACGTAGGAAATCCGAGACGGCTTCCGCTCTGGCCATGGAGAGGTGCCAGTTCGATGGAAATCGAATGGTATGGATCGGTACGTTGTCGGAGTGTCCCGCCACCACCACATTGGCGTCCAGGGTGGAGACGGCCTCGGCGATGCGGGTGAGCAGCGGTTTGAAATCTTCCGCGACCTTGGCCCTTCCTGACGTGAAGAGACCCTTGTTGCGCAGGCGGATGATGACATCGGTGTAATCATCGATCAGCTCGATCAGGCCCTGTTCGACCTCTGGTTGGAGCAGCTCAGAGATGCGTTCGTACAGGGTGTCTTGCTGAACGGCTGGTGCAGCAATGACTGCTATGTCTCGCGGGGGCGGTGCTTCACGACCGATGCTGTGCAGGGTTTTGAAGATGGGTGATGAAGCCTGATTGATGAAGGTGCTGAACACCAGGTAGATACTCAACAGGAGCACACCGGAGAGGGCCCCCACCACCCACAGGGGGACATAGTGGCGCAGGGCTTCACGGGGCTGTTCTTCTCCCTGCCAGTGTGGGGAGAGGTCCTGTTCATAATCGCCACGCTGTAAACGGATGGCGTGATAGGTGCTGTCGATGATGCCGTCGAGAGTGCGCATGCCGCCTTCCAGCACCCGGTACTTGCCCTGGAACCCCATGCTCAGGCAGATGTACATCAGCTCCAGCATGTCGACATGGCGTGGCGGATCCTTAAGCATCCGTTCCAGGATCAGGAAAAATTTCTCGCCGCCCCAGGCCTCATTGTGAAACAGAATGAGCAGGCTTTCGGTGCTCCAACTGCTCTCATTGCCCCATGGGGTGTTGAGCACGATCTCATCGATGACTGTACACAAACTGTAACGTGCTGCATTGACGGTTTCTCGATTGATGCCCGATCTGAGGGCCTGAGTCTCGAAATTTTTCAGCTCATCCTCCATGCGGCGGCGCAACCCTGCAACATCCCGGTGAGTAGGGGTGTTTCTCAGTTTTCCCAAAAGGGACAAGAGCGGTCCAGCTGCGACTACCAGTTGGTTGAGTCCCCGGTCTACAGAGAGATTGACCCGCTGCAGTGGGGGTGGACTGGTGCTGTAGGCAGGTGGTGCGCTGGCTGCGGGGGATGGGCGGCGTCCTCCCGGGGAGGGACGAATAACGGTGCGATCACTGTCATCGCTGTCGGAGTTGAAAAAAGGATCGTCTGTATTCACGTGACCTTAGCCTTTGATGGCCCAGAACTCCAATTCGATACCCGGAAATTCACCGCCGACATGAAAGGCGAATCCTCCGGAGCTCTTCAATTGTTTCCAGAGCTCGCTGTTGCGGTCCAGATCGAAATAGTTGAATCCGGCATGGTAGGGGATCTGTCTGGGAGCGACCGGCAGGGGGCGGATACCGATACCAGGTAGCTGTGAATTGACCAACTGTCTGATCTGCTCAACGGGACCGATCTTGACCTGGGTGGGGAAGCGGGACCTGAGCATTTCGTCAGCGATCTGAGCACTGACCGCGAGCACGAAATTAGCGTTGTCGAGAAGGCTGTGGTCCGCCAAGGGGGCGACCCGAATCCCATACTTCCTCTCCTGCAGCGGAATAGGAATAGCGTTTTGCTCCAACACCATGCTGAGAGACTGACGTAGGGAGGCCATCAGTGCTGCGAAGCTGGTTTGTAAATCGTCATGCTGATAAGCGGCAAGCTCATCAGGGCGTTTGCTCTTTGCCGCGAATGTAGCCAATTCACCGGCCATTTGTACACCGACCCGATAGAACTCTTCGGGGTGCAGGCCTTGCATATCTGAGAGGTGGGTGAACAGGGGTTGCCAGCGATTGACTGCCTGCAGCATCATGAAATCCGCGATTTCGGCCGCACCGCCGCGACCCGACTCGGTGATCCTGCCGGCCAGGGCCTCACCGCGATGATGCAAGAGGCCTTGCAGTTCTTCAAGATAGCCATGCAGCACGGGCACGGCACTGCAGAAGAGGCATGGCGGGATGAATTCATCATCCAGGATGAGCTGTTTGTCGGACCTGACTTCAGTAATTCGGGCGACAGGGGTGGAGATGAACTGGTCGCGGTCGGTGGATTCCAACATGAGCTGGAAATGCAGGCGACCGGTCTGTACGTCTGCTTTGGTATCGGTCGTTGCGTTGCTGTCCTCGATCTCATGATCGCGGGTCAGGTATCTGGCGAGGATATCGGGGGTCTCGCGACTATCCGCTTCGGTCTGCCCCTGGCGTCTGGCCGGTAGGGCCAGGTAGATGATCTCTTCACGAGTGTTGTTCGGGACGGTCAGGATATTGGGTGGTTCGTCTTCATGGGGTACGTCAAACGGTGTGCCATCCGGTAGTATGCCTTGGCAAACCGACAGGGCGATTTTGCCTTGAGTCAAGAGGTCCTTGTCGATCTTGAAATCGGTCATTCCCCAATCATAGGCTTTCAATGGAGCACATCTTGACTCCAGCAGATTCTCAAAATAGCGGTCGTGTTGTTGAAAATGGTGGGGGCGAAGGAACATGCCTTCACTCCAGATCACTTTATTCCGCCAGGTCATAATCTCTCAATCCTGGTTTGTGACAGTTGATTTATTATTTCCCTGCTGCAGTTTAATCGTTCTCTGCAGGTTGGCTCTCCGAGATGGAAACCTCATTCCGTCCCAAAAGAATAGTATAGGCGTTAGTTTCATGCTCGGTTATCTTTACCACCGCGCGCCAAGTGGCATGATCCAGATCGCGAAATGCCACCAATACTGCCAAGTATCGAGTTGCGGGATCGAGTTCCCGATCAAGGGTTCTTGTTTCGTTCGGATTAAACCTCAACTCGTCTCTAGCAAGAAGCTCTTCAGCCAAAACACTGGATTCGTTATCAAACAGACTAAAAAAATCACTGCTCTTGAAGTTGGCTGCTGACTTCAGCTCATAGAGCCTCAGGATGACGGGCGAAGGCGCTCCATCGGCATTTGGATTCAGGTGACTCGATGTGAGGAATTTTGCCACTAGAAGGCTCGGAGGTGGCGGCTTCTTGGCAAAACAACCGGTCAACGCGATACCAAAAAAGATCAGGACGGCAGTTGTGATGAGTTGCCGAGTCCGCATGATCATCTCCTGTGCTTGTGTTTATAGCGTTAAAATTAAGATCCGTCGCAGGTGGGGTGTATGCCCCTAGGCGATTACGATCTGTTTGCTCAAAGTCAATCCGGATATTTTATTGTTGTTGTCACAGGACTTGGTAAAACCATCCATGCAATAGTTATGTCTTCCAGTTTAGAACATCGCTGAGATAAGGCGGATCTGCTAGAGATCGGGTGTCCGGTGATCCGTCTCAGACCTTTTTGCGCGACTGTACCAGCTTAGTGATCTGTGATTCATAGGCACGGGCGAATTCTTCCCCAAAGAAGTCTTGAAAATTATCCTCCGCTTCCATGAGCAGCTCTTTGTGCTTTTCAGCATATTGCTCCCAGTACCAGGCCTTTTTACTTTCGAGAATGCTGCGCCCGCCTTTGCGTGCAAAATACTCTTCCAGGGCATTGGGTTCGAATCTTTGCAGCATGGCGGAAAGGGCGGCCTGCATACCGGCCATCACCGCCATCTGATGGGCCTGAATATCCTCGATGGCCTGACGCACAGATTCCAGTGGCGGAAGGTAGGCGCTGTTTGAATGGGTCAGTAGGTGTTTCATGGCATCTTCGACGCTCACCGAAAACTTCAATGGATTATTTTCGACGGGGCGAATGGTGGTCAACTGCATTCTGAATTCACTTTTGATGTCTGCTCTTGCCCGCAAGACCTCCATGACACCACTGACCATCTCACTCATCAGCGAGCCGATGATGCGCAAGCTCTCTGCAGCCTGCTCCGGGGGAATATCCAGGGGTTGAATGCCTGCCCCTGCCAAGAGTTTGTTTAAGCTTTCCAGATCATTGCCAGTCACCGTTTGAGTGTCGGGTGTCTGTCTGGTGATGGTTGAGGCCGGTGGTTCTGGGATCGGGGCGGTTAATTGAGAAGGTGGAAAATCGCTGGCCACTTCTGAGTTTTCTTCCATCAGATCCCAATCCTCCGGGATGCTCTGTGGAGGCTGAAAGAACTGATTTTCCGCTCCCACATGGTCGGGTTCCGAGCCCTTTTGAGGGGTATCCGGCATGTCGAAGTAGGAGTTGGTGGTAGGTCCCGTTATTTCCCCGCTATCCCGGTCATCGGTCGCAGGAATATCGAACCCGCTGTCTGTAACTGATAGGCCAGACTCAGATGCAGTCGGATTGAAAAAATCCTCTTCCAGATCTGCAGGAGCACCCGTGTCCATTGCATTATCCTCAAGGACCGCTTCGATTTCATAGTCGCCAATAAGGATCCTATCTCCGTTCGTAAGGGGTGCGCTGTTACCCTGTCCCATAGGCTGCGAATGGGCATTCATGTAGACACCATTCGTACTGGTATCTGTCAAGAAAAACTGGTCGTTTTGCAGGGTGATCTTTGCATGTTTACCAGAGATAAAGCGTTCAGGGTCTGGTAACACCCAGTCATTATCGGCCGCCCGGCCTATGGTTCCTCCATCTGTACCAAAGACTGTGCCCATGGGCATGCTGGTAGGTTGGTGGCGATATGTGATGACATTCAAGCGAAGTTTCATGAGCGATGCGGTTGATATACGGCCTGTCCTGGCAATCCATTATTCCAAACTCGTTCTGATTGTAGTGGAGAGTATGGTTGTATTTCCACTCTCAGAGGTCACTAGTAAAGCATACCTGAAATGCCTCATGAAAACTCAATTTGAATTTGGGAATATTACGCATATACTCCAGTATGTTGGGTAGTGCCAAGTTGTATCAGAAAAACTGGTTTAACAAGGCAGAATTGGGGATTTAGGGATCAAACAAAAACAGTGGAGGAGTTGGGGTATGTCCGCGATTGGAAGAATAAGGGGACTCTTACGGACTTCTTGGGTGTACGGTACACTCAGCTTACTGACTATCAATCTCATCGCTGCAGAGCTGCCAGATCCAGGCAAACCTCGTCAACTGGATCCGGATGAGGGCATACCAACTCTTGATATTCCTCTCCCACAAGAGGGTGCTGAGGAGGATGCGTTCAAAGGACTCGAAATACCTCCCAAGCGGGAACGCCTTCCGGATGAACGTACCATTCAGGTGACTCAATTCAATGTTGGGCGTTTGATCCCCGACAACCAGGTAAGTGGTGAGTGCATCAAGACTCAGACACCAGGATTCTGTCTGGTAGAAGTCAAGCAGCCTGATCTTGATGAGCTTTTAAGTACTGTCATTTCAGAATATCAATCTGAATTTACCATCTTCGAGCTGGAAGACGTGGCTCTCAGAGTGACGAATTATTTTCGTAATCAGGATCTTATCCTCGATACTGCTTTCATCCCGCCACAGGATGTGCAAAACAACACGGTTGCCATTCATGTGTTACAGGGGCGCTTGGGTCATGTCAGCGTCAAGGGTAACGAGGATTACACGGAAGATGTTCTGATATCCCCTTTTCAACGATTGTTGAGTCAACCTGTGACACGCAGTGAAATCACTCACTCGTTGCTTACGGTCTGGGATTTTCCTGGGCTGGCACTGTCCGACCGAAAGGCACAATTGACCTTTTATCCCGGAAGTTCGGTAGGCGAGACGGATATCGAAATGGAGGTTTTCGAGGAAGAATACCCATTCAACCTGAAATTCTCCCTGGACAATGCAGGTTCTGAGTATTCGGGCGTCTATCGAGGTACCCTGAGCGTCGATTTCAATAACCCGACAGGGAGTGCCGACCAGTTATCGGTAGCCTTGTCTGCCAATGCCGATCCGGCTAATGGCGAGTTTTATGCGTTGGACTACTTTCGTCCGCTGTTCACCTCTGATTATCGAGTCAGTATCGGTGCCAGTAAGAACGATTTCGAGCTGAGTCAGGAGTTTGAAGATTTCACCGGCGTCACCGAAGAGGCCTATATCGGGGTGGATAGGGTCTTCATGCAGAGCTTTCGGAGTCGACTGGGTGCTGGTATCAGGTTCAGTCGTAAGAATGCCAAGACCTTCTTCATGGGGGAGGAGGAAGACGAGGACAAACTCGCCGTCCTGAACCTCATGGCCGACTACATGTTCACCGACCAGGTGTTAGTCACACAGGGCGCGAATCAGACCCGCCTGGTTGTGGATTATGCCCATGGTTTTGGCGACTTGATGGGGTCCATGGAGTCGGAGAATGATCCTGACTCGAGCAGGACCATAGCGTCGAATGAAAAGGCCGGTGCGAAATTCGATAAGCTCAATCTGGGGCTGGCCAGAAAGCAGCGGTTCATTGCCGATACCGCTCTTTGGTTTAGATTCAATGGTCAGTACAGTCCCGACCCACTGGTCTCCCTGGAACAGTTTGCAATGGGTGGTCCGAACAGTGTTCGCGCTTACCCAACCGCAGAGTTTTTGCGCGACAAGGGGTACTTTGTTTCCCTGGAGTGGGCCACTGAACTACCGTTCTTAAGTGAATCTGCCGTCCCTGCTTGGTTAGCGGGTGATAGAGAGACGACCTGGGGCCGCGCAATTACCTTGTCATTGTTTGCTGATTACGCAGAAGGTTGGTTGAACGACGCAATCGATGCCAGCCAGGAAGAGAGTGAAACATTAGATGGGATCGGCATCGGATTGAATTTCCAGACAGCCAGAACCAGTCTCAACATGTCATTGGCCACCCCGCTGGGAGACAGGGAGCCCAGCAATGATGAAGATCCGCAGTTTTTTGCGCATCTCATGATTCAGTTTTATTGATATGGGATTTGACGTCGTTGAGTCAATAACATCAGGACATCAAGATAGAGCAACAGCTATCACTGTTGGGGGTAGGGAAGAATGAAGAGTCAAGGTCAAAGTTTCAGAGCCAGGAAAGCCGCAAAAATAAAAAAACATAAACTGCATACATATCGTATGAAATACCTGGCTGGTTTTGTTCGTGCTGCGATTGTACTCCCGGCTGGAATGCTACTGGCCCACAACAATATGGTCTTTGCCGGTCCACAAGGTGGACAAGTGGTCGGCGGTCAGGGCAGCATCAGCACCCCGGATGCCAACACCACACTGATCCAACAGCAGTCACAAAATATGGCAGTCGAGTGGCAGAGCTTCAATGTCCAGACCCAGGAGTTGGTACAGTTTCAACAGCCCTCTGCTTCATCGGCGGTCCTCAATCGCATCCTCGATCAAAATCCCAGTCAGATCTTCGGCACTATTGAAGCCAATGGCCGGGTCTTTCTAGTCAACCCAAACGGGATCATTTTCAGCCCTACAGCTTCGGTCAATGTCGGCAGCCTGATTGCCGCTGGGCTAGACATGGATAGCGTGAAATTCATGAATGGCCAGTACGAGATGGGGGTACCGGAAGGCGTCAATCCCGGTGCGGTCATCAACCGAGGGATGATCAAAGCCGCCACTGGCGGGTCGGTCACCTTGGTCGGCGGTGCCGTTTCCAATGAAGGACTGATCATTGCTGATGTCGGTTATGTGAATCTGGCGTCCGGTAGAAAAGCGGTCGTCGATTTCGACGGTAACGGATTGATCTATTTTCAAGTGGATGAATCGGTTCTGGAAAATACCTCCGGTCTGGATACGTCTGTCAATAATTCCGGAGAGATCAGTGCAGAAGGCGGTACGGTGGTCATGTCTGGCCATACTGCGCGAGATATTTTCAGCAAGGTTGTCAATAACGAAGGTATCATCCGCGCCGGGAGTATCGATGATGCTGGCGGCACCATTCGTCTGACTGGCATCGGCGGCCATGTTGCCAACAGTGGCACGCTGGATGTTTCTGGCGCACAAGGCGGTGAAGTCACAATCTCCGGTGAAAACATCGAGCATACAGGAAGTATCAGTGCCAACGGCTCAAATGGAACCGGTGGCTTCGTTGAATTGGTCTCTGAAGATACGACCTCGATAAGGGATAGCGGCAGTATATCGGTCCAGTCTGAATCGGCAGGAGAGGGCGGCAGTATCCATGTCCTTGGTGACAAAGTTGAATTACAGGATACGGCTGTAGTGGATGCTTCCGGTGAACTGGGTGGTGGTGAAGTGCTGGTAGGTGGTGGCTTCCAGGGGGCAGACCCGGATATACAAAATGCAAGCGAAACTCACATTGCTATCAATTCGGAAATCAAGGCCAATGCTGAAACGGATGGGGATGGAGGCAAGGTCATTATCTGGTCCGACGATACTACCAAGATGTATGGACAGATCGAAGCCCGTGGTGGGACTTTGTCAGGAGACGGTGGATTCGTCGAGATATCGGGAAAGAATCATCTAGTCTGGAAATCAGTCGTCGATCTCAGTGCGGAATCGGGTGAGCCAGGAACGTTATACCTCGATCCGATTTTGGTGGAGGTCTGTGATGGCGGTGACCTTGCTTGTACGGATGATGGCAGTACTATGTTCGAAGATCAATTGATAGCGACTCAGCTAGGCACCAGCAATGTAACGATTACAACAGGCGGGTCGGCGGATGGTGACATCATCTTTACTGACCATGATACCGGTAGCGGTGACGGACTGAATATCAGTTGGACTGCGAATACGGATTTGATTCTATACGCTGATGATGACGTGAGTTTGCAAGGCACGATCAGCGGAACTAATTTAATTGCAGACATCATCATCAGCTTTGGTCAAGACACCATTTTTAATGGGACATTAAGTATAAACGGAGCTGTTTTATCTGCAGGTGGCAACGTCACTGCGCTAGGTGGGACTGGTACGGACACCATTGACATTTCAGGTTCGGGGGGAGGAAACACGGTCAATCTGCAGACCAGCTCAATCAGTGGCATCCTGACCAGTTTTTCAGGCATAGAGAATTTCAC
>JAAUXZ010052253.1_pt1 | contig 15875 bp, 14 predicted proteins | sample 7278131 | NCBI WGS metagenome assembly JAAUXZ01 (sample SAMN14350119, study PRJNA611818) | marine sediment metagenome | isolation source: surface marine sediment (3m) | place: French Polynesia: Moorea | collected 2018-08
CGACGACTCTCGACTACCTGGAAGATCTCAGAAGGCGGGATGATCTTGCCCTGCTCCCTGATCCTCACCAGGGACTCATAGTATTCCACTTCCCCCGATTCCAGGTTCTGGATCGGCTGATAATACATGATCATATTGTCACTACCGGCGATTGCATTGTGTACGGCAGTAGTAACGGCATTAGAAAGCACTGAGCCACCCTGCTCGCCCATCTCCGCAGTAAAACAGACGACAGCCTGATTACTTGGACGTTTGGCGTGATACATCGCAACATCTGCCTGCCAGTGCAGCTGTTTCAGGGCCTCCCGGTCAGTGGATACCGCAGAAGCGATGCCTATACTGACACGCACATCCTCCTTGATCCCTAACTGGTAAAAGTCATGCTTGGAGATTCCTTCCAGGCAGCGCTCGGCAAGATTCTTGGCGGACATCTGGTCTGAATCCAGCAGGATGAGTACAAACTCATCACCACCGATGCGATACAGGCGGTCACCAGCTCTGAGGGTGTCCTGAATGGTATTACTGATCTCCCTGAGCACAGTGTCACCCGCTTCATGGCCATAGGTGTCATTGATGGCCTTAAAGTGATTACAGTCGAACAGCACCATAGAAATATTCAGGCGGGTTCCGGCAAAATCATCTATCCAGTTATTCCAGTGATGATCGAAGGCACGGCGGTTATAGCAACCCGTCAACGCATCGTGGTAGGCCAGTTCGGTCAATTCCTGGTTTTTGGCATCCAGGTTTTCATGCACATTGATTAACTGATACTGATAATCGTTAAGCGCCACGCGAATATGGTCCAGTTCTTTAAGGACCAGGCGCTCATTCATGATCCTGTCGTTGTCAGAATCAGACTGTAAGGAACGAATATGATGAAGCAGTTGATTCAGGGGGCGTTCAACGAGCCTGATTGCCCCGCTGTAGAACATAAGAGACAGGATCAGGGCGCCAAGCATGATAATGACCAGGGTCTGCCTGATGACATCTACCAGTAATTCGACATCCCTGTTTTCTGGAATTTCATAAGTCACCTGGTCTACCAGTTCGTCCAGGGCAATCGGTGCCGACAGTGAATTCATCTCCAGCGAACCGGGGACGATGAAATTAATCTGCCTTTGTGCAAGCAGGCCCAGAAAGTCGATCCTGGCGCCTATATACCCCTTTAACCTGGCCCCCGGATGCCTGCTGTCAAACACGGGGAAGTGGACCAGAATTTCGCCATCGGGATTGACCATGATCTTTTCGGGTTCAGAAGCTGGCAATGCCTGCATCATATTGGGCAACAGCTCTGGCTCGGTCCGCACCAGTATTGAACCATCTGATCTGTAAAGGTGAATATCTATTAAACCCTCAGGGATATCCTGATTTTCCAGCAGCCTGTGCTGTTTCCAGTAGGTGTAATAGGCAACTCGATCAATCTGCTGTCGTGTCTCGTCCCAGTCCGCCAGCAGGTGCATGCGTTCCCTCAGCCCCTCCTCGTACTCCAGGAGCACATGATCTATCTCCTGATGCGCATTCGCATCGGTGAGCTCATTGAGATGTTGATCTACCTTCTGAACAGCCTGAAAACTAAACGTGATCGCGATGACAAAAATCAACAGCGCGATCAACAGAAAAACAGTTGAATAGAACTGGATACTTCTCTGCGGCAAAGGCGCTTCAGAACCAGGTCTATCCATATTTATTCAGACCCGGTGACAGCCAGGACCTCATCGAGGAGGTCAAACTCATACTGTGTATCAAAAAAGTGGCCTGCTCCGTCAACCAGGATTATCTGGGCAGGCGTGGTCGCAAGTTCAGACCGCCACTTTGTGGTCATGCGCTCATCCTTGCTGCCCAGGATTACATGCATCGGCAATTCAATCGCCTTGAGGGCTGAGATGGTCCTATCAGAGGTCCAGGAACGGTAAGACAGAAAGTCATCCACCTCACTGGGATAACGTTCGCAGAAAGATAGGCTGTAATTAGCCAGCCCCCGTTTACTTCGGGCCTTGTTCTCTAAGGCCCTCTGGTAAGAAGATTCAGTATTATGACTAATCTTGTCTTCATCGAGATTAAGCAGGCTGATTAGTACCAGTCGCTCTACGTTCTCCGAGGACTGTGTGGACATAAATCCAAGCAGGTTCAGGCTACCTACGCTGTGCCCAATCAGGGTCACCGGTTTTCCCGTCTGCTGCTTAAGCCACTCAACCCAGGCGCTAATCTCCACTGCGTCTTCTTCCATACTGTGATTATGAATGGCTTCACAGGAAAGGCTTTGCTTACGATGATCGATGCCAAGGGTTAAAGATGGGGTGAGAACAGTAAATTCCTCTTCCCTAAGTGAATTTGCCAGCCTTGCAACCGTGGGGAATTCATAGGTCTGCAGGAACCCATGCAGGATAATAACAACAGGCTGACCATCAGCTCCTTGCGAGTATTCAGCACTGGCTGTCAGCCCGTTGGGCATCTTGAGCTGAATTTCTTCAGCCTGTACCGATAGGGAAACAGCAAACAGAACAATGCCTATCACCTTCCTGAAGAACGAAAAGTGGCCCCTGATATCCTTAACAGTACGAGCTTCACACATCATTGTGGTGGACTCTCTTGTAGTTTTTTTAGGGTAATAATAGTTATAAATCTTAGGATTACATAAAAATCCCATGAAAACTACGTTGCAAGTCAAGGAATTAGCTAAAGAAAAGGGCAGACATATTGTCTACCCCTGAATTTGGTGGGCCGTGTAGGGTTCGAACCTACGACCAATTGATTAAGAGTCAACTGCTCTACCAGCTGAGCTAACGGCCCGGGCAGATACACGATGTTGATACATCATGCGGAATAATGGGGTGGATGATGGGACTCGAACCCACGACGACTGGAATCACAATCCAGGGCTCTACCAACTGAGCTACACCCACCACAACGATTTCGCCATCCTGGCAGACATCTCTGTCATATTGCTTCCCTGCTGCGGTCTGACCGATACGTACAAAATGGCACGCCCGGCAGGATTCGAACCTGCTACCCTCGGCTTAGAAGGCCGATGCTCTATCCAGATGAGCTACGGGCGCAGCGTAAACTTCGTTCCCGCAAAAATTGGTCGGGGTAGAGAGATTCGAACTCCCGACATCCTGCTCCCAAAGCAGGCGCGCTACCAGACTGCGCTATACCCCGAAATCTAAAAAATTCATGCCCTGCGCAGGCAAGCGGCGCATCATACGCCGACTCGATAGCAGGGTCAAACCCTCCCGCTAAAAATATGACGAAGCCAGGTCGTACTCAGCTTATTTTAACTCAACCGTTCTTGAGAATACCTTAGGACGCGTGAGACAATCCGCACCGCTTAATCATTATCGGTATCTCTATGTCCGCTCAGCTCATCGATGGGAAGGCCATTTCGGCCGAGGTTCGCCAGGAAGTCAAAGAGGCCATACAGACCCGGCTGGATAAGGGATTACGACGCCCTGGCCTGGCCGTCATCCTGGTGGGGGATGATCCTGCCTCACAGGTCTATGTAAACCACAAACGCAAGGCCTGCGACGAAGTTGGCCTGTTGTCCCGTTCATATGATCTACCCTCCGATGCCACTCAGGAGCAGTTGCTTCAGCTGATTGATCAGTTAAATGCAGATGGTGAAATCGACGGCATCCTCGTACAGCTCCCTCTTCCAGAACATATCGATGCGGAGACAGTAATTGAGCGAATCCATCCCGATAAAGATGTTGATGGTTTTCACCCCTATAACGTAGGCAGGCTCACCCTTCGCATACCTGTATTACGACCTTGCACACCCTACGGCATCATGCGACTGCTCGATAGCGTCAATGAGCCCTACAAGGGACGCAATGCCGTCATCGTCGGAGCCTCGAATATTGTTGGCCGACCCATGGCCCTGGAACTTATGCTTGCAGGCGCCACGGTGACTGTCTGTCATCGGTTTACCGATGACACTGAGGCTCATGTCAGGCGCGCGGATATCGTCGTCGTCGCGGTCGGCAAACCCGGAATCGTTAAGGGTGAATGGATCAAGCCCGGGGCTACCGTGATTGATGTAGGCATCAACAGAACTGATGAAGGCAAGCTCATAGGTGACGTTGAGTTCGAAGTGGCTGCGAAGAACGCAGCGTTCATCACGCCCGTACCCGGCGGTGTTGGCCCCATGACGGTTGCCATGCTCATGAAAAATACCCTCTATGCCTGTCAGAGTATGCACAACGGTGAATAGGCCAGCCAGGTAAGATTCTGATATTTCTAAACATAGAAAAACCTATATAGTTCTTCCAGGGCGTACCTGAACTTTGACAACGATAAGGCTATGACCCATTCAAATCAGGCATCGCCCTCAAGATTAACAACGACAGCGACCATTACCGGAGTCTTATGATGCGCTTTTTTAGCCATTTTCTGATAGTGTTTAGCACCCTTTTGTACCTAACCGGATGTAACCCTATGAGTGAAACAGCAAATCCCAAAGTCCGCATGGAAACCAGCAAAGGTGAGATCGTCATCGAGCTGTATGCAGACAAGGCCCCAGGCACAGTAGAAAACTTCATTCAGTATGTGAATGATGGTTTTTATGACGGCACGGTCTTTCACAGGGTTATTCCAAACTTCATGATCCAGGGTGGTGGCATGACGTCTGACATGAGTGAGAAAAGCACTCGCCCCTCAATCAAGAATGAAGCTAATAACGGATTAAGTAATGATGTGGGTACACTAGCCATGGCACGCACGCCTGATCCACATTCAGCCTCTTCCCAGTTTTTCATCAACGTAAAGCACAATACTTTCCTGGACTTCCAGAATGAAACGCCAAATGGCTGGGGTTACTGTGTATTCGGCAAGGTAACTGAAGGTATGGATACGGTGAATACGATTGTGGGCGTACCTACCGGCAACCATGGCATGCATCAGGATGTGCCACTTGATCCCGTAATTATTGAAAAAGTCAGCGTCATCGAATAATCGATGAGTCGCACGCTTTTCATCTCCGACCTGCACCTGGACAGGGAGCGTCCAGTTGTAGAGAAATTATTTCAGGACTTCCTGGCAAAGGCACCACAGGATCTCGACGCCCTGTATATCCTTGGCGACCTGTTCGAGTTCTGGATCGGCGATGATGACCCGGAGCAACGTCACCAGGATTCGCTAGCCGCTATCAGACGATTGAGTGACCGTGGCGTACCGGTCTACTTTATCTGTGGCAACAGGGACTTCCTGGTCGGTTCCGGCTTTGTTGAACAGTCTGGCTGTACCCTGCTCGACGATGAACACGTGATTGATCTTTACGGTAAACGGGTTCTGATCATGCATGGGGACACCCTGTGTACGGATGATACCGAATATCAGAAACTGAGAATCATGATGAGAAACCCTGCCTGGCAGGAACAGTTTCTTGCCCAGCCCTACGAAGTTCGCCTGCAACAGGTATTAGGACTACGAAAACAGAGCGCTGAAGCCACCGCTGCAAAGGATGAAGAAATCACGGATGTAAACCAGGTCTCAGTCACTGAAGCCATGAAACGCCATTCCGTGGACACCCTCATTCATGGGCATACCCATCGCCCTGATCGTCATGCTGTTGATATTGACGGGCATCAGGGCGAAAGGATCGTACTGGGTGACTGGTATGAACAGGGCAGTGTTCTGGAATGCACACCAGACCGTTGCACCCTTTCTAGCCTGGAGTTTCCTCAATCTCAAGGCTGAAGGTCCGGTAATCCTCGGGGATACTGAACAGCGCCTCGTCTAACTCCTGATTGACCTGGTAATCAAGAAGCTGTCTCTCATATCCCGCCATGCTTCGTTCCTGGATAGGAAAACCCTTTTCCAGATAGTCTCCCGCATGGAAGATATTATTCGAGAGGATGCAGGCAGACAGATATTCAGCCGGTGTCTTGAAAAGATTTCTGGCCTGTTCCCCGGCCAGCGCTTCGAGGTACTCAGCCATGGCGCGAGCACCGTCTTCTAACAAACCAGGCACCAGCATGACATCGTAACAACGCTCATTGTTGACCATAACGATGTACTGAACAGGTTTATTACCACCAATCAGAGGGGCTGATTCGTCTTCGACGAGTCGTGCTTCCATGTTGAGCAGAAACGGAGGCTGGATGCTCACTTCATGAAACGGGATTTGCAGCACGTTCGCATCATCGTGGGCGACACTCTGAATCATCCGTGTCTTACGATCGTAAAGTATAAAGTCGCCCTCTTCGCTACCATCGTCCATGCGCAGATAATCTGGCGTGACAATGATACGAGAGAGATAGGGATCAACACCCCGTTCCTGCTCCTGAAACATCAGCACGATGTTGCTCTCATCTGATGCAGTCGCCTGAACTAAGGGCTGAGACTGTTCTTCTTTTCCACAGGCGATGAGTAACATCGACAAAAGTAAAATGATTAATGCGTTCTTCAACTGTACTCTCCCTTCATGGCCTCAAGGCCCTGAATCTCTTCTTCTGTGAAACCCGCCTGAAGACGTGCTTCGATATGGAAGGGACCACGCAGTGCCCCCTTCATGTACTTATCCACCAGCGACCTGAATGTCGTCACGGGGTCCAGCGCTCTCTGATCGCACAGATACTGGAACCAGCGCGACCCTATAGCCACATGTCCGATCTCATCTCGCAGGATGATTTCCAGACAGGCAACCGTTTCCTGATCACCGGCATCAGCCAGTTTCTTCATCATGGCTGGTGTAACATCAAGGCCACGCGCCTCTAGCACCCTGGGTACTAAGGCCATACGCACCATTGGATCAAAGTCTGTTTTAACCGCCATCTCCCACAGGCCATTATGGGCTGGAAAATCACCATAGCAAAAACCCAGAGTCTGCAGGCGGTCTTCGAGTAGCCCAAAATGATAGGCCTCTTCAGAGGCAACCTGAAGCCAGTCCGTGATAAACGTATCCGGCATTTCACGAAACCGGTAAACCGCATCAAGCCCAAGATTGATCGCATTGAATTCGATATGTGTAATGGCATGGATCAGGGCCGCCCTGCCCTCCTTAGATGCCAGTTTTCGATGTGGTACATCCTGAGGACGAACAAGTTCAGGTCGCGGAGGACGACCCGGCTGTTCAACCGTGATGACAGGACACTCATCGGACAGGCGATTCAGAGCACCCGTGCGCCAGTCATCATACAGCGCCTGGGTCAGGATGCGCTTGGTATCAGGATCTGATTCCATAAGCGCGGTGAATACCTGCTGATACAGGCCAGGCTTCATCATTCGCCCCGCCAGGCAACGACCAGGTCCATCACATTCGTCCCGGTTGGACCAGTTGATACCAGGTCTCCACTGGCTGCAAGCAGGCGGCCAGAATCAGCCTCCGCCTGGCACACTGATGCAGACAGGCCTGCCTCAGTACCACGTGCAATTGTGCCACCATCGACCATGCCGCCCGCATCCTCTCCAGGTCCATCGGTCCCATCGGTTCCTGCCGCAAGCAGTATGATGTTGTGATCACCTTCGATCGCCATTGCTGCAGTCAGTGCCAGGTGTTGATTTCTACCCCCTCTCCCGGGAGTCGCTGGAAGCCTGACCGTTGTTTCTCCCCCCCAGACATGTATGCCCGGTGGCAATTCACCTTTCAGCGCTTCTGCAAGCGCTTTGCCGGTCTCAGCAGCATCACCGCTTAATGGATCCGCATGCAGGTAGACACGAGCACCCTGGTCGCTTGCATAATCCGCTGCGGCCTCCATCGCCTGGTCAAGAGACGCCACGATATGATGCTCAGGAGATGCTGACATTTCCTGCACTCCACGATCCGGCCACCAGGACTGGATGGCTTCAGGCAGAGTCGATCTGTCGACAACATCCTGCACCGGGTAACACAGGCCAGAGCCAATGGCCTCGAGCTGATCACCCAGCACGTCAGAAATCAGCAAGACCTGGGAGCGTTCAGGGTACGTCAGGTGACTGAGCAGTTTGCCGCCCTTGATCTCTGATAGTGCTCTGCGGTAACTGTTCATCTCCTGGATAGAGAGGCCGCTACCGAGCAACCACTGGGTGAGTTCTCCAAGTTGTTCGAGTCCAACCCCATCAGGCAATTGTTCAACAAGACTTGATGCACCACCTGAAATCAGGAATAGAAATCGATCTTCGCTTCTTTGCTCAAGAAAATGTACCAGTCGCGAACCAGCCTCCAGAGAGGAGGCATCGGGCACCGGATGGGCCGCCTCTATGCAATGGACATGGGCATCATTACAAACCGGCTCCAGGTGTCCATACTTTGTAATGATCAGGACATCTTCAATCTGATCGGGCAGGGAACGCATTGCCCCGGCGGCCATAGAACATGCCGCCTTCCCTGCAGCAACGATATGCATCTTGCCCTCAGGGGGATTATTGTTCAGATACTGGCCAACTGACGTATCTCCCTGAACACGCCTGATTGCTGCATCGAGACAACCTAGCAGCAAGTTCCTGGCCTGTGTTCCTTGCTCAATCAAAGGGATAATCCATGCTCAATATCTGCCCTGATATCTTCAATGGACTCGAGCCCCACTGAGATACGAAGCAGGCCATCACCGATACCGGATGCCTCACGTTCTTCGGGAGTCAGTCGTCCATGCGTCGTCGTTGCCGGATGCGTAATGGTGGTCCGGGTATCGCCAAGATTTGCAGTAATAGAAATCATTTTCGTCTGATCGATAACCTTCCATGCTGCGTCCTTACCACCCTGAACATTAAAGGCGACGATACCGCCAAAACCCGTCATCTGCCGGCTGGCCAGTTCATGCTGAGGGTGAGAGGCCAGGCCCGGGTAGTACACCTGCTCTACTCGCGGATGTTGCTCCAGCCACTGGGCAAGTAATAAGGCATTATCTGAATGGGCCTTCATTCTCAGACTCAGTGTTTCCAGACCCTTCAGGAATACCCAGGCATTGAATGGACTCATGGTGGGACCTGCGGTACGCAAGAAGCCAAAGACTTCTTTGCCCACGGTTTCTTCATTGCCAACGACCGCACCGCCAACACATCGGCCCTGACCATCCAGGTACTTGGTTGCAGAGTGAATCACTATATCCGCACCCAGTTGGAGGGGCTGCTGTAATGCTGGCGTACAGAAACAGTTATCTACGACCAGCAGGCAATCATGTTGATGTGCCAGCTCGGCCAGCGCACTGATATCAACAATATCGGTCAGGGGATTGGACGGCGTCTCCAGGAACAGTAACTTGGTCTCAGGCCTGATGGCCTGTGCCCACCCGTCAAGATCCGTCAGCGAAACGAAATCGACATCTACGGCGAATCGCTTTAGATAATTATTGAACAGGACCCGTGTAGTTCCGAATACCGACTGCGATGAGACGATATGATCACCTGCCTGCAACAGGGCCATACAGGTGGCCAGAATGGCAGACATACCTGATGCAGTGGCCACGCAGGACTGCCCGCCTTCAAGAGCCGCCAAACGCTCTTCAAAGCTTCTTACAGTGGGATTCGTGAATCTTGCATAGATGTTACCCGGCTCTTCCCCGGAAAATCTTGCAGCAGCATGCGCCGCACTATCAAAGACAAAGCTGGAGGTAGGAAATATGGCCTCGGAGTGCTCTCCCTCCTCCGTTCTATGCATACCCGCTCTGATGGCTAGTGTGTCGAAATTAAGATCATCCATCTCATACTCCTGATCAATTCAGATGAACGGGCATAAAAAAACCTGCCTTAGCAGCAGGTTCTTATCCCGCTTTAGCTGTATTTATTAAGCGCCCGCAATCTGACGGCTCAAATCGGCGCTGACTGAATACTAGGACAGGGTGAATTTTCTGTCAACGACCTGCCTTGTGATCTCAGGGCCTCTGCTCGATCCTGATAAGCACACGGTCCCCCGGATAGATCAAATCCGGATTTTTTATCTTGCTCAGGCGTGCCAGTTCTGGGTAACGGAATGGATCATTGATGTATCGCTTAGCGATTGCCCACAGGGTGTCGCCTTTGACAACAATATGGGAGACCTCTTCAATAATGATCGGCTCAGGCTGAGCAGGTATCTCGACTGGGGTCTCAACCTCCATTTCTTGCCTAACTGGCACGCCTGTCGGTTCTTCAGGCATATCCACCTCCTGAACTTGCTGAGCTATTTCACCGAGAGATTGTGACTCTGGCACAGCATCTTGCTCTGGAAGGGACGCTAGATTGCCAGGACCAGTAACTACCAACGGCTCGCCATCAGTCGGCAACTGCCTGGCCTCAGGTCCCTGCTCGATCAGTTCAGCCTCCACAGGCAGAGTAATGACAACGGTATTGCCCTGTCGTTGAATAGAGCTGGATTCATCAGCAGGCAACGCCTCCTCGGCCCCGGGCTCAGCCATCATGGTCTCTGGAGTCGAATCGAGAATGGTTTCCTCAGGCTGGTCGATGCGTGGCTGACTGGCAAGCTCTGGAACCGGTTCAGGGATCGTCTCCTCATATTCAGAATTCTCCAGGACTTCTTCACGCTTTATTGCAGGCCCAGATGAAACGACTGCTACGTTACCAGTGGTCGCTACACGTGATTCTGATTCTGGCCAGAAACTGATAACAAAAAGCGCCAGTAATACGAACGCCCCCAGTAATAATCCCCATACCCAGACAGTACCCTGACCTGAATCGTAGGATTCAGACTCTGCCTCGTGCACGTTATCCTCTGATGGGGATTCTACGGCTGCTGGTCGAACTGGCTTCTGACTTGCGTGAGAAACTGCCTGTGGTCTATGCGCCTCATGGATGGCCCCAGCCTCTATAACAGGTACAGGCCTGCGATCAATGCGTGGTTCCGGCTGGCTAGCTGGCTTCATAGTGGTTTCAGGTCGCTTTCCCTGCAGAGGCGCCATTACAGGAGGTGATACCTCCTCTACGCTTACTTGATCAGCCTGATCACCAGTTTGAGGTACTGATGAAGCACTATCATGCTCATCCTCATCACCGGGCGGGCTTTCTTCTGCTGCAGCGTAAAGGCCAGACTCATACACCCAAACTGTTGGGCTGGCCGATGCCATCCGGTTAAAGTCGACATGCAAGATCAACTGGTCTTCATAGCGAAAAGCTGCGTCAAACAGACTTCTTGGCACCACCGAGGGCAAGGGGCTCCACTGACCCTGGGATACTGAAATCATAAAACTGACCTGATCTACCCAGAATCCTGTCAGCTCACCACTGACTTCAGCAACAATCAGTTTACTCTGAACGTTCGCAGATTCCTGCTGATCAAGGCCGAACAGGGCACGAACATCAACCACCCGTACCAGGCGGTTATCAAGTTTGAATATCAGTGGATGACCACTGGTGCCTGGCAATCGCACCAGATGTTCAGGCGGATCAATGATCCGAAAGACTGAAATACCATCTGTGCAGCACGCAACCGGGCCAGCTTTAAAAAGCAATAATTTACGATCGCCCGTGCTATCTGGCATTGGCTGCTTCCAGTGTCTTCATCTCAGGATCATAGCAAAGCCAGGAATTGCCAGGCATCTTTCAGGGAAGGATAACGACCAGGGCCTGCTCAGGCAGCTGATCAAAGACAGTAATCACATCTTCGTTAAACATGCGTATGCAGCCTTTGGAAGCGGGCTGCCCAATTAGCCCTTCCTCATGAGTGCCATGGATATAGATATAGCGTTTGAACGAGTCGATACTCTCGCCCTGATTGAGACCGGGCTCCAGTCCCTGTAACCAGAGAATACGGGTCGTCACAAAGTCATCATCGGTACGACGCGGTTCTTTGATGATCTCTGCGACCTCTCCTGTATTGACTCGACTCTTGAATATTGTCCCGGATGGGGCATCGGCTCCAAATTTCTGCTGCACTCGATGCATTCCAAGAGGCGTCTTCAGGCTGCCAGACTCACTACCCTGTCCATATCGGGAGCTGGAGATCACGTATTCAGCAACACTATTTCCCGATTCAATCAGATAAAGGCGCTGCTGACTGATACTGACTACCGCACCGTCCATGGCTTCGAGATTAGGATACAGGCTTACCAGCTTTGCTCTGACCTGCTGCCAGCCCCGTTCTGTATTATCAGCCATAACAGGCGAATGGAGGCTCAGCCCAATTAGCGTTAACAAACATAGAGATCGAAACCTATGCGTTGTTATGGAGATCAATACCCGCAATCTCTGCATTACGAGCCGACTTGGTGGCATCGTTACGATCATCCTGCAGCTTCTTAAGATATTCATCACTGACTTCAGTGACATATTCTCCGGTAAATACAGAACAGTCGAACTGCTTAATTTTGCGGTTACCTTTTTGTACCGCTTCGATCAGGTCATTAAGGTCCTGATAGACCATACGATCAGCACCAATGGCCTCACAGACTTCCTGCTCGGTACGCCCAAAGGCAATCAGCTCTTCAGAAGTGGGCATATCGATACCAAAGATATTCGGGTAACGAATCGGGGGCGCTGCTGAGGCAAAATAGACCTTCTTGGCCCCAGCATCCCTTGCCATCTGAACGATCTCGCGCGAGGTGGTTCCCCTCACTACCGAGTCATCGACCAGCAGGACATTCTTACCCTTGAACTCGGATGGTATGGGATTAAGTTTCTGGCGCACTGACTTCTTACGTAGCTGCTGCCCGGGCATGATAAAGGTCCGGCCTATGTAACGATTCTTGATAAAACCTTCACGGTATTTAACGTCCAGTTTCTTGGCGAGTTCCATCGCAGATGTACGGCTGGTATCAGGGATAGGAATCACGGTATCGATATCATGATTCTTCCACTCTTTCTCGATCTTCTTGGCCAGCTTGGTGCCCATGCGCAACCTGGCCTTGTGCACGAAGATGTTATCCATGATCGAGTCAGGCCGAGCAAAATATACATGCTCGAAGATACAGGGTGAATGAACAGGTTTTTCTGCACACTGGCGCGTGTAGTAAGAACCGTCTGCTTCAATAAACAAGGCTTCGCCAGGATCGAGATCCCTCACCAGCTGATAGTCCTGTGCATCCAGAGCGACACTCTCTGAGGCAACCATGACCTCACGACCCTGATCTGACTCACGCGTTCCAAAGACTACCGGCCTGATTCCAAAGGGATCCCTGAAGGCAAGCACACCCACCCCGGCAATCATGGCCACAACAGCATAGGCGCCCTTACAACGGCGATGCACACCTGCGACTGCTGCAAAGATGTCATCTGGCGTGATATCGAGGCTGTCCTGGTTATACAGCTCCTGGGCAAAGATATTTAACAGAATCTCTGAATCAGAACTGGTATTGATATGTCGGCGATCCTGCAGGAAAAGCTCTTTATTTAATTCTGCCGCATTGGTCAGGTTGCCATTATGGCCAAGCACGATGCCAAAGGGTGAGTTCACATAGAAAGGCTGGGCCTCAGCTGAAGAAGATGTACCTGCTGTTGGATAACGAACATGGCCAATGCCCATATTGCCCAGCAGGGTCTTCATATGCCGAGTATGAAACACGTCCCTGACAAGACCATTGTCCTTGCGCAGAAAAAGCTGGCCATCCTTGCAGGTCACAATGCCAGCAGCATCCTGACCACGATGCTGAAGGACCGTTAATCCGTCATAAATAGCCTGGTTAACGGGCTGATGACCAACAATACCGACAATGCCACACATAGGACTAACTCCGGGTTGGGCTAAAAGGAGATTTCCTTCGCAAGGTTATCTGGAATATAGCGCTTCATCCAATTTGCGCCCTGCTCAAAATGTTCAATCAGACTGGACTCTCCCCACCACTCTTCTCTGGGCAGGGTTGTCAGACCAGCCAGCATGGTAAGAATGACAACGATCAGTAGCCCCCTGATGAAGCCGAATACAACGCCAAGGGTGCGATCCGTACCGGTCAGGCCCGTCTTCTCTACCAGCTGACCAATCAGGAAATTCAATAATCCACCGAGAATCACGGTAACAACGAACAGGACAGCAAAGGCAATGGCTATTCTTGCGGTTGGGCTAGAGATGCCCTCAGGCAGCATGACCGCAAGACGCGTTGAAAATGTCAGGGCAAGGACGAAGGCAACTATCCAGGTCGCCAGGGAGATCGCCTCTTTGGTGAATCCTCGAAACAGGCTGATGATCGTGGAGATCGCAATCAGACCAATCAGTAAAAGATCTAACCAGTTCATAATACTTTCCTACTCAATATGCTCGTTGTATGCGGAAACATAATGCTCCGGCGGATTTACTGCTGCATTAAAACGCGGCCATCCAGTTTCATATCCTTCTTCAACTGGATCTTAATCTTTTCTGCTTCCTTACGTTTCAGTACCGGTCCAACTTTCACTCGTACCATGGTCTTGCTACCTGTAGAAAAAGACTCAATGAAGGCTGGGTAACCCGCTTTTCTGATCTTATCCCTTAAATTCAGGGCATTGGTCCGATTTCCAAAACTACCTACCTGAACCACATAGGAGCTCAGGGGCGTAGGCTTAATATCTGGCTCTTTTTCGATATCAACTGTGGGTCTGGGTGGTTCAGGCCTGGGTTTCGGGGCCGGTTTGGGCTCAATCCTTGGTTTTTCCACCTCGGTCTTACTCACAACCGGCTCTACTGGCTTAGATGCTTCGGGTAGTGTCTGTGGCTTGATCTGGCGTGGGAAGTCATAGCGGGGCTTCTCAGGTATGCGAATCTCCAGCGCTTCCTGTTCTTTCATACCCGCGCCGTCAAGCAACATCGGAATGAATATCACACCCAGGGCAATGAGGACGATTGCGCCTACGACGCGCTGTTTAACCGAAACTTCCAAGGACGTGATCCGAGCTATGACTCTTTGGATTAAAGTTGGCCATTATACTGATCCGGCCATGCCTCGGCCACGGTAAAAAACGACCCCATGATGACCACCTGGTCCTCTGGCTGAGCCAGCTTCAGGGCCTGATCGAAGGCAGTCGCTACGCCGTCATAGCTGGACACCTTACCTCCACAGACCTCTTCCACAGCCTTTTTTAACTGGTCTGCAGGCATGGAACGGCCCACATCAGGGGCACAGACATGCCAGGAAGACACCTGCGCACATAAACCAGTAAGAAGACCATGCACATCCTTGTCTGACATAATGCCAATGACAACATGGGTAGCACCCGCAACGGGATTCTGCTGCAGATAGGCAGCAAGGGCCCTTGCCCCATGCGGATTATGAGCAACATCAAACAGGACCCTGGGCTGTTCCTGAACAACCATCAGCCTACCCACTATCCTCGTACGACTCAGGCCCCGGCTCATCGCTTCAATGGCGACTGGCAGGACATTCTGAAGCACCTGGATAGCCATCAGTACACCCGATGCATTATTAAACTGGAATTCACCGCTAAGGGCGGGAAGGGCCAGAGATTCAAGAGCGCCCTCAGACGTCGACCAGGACCATTCATCAGCCTGTTTATGATAGTGAAAATCCTTGCCAAGGCACATCAGCCTCGCACCCAGTTTGCGTGCATATTCCTGCATTTGCAGAGGGGGTTCGGGGTCGCTGATGATCGCAGGGCGACCGCTCCGCATGATTCCGGCTTTCTCAAGACCGATCACTTCCCTGTCGTCACCCAGCCAGTCAACATGGTCAATATCAATACTGGTAATCAGGGCCACATCGGCATCTACCAGGTTAACGGCATCCAGGCGGCCTCCTAGTCCTACTTCGAGCAGGATGACGTCCAGTTCATGCTGTCTGAAACACCACAGGGCCGCCAGTGTTCCAAACTCAAAATAGCTTAACGAGGTCTCCCCTCTTGCCTCATCAATGGCTGCAAATGCCTGGCACAGGCTCGAATCATCAATGAATCTGCCATTGATCCTGATTCGTTCGTTGTATTTAAAGAGATGTGGAGAGGTATAGAGGCCGGTCCTGTAGCCAGCCTCACGATAAATGCTTTCCAGCATGGCAAGAGAGGAGCCCTTGCCATTGGTACCTGCAACTGTGATGACTTTACAGCCA
>JAAUXZ010037193.1_pt1 | contig 15873 bp, 13 predicted proteins | sample 7278131 | NCBI WGS metagenome assembly JAAUXZ01 (sample SAMN14350119, study PRJNA611818) | marine sediment metagenome | isolation source: surface marine sediment (3m) | place: French Polynesia: Moorea | collected 2018-08
CAACATGGTGACCATGCTCGAGCTCATCTGGGGCGAGGGTTACATGGCACCGGGCGGCGCGGGCAACGTCGCGAAATTACTCAAGAGCACGGAACCACGCGGCAAGCGGATACTCGATATCGGCTGCGGGCTCGGCGGACCCTCCCTCGAGATGGCCCGCAGCTACGATGCCGAGGTCGTCGGTATCGATCTCGAAGCCCCGCTGATCGCTCGGGCGAATGCCGCTGCGCATCGCTACGGCATGGCTGGCCAATGCAGCTTCCAGACCGTGGAGGCCGGCCCCCTGCCCTTCGACGCCGCGACCTTCGACATCGTCGTCTCGGCCGGCGCCATCACGCAGACCGATGACAAGGCCGCGCTGCTCGACGAGGCTTACCGCGTGCTTCGGCCCGGTGGACGCCTGACCTGCTACGAGTGGCTCAAGTCCGACGCAGAACTGTCCGACGACATGCGCTACTGGATGCGGATGGAGGAACTGACCTATGCGCTCGAGACGCTGGAACGCCTCGGTAAGCGCTTCCGCGCCGCCGGATTCGCCGACGTGGAGACCACCGATGCATCGGACTGGTATCGAAGGGAGGCGAAGCGCGAGTACGAAATCATCAGCGGCGAACTCTACGACAAGGTCGTCGAGTTGCTGGGCACCGACCCCGCCGAGCACTTCGTGGAGGACTGGCGCGCGCTGGTGGTCGTCTGCGATTCGGGCGAACTGCGGCAGGGCTACTGCCGCGGCCGCAGACCGGCCTGACGCACTCGCGCGGGGACGTCTGGCGGGTTAGGCTATGCGCCCTCTCCCACACCATTGAGGAACCGACATGGACCTCGGAGTAAGCGACCGTCTCCGCCCCCTTCTGGATGCCGTCAAGACGTTCATCGACGAGCGCGTCCTGCCGGTGGACCACGAGTTTCTCGCGGAGGTCGACAAGGGCGACCGCTGGACACTGACCGGGCGGCAGAAGGAGATCCTCGCGGATCTCAAGTCTGCGGCACGCGAGCAGGACCTGTGGAATTTCTGGTTGACCGACAGTGAGCGCGGCTATGGCCTGACGACGGTCGAGTACGCCTACATCGCCGAAGAGACCGGGCGCTCGCATCTCGCGGCCGAAGCCTTCAACTGCAGCGCACCCGATACCGGCAATATGGAGGTGCTGGAGCGCTACGGCACCGACGCGCAGAAGGCCGAGTGGCTGGAACCGCTGCTGAATGGGGAGATCCGCTCGGCGTACGCGATGACGGAACCCGACGTGGCATCGTCCGATGCTACCAACATCTCGACATCGGCAGTGCTCAACGGCGGTGAGTGGGTTATCAACGGTGACAAGACCTACATCTCCGGCGCCGGCGACGAGCGCTGCAAGATCCTGATCTGCATGGTTAAGACCAACCCGGAGAACGATCGCCACCAGCAGCACTCGCAGATCCTCGTGCCGATGGATGCTCCCGGCGTCGAGGTCCTGCGACCTATGAACGTGTTCGACAATGACGATGCACCGCACGGACACATGGAAATCCGCTTTACCGACGTGCGCGTCCCCGAAGACAGCATCATTCTCGGTCCTGGCCGCGGTTTCGAGGTCGCACAGGGCCGGCTCGGCCCCGGCCGCATCCACCACTGCATGCGTGCCATCGGTGTCGCCGAAGAGGCGCTTAAACTGATGTGCGAACGCGGCGTATCGCGCACCGCTTTCGGCCGGCCGCTCGCCAAGCTGGGCGGCAACTACGACAGGATCGCCAACGCGCGCATCAACATCGACATGGCGCGGCTGCTGACGCTGCAGACCGCCTGGGTCATCGATACGCAGGGCGTGCAGGAGGCCCAGGTGTGGATCTCCAAGATCAAGGCGGCCGTACCGAACCTCGTCCTCGGCGTCATCGATGACGCGATCCAGATTCACGGCGCGGCCGGCATCTCGCAGGACACGCCGCTGGCACGCATGTACACCAATACGCGCACGCTGCGTTTCGCCGACGGCCCGGACGAGGTCCACCGCATGGTCGTCGCGCGCAACGAGCTGCGTCGCTATAGCAGGAAGGGACAATGAGGCAAGCGGTCATCGTGTCGACAGCGCGCACACCGATCGGCAAGGCCTATCGGGGTGCTTTCAACAACACCGAGGCGCCGACGCTCGGCGGACACGCCGTCCGGCAAGCGGTCGAACGGGCCGGGCTGGAACCCGCCGAGGTCGACGACGTCATGATGGGCTGCGCCCTGCCGCAGGGCAGCCAGGGCCACAACATCGGCCGCCAGATCGCGCTGGCTGCCGGCCTGCCGATCACGACGGCCGGCATGACCGTCGACCGCCAGTGCTCGTCGGGGATGATGGCGATCACGCTGGCCGCGAAAACCGTGGTCGTCGACAACGTCGACATCATGGTCGGCGGCGGTCTCGAATCGATCAGCCTCGTGCAGAACGAACACATGAATCTGCACCGGGTCAAGGATCCGCGACTGCTCGAGGCACATCCTCACGTCCTGATGCCGATGATCGACACGGCCGAGGTTGTCGCGAGACGCTACGAGATAAGCCGCGAGGCACAGGACGAGTATGCACTGCAGAGCCAGATGCGCACTGCCGCCGCGCAGGAGGCGGGACGCTTCGACGACGAGATCGTACCGCTGCCTTCAACCATGGGCGTCATGGACAAGGAGACGAAGGAGATCTCGTTCCGCGACGTCGTCCTCGATAAGGACGAAGGCAATCGCCCGACGACCACGCTCGAGGGGCTCGCCGGCCTGAACCCGGTCCGCGAGAACGGCTTTATCACCGCGGGCAACGCCAGCCAGCTTTCGGACGGCGCGTCGGCAGCCGTCGTCATGGAGGCAAGCGTCGCTGAGAAGCGCGGGCTCGAGCCTCTCGGCATCTATCGCGGCACGGCCGTTGCCGGCTGCGAACCGGACGAGATGGGTATCGGTCCGGTCTTCGCCGTGCCGAAACTGCTCGAGCGCACGGGCTTAAAGATGGACGACATCGATCTCTGGGAACTCAACGAGGCTTTCGCCGTGCAGGTGATTTACTGCCGGGACAAGCTCGGCATCCCGAACGATTCGCTCAACGTCAACGGTGGCGCGATCGCGATCGGCCACCCCTACGGCATGTCGGGCGCTCGCATGGTCGGTCACGCATTGATCGAGGGCAAGCGGCGCGGTGCGAAGCACGTCGTCTGCACGATGTGCATCGGCGGCGGCCAGGGCGCGGCATCACTGTTCGAGGTCACATGATGCGCGCACTGGTTTGCAAAGAGTACGGTCCGCCGGAATCGCTCGTCATCGAGGAGATGGACGATCCCGTTCCGGGCGACGGTCAGTTGCTCATCGACGTTGCGGCGGCGGGCATCAACTTCCCGGACCTGCTGGTCATCGCCGGCAAGTACCAGGACAAGACGCCGCCGCCTTTCATTCCCGGCAACGAAGCCGCGGGTACCGTCGCCGCAGTCGGGCCAGGCGTTTCGCAGTTCGCGGTCGGCGACCGAGTCATGATCACGACTCGTGGCGGCGCCTTCGCCAGCAAGTGCGTCGCGGACGTATCGATGTGCGCACCACTGCCCGATGCCCTCGATTTCGACCAAGGCGCCGGCTTCATGGTTACGTACGGCACGAGCTACCACGCACTGAAGCAAAGCGCCGACCTGCAGCCGGGCGAGACCGTGCTAGTCCTCGGCGCCGCCGGTGGCGTCGGCATCACTGCGGTCGAAATCGCAAGTGCGATGGGGGCGCGCGTCATCGCTGCGGCGAGCAGCGACGAGAAGCTCGATTTCGCCGCGTCGGCCGGAGCTGACGCGATGATCAACTACTCGGATGATTCGCTCAAGGAGGCGGCCAAAGCGATGACCGGCGGCAAAGGCGTGGACGTCGTCGTCGACCCGGTGGGTGGCCCGTTAGCCGATCAGGCGCTCCGCGCCACCGCGTGGCACGGCCGCTACCTGGTGATCGGATTCGCGTCGGGCGACATCCCCTCGTTCCCGGCCAACCTCGCGCTCCTGAAGGAGGCCAGCATCGTCGGCGTCTGGTGGGGCACCTGGGCCGCGAAGAACCCGAAGCTGCAGATCGCAAACATGATGGAAATGGCAGAGCTGCTGCAGGCCGGCAAGCTTAAGCCCCGAGTCACGGAGTCCTTCGATCTCGAGGACTACGCGGCGGCATTCCGGACCATCAGCGAGCGACGGGCGCTCGGCAAGGTGACGTTCCGGCTCTAATCGAAGTTGTAGAGCAGGAAGAGCAGGATCCCGTCGTACTGGAAATCGGCCTCGTCGTCGGAGTCCTTGTCCTCGCCGTCGATGTTGACGAAGTTGTAGGCGGCGCCGACGCCAAGCCGGTCCCAGCGCCGGTACTCGATCGAGACGGTCGTGTCGATGTAAGTCGCGTCCGTGTCGCTCGTGTCGATAGTCAGGTATTCGATGTAGCCGTTGGCGATCAACCTGGGACTGAACATGTAGGAGCCGCGCAGGCCGATCAGCGGGAACGGAGAGAAACCATCTTCACCCTCGCGTTCTCCGTTGTCGAGGTTGGTGACGTCGACGTCGTAATCGGCAAAGTAGATACCGGCGGCTACGGCGAAATCGATTGTCCGGGTCTGCCGCAGGGAGTAGCTGTAGGTGAGCTTTCCCACGCGGTAGTCGAACGTCGAATCGACGTCGGCGCCGATCGGAATCGTGATGTCGCCGAAGTCGATCTCGCGATCGATCGTGCCGGCACCGTCTCTCGACAGGTCGTAGAACGCGAAATCGACGCGGTGTTTGTCTGCAAAACGCCGGTCGAAATGCAGCAGGACACTGGCCGTGGAATCGTCGAGCCCGAAATCGTCCTCGGCATTGACGGGTGTGCCGGTACCCGTCAGGTCTGACGCCAGCAGCATGTCGGTATCGTAGCTGGCAATGTAGGTACCAAGATGTGCGCTGGATCGGTCGTACTGCATCCAGACGTTGGAGTCGTCGTTCGCGAGCGCGATGCCAGATGACAGCAGCAACCCGCTCGTGAGCAGTGGCGATAGTGGCTTTCTCGACAACCCCGTCTCCTCGATGACTCCCTAACCATGGGGATATATTGCATAATGTTGCGCGTCAACTGTTTAGGCAACCCTCGGATAATCACCATGATTGCAGCTGGTTCGCGAAGTCTCTGTCTTCTTGTAATTTTTCTAGCCGTGACAACAGCGCAGTCAGACGAACCGGACGGACGCGCCCTCGTCGAGAACATGAGCGACGCGATCGCGAACCTCGCTGCGTTCAGCGTCGAGGGCGACGCATACGCCGATGCCCGCCTTGACGCGGGCCTTATCATCGAACACTCGTCACGGGTAACGCTGCGACTTCGTCGCGACCCCGGATCGGTCCGCATTACCAATCGCAGCGCCGAGAACACGCGGGAAGTCTATTTCGACGAGGGCGCGGTGCACGTCTACAACGAGGTGGACAACCTGTATGCCGAGGCCGAGATCCCGGAAGGCGTGGAATCGATGCTGGAGTTCGCCGTGGACGACCTCGGGATAGAGTCGCCAATGCTGGACCTGATCGCGGCGGACGTCGCCAAGCATCTGTTGACCGACGCCCAGGATGTCCAGTATCTCGGCACCAGCCTGATCAGGGAACGGACGTACCATCATGTCGGCATCCGCTACCCGGAGACCGACGTCCAGGTCTGGATCGCTAGTGACGGACATCCACTACCAGGCAAGCTCGCGATTTCCTCCAAGTGGGAAGGCGGTGCGCCGAGATTCATCGGCTTTTTCGAATGGGACACGAAACCCCGATTCGCCGACGGTACGTTTACGTTCAGCCCGCCGGAAGGCGCTGTCCGCATCGACTTCGCCGACAGGCTGCCGCACTGAGGTACCGACACATGCATCGACGATACCTGCTGAAAAAACTCCTTGGTCTGTCGGCCGCCTGCGTCACGGCCGCACTGCCAATTTCGGCCCTCGCCAAACCCGGCCGGCCGGCAAGCCCGAACAGCGTCGCAGGCGTCCGCAGGCGCCGCCGCCGCCGCTACAGGCGGCGCGTTCATCGCGGACTGCGGGTATCGACCCTGCCTTACGGGTGCCGGGTCACGAGGGTACGGGCAGGTCGCACGTATTATTACTGCGGCGGAATCTGGTACAGGCCCGTTTACAGCGGTACAACGGTCGTCTACATCGTCGATGACATCGACGCGGGCGCGAACACGAACGTCGAGTTCATCATTCTCGAATAGTCCCGCAGGAACGGATGACGCGCCACATCCAAGGACCGTATTCTGTCGAATTACCTAGCAATTCCGGTTGCTTACGTCCGGAAAGTGGCTTAGTCTGGCGGGACGAAATTTGTACCAGATACCTTTGTGTGGGGGGCTTTAATGGGTAATTTGACAGTATGCCGGAGCGTATTCGGCCTCGTCGCGGCTGCGCTCGTGGCACCGGTATTCGCTCAGGAAGGCGAATCGACGTACCTCGAAGAAATCGTCGTGACGTCCAGCAAGCGCGAATCGACCTTGCAGGAGATTCCAATCGCCGTGTCCGTCATCCAGGCGGCGGACCTCGAAGAGTCGCGTGTACTCGACGTCAAGGACCTGCAGTTCCTGGTGCCCAGCCTGCGCGTCACCCAGTTGCAGACTACGGGCAACACCAATTTCCTGATCCGCGGTTTCGGTAACGGTGCCAACAACGCCGGCATCGAGCCGTCGGTCGGCGTGTTTATCGACGGCGTCTACCGGTCGCGCTCGGCCTCGGCCCTGAACGACCTTCCGAACCTCGAGCGCATCGAGGTGTTGCGTGGCCCGCAGAGCACGCTGTTCGGCAAGAACGCGTCGGCCGGCGTCATCAGCGTCGTCACTGCGAAGCCGAACCTCGACGGCTTCACCGGATCCGCCTCCCTGACGGTCGGCGACTACAGCCAGTTTATTGTCAGCGGCGACATCACGGGCCCGCTGTCAGACACCGTCGGCTTCAGCCTGGCCGCCAACGTCAACCAGCGTGACGGCTATTACGAGAACCTTGCCGGCGGCGACGAACTCGGCGAGCTGGACCGCTGGGGCGTTCGCGGGCAACTCCTGATCGTGCCGAGGGACGACCTCGAATTCCGCTTCATAGCCGACACGGAAGAAATCGATGAGGCCTGCTGCGGCGTCGCCAACCTGCAAAACGGCCCGACCGGCGCAATCGTCCAGGCCATCGGCGGCAACCTCGTGCCCGAACAGCCCTTCGCCTATGAGGGCTTTTACGATTTCACGCCGGTGAACGAGTTCGAGAACAGCGGTATCTCGATGCAGATCGACTACGATATCAACGATGCCGTGGCGCTGACCTCGATTACGTCATTCCGTACCCTGGATCGTTTCGACAATTCCGACGTCGACTTCACGAGCGCGGCACTGATCGACTCGTCGCAGGGCAACCTCACCGACACCGAGATCGATACGCTGACCCAGGAGCTGCGGCTCAGCGGCTCGACGGATACGTTCGACTGGATGGTCGGCGGCTTTTATTTCGACGAGGAAATCACGCAGAACACCGGGCTTATTTACGGTCCCGGGTTCCGGCCCTACGGCGACTTGCTGACGACCGCACTCGGAGGCGGGATTCCCGGTGTCGATCCGTCACCGCTGACCGACTTCGAAAACGGCCTGATCGGAATCGGCGCATTGGGCCTGTTGCCGCCGGATTATCCTGACATTCAGCCCGGGACGTTCTTCGCCGCCGGCACCGGCCTGACCGAGGCGTCGACCATGGACAACCAGTCGTTGTCGCTGTTTGCGCAGGCCGACATCGCCCTCGGCGATCGCGCCACGCTGACGCTGGGTGCAAACTACACTGACGACGAGAAAGACGTGACCTTCGATTCGACGCCGACCGACGTGTTCTCGGGTCTTGACCTGGCATTTGCCGGTGGCCGACTGATTTACGCAGGAGCTTTCCAGCAAGCGATTGCGGGTGGCGCCGATCCGGTGACGGCCGACGCGATCGCTTCGGCAGCCGAGGCAGCACTGGCGAATGTCCCGTGCTCGGCCACTGCCCCGCCACCCAACTGCAACCCTGTGCTGGCGCTGCAGCCGCTGCAGTTCCTGCCGCCGAACGTCGACTACCCGAACTCGGTGGAGCCCGGGACATCGGACGACAGCGAGACGACCTGGACTGTGCGCCTGGCCTTTGACGTGAACGACCAGGTCAACGTCTACGGCAGCGCGGCCACGGGCTTCAAGGCAAGCTCATGGAACCTGTCGCGCGACTCGCGGCCGTTCCCGGAAGACCAGGCTGCGTTGGAAGCGGCCGGCCTGACGGTGCCGAACCTGACGTACTCGACGCGCTTCGCCGGTCCGGAAGAGTCGACCGTGTACGAACTCGGTCTGAAAGCTGTCTGGGATACGGTGGCGCTGAACGTAGCGATCTTCGACCAGGAGATCGAGGGCTTCCAGTCCAACACCTTCGTCGGCACGGGCTTCCAGCTGCTGAACGCCGGCAAGCAGTCGACGACAGGCGCAGAATTCGACGTGCGCTGGGTACCGACGGAAAATTTCGAAGCAACACTGGCCGCTACGCTGCTCGACCCCGAGTACGACTCGTTTGAAACGGCGGCCTGCGTGCCGCCGCCCGGCAGCCCGTCCGCGAACTTCACCTGTGACCTGAGCGGCGAAACACCGGCAGGTATCCACGAGACCAGCATTACCGCGACCGGTCGCTACGGCTTCAACATCGGTGACATCGCGGGCTTCGTGCGAGCCGAGTACATCTACGAAGACGATATCCAGGTCATCGACAACGTGCCGAAGGACGTAGCCTCTCGCGAGGTGAGCACGTTCAACGCGAGTGTCGGTCTTGCCTGGGAGAACGGCTTCGAGGCGCTCCTCTGGGGCCGTAACCTCACCGATGACGAGTACCTGCTGAGCGCGTTCCCGTCTGTCGCCCAGAACGGCAGCTATTCGGGCTACCCGAACCAGCCGCGCACCTACGGCCTGACGGTACGCAAGTACTTCGAGTGATCGCCGCACTGAAACGCAACAAGGGCCCCATTCGGGGCCCTTTTTTTTAGCGAGTGATGGCGTGTGGCTACAGCTCGGCCTCGGCCAGCAGCTTGCTGATCACTCGAAGCAGGTCATAGCGGGTTATCGCCCCGACAATGCGCTCCTCTTCGACGACCGGCAGCCGCCTGAACCGGTTGGCGATGAACAGGCCCGCGACGTAGTAGATGTCCACGTCGGGCGTAACCGTGATGACTTCCTTCGTCATGTACTCTGCCACAGTCTGCGCGGCCGGAGGCTCGGCCTGGATGCCCTCGGTGACGAGCTTGAGCAGGTCCGTTTCGGTAATGATGCCGACCAGCGTGCCGCCGGCATCAACGACCGGCGCGCCGGTCACCTTGTTGTCCAGCAGAAAGTCGACAGCGTCGAGAACGCGCGTCTCGGGGGCAAGAGTCGGAACCTCCCTGTCCATGTAATCGCTGATTTTCGGCAGGCTCTCCATACGCTCCTCCGGGTCTGCTCCCGAGCGCAATGGCTTAGTAGCGACCGTGTTGCTTGAAGATGTAGTTGTTGAGCTCCATGTTTTCGATGTTCATGCGATGCACGATCCGGTGCGTGGAGCGCGCGATGGCTCGCATGACCTTGTAAACGAGTTGCGGATTCTCCGCGACGATGTTCTCGAACTTGTCACGCTCGAGGCTCAGGATCTGGCTGTGCGTCAACGCCTTGAGGCCCACCGTGTGTTCGTGACCGTCGATGAAGCTGAGCTCACCGGCGAGATCTCCCTCGCGGAGTATCGCGAGACTGGCCTCATGGTCGGCAGCGGATTTCTTGACGACCTCGAGTTTGCCCTCGACGACGACGTGCAGTGAGTCGTCGGTCGTGCCTTCCTCGATCAGGTAGTCCCCGTCCGAGAGCTCCCGCGGTGTCATCAGCCCGCTGAGGATGCCCGCCTCGTCATCCGACAGTTCCGCCCCGAGTGACGACAACAGTATCAGGTTCGCTATATCAATCATCACGCTGTCCCTTGCCGACGAACGGCCGAATCGTACCTATGCGGACCATATTATCCGGCTGAATCCCACCCTGCCATACGTGTTGATGCCGATGCACCGTTGGCTCAGACTTGGGAGTCCGAAGTCCGATACAAGCCGAACATGAACAATAACCGCCCTGCGCTGCACCGCTATCGCAATTACTGCGTTCGGCTGCTCGTCCTCGCGACAGCCTTCGCCGGCCCGGCCGCCGGTCAGACCGTGGACGATTCGGCAGCCGCCGGCCTGGCGCCCGAGGTGCTGGAGTCACGAATCGAGCAATTGCAGGAGTCCTCGGCCTACGACGAACCAACGCGAATCGCGGCGCTCGAGCTTTACCAGCGGGCACAGGCCAATTTCTCCGCCGCGGCAGCGAACGACGAAGCTGCCGAGGCATTCAGACAGTCGATAACTGATGCCCCCGCCGACGCAGAGCGGGTTCGCGCAGCGATTGCCCAACGAGTCGACACCGATCCGCTCGAAGGCCTGTCGGTTACGCGGGATACGCGGGTTACGGACATCGAGGATTTGCTGCAGCGCGAACGTGGCAACGAGGCCACTGCCCGGGCGCGAGTCGCCGAGTTGCGGCAGAGATTGTCGAGTGAAGAGACTCGTCCACAGGTAGCGCGGGAGAGAATCAGATCTGCGACCGAGGAGCTCCGGGCGGTGGCCGAGCGGATGGCGCAAACCGATTCCGCAGACGAACCTGAGATCCTAACAGAAGCGCGGCGAACAGCGCGCCAGGCCTCAGACGCGGCGCTGCGAGCGGAAATTCGCAAGCTGGACCAGGAGGTCCTCAGCCATCCAGTGCGCATCGTGCTGCTGCAGGCCCAGTCCGACGAAGCCGCACTGGTTCTCGAGCAGCGTCAGGCGCGCGTAAGGGCGTTGCAGGTGCTACTCAGCGAGCGCCGGCGAGACGAGACGGAACGCATACTCGCGGACCTCGGGCTTGAATCGCTCGAAGCCGACGTATCCCATGCACTCGTTCAAGAACTCATCCGCGAAAACGGCGAACTTGCCGCTGAACTGGACGCATTGACCTTGAGCGTCGAAGGACTGACGACAGATAACCAGGCCGCCGAGCTGCAGCTCGAAGAAATGCGACAACGTTTCGAGCGCGCACGAAGCCGGCTCGAGGCCGCCGGTATTGGACAGGCGCTTGGCCGATATCTCGCCCAGCAGCGGCGCGAGCTCCCGGCACCGAGTGAGTACCGCATAGAATCGAATCTTCGGGAGAATCAGATCTCCGAGGCGAGCATTCGCACCCTGATGCTGACGGAGCGATCGCGCACCACCAGGAACGTCGAGTCCTACGTCGACGAGCAACTCCTGGAGGTCCCCGATGACCAGGCACAGGTGTTGCGGCCGGCCCTCGTTCGACTGGTCGATGCCCAGAACGGCTTGTTGCAGCAGCTCATCAGTTTGAACGGCAGTTATTTGCGACTGCTGGCGGACAGCGCCTATACGAAGAGCCAGCTATTCGACTTTATATCGGAGTATCGTGACTTCATTGCCGAACACCTGTTGTGGGTCCGCAGTCGTGGCGCGTTCGGGCGCGCCGATATCGCCAGTCTCCCGGGAGAGCTAGCTCTGTTCCTCGAGCCCGGTCGGTGGGTGGAGGCCGCGAGAATATTCGTGGATCGGTTGGGTCGCTCGCCCCTGCAGATCGCTGCACTACTGTTCCTGTTGCTGTTCTACTGGAAAAAGGCCAGTCTGCGGTCTCGCCTGCACGCTACATCGTCCAAGGTCAACAAGCCCTCCGAGGACAGCTTTGCATCAACGATGAACGCGGTCGCCCTGACCGTGCTGCTTGCCCTGCCCTGGCCTGTTCTCGTGGCTGCAGCGGGCTACGAGATCTCGAGCGTCGCTGCAGCAGGTACCGGCGCGCATGCGATCGGCATCGCGCTGTTGCAGGTATCTCCGATGTTCCTCGTCCTGCACTGGTTCCGATTATTGTGTACGCCGGGCGGCGTCGCGGAGGGACACTTCCGCTGGGCACCCGAGGGCGTCGCGATCCTGCGACGACAATTAGGCTTGCTGACGCTGGCACTGCTGGTGCCCGCCTTCGGACTTCTCGTGAATCGCGATATTGACGAGGCGACGGCGACGGGCGGAATGAACCAGATCCTGCTGCTGATACTCGCCGCCGCGCTAATGGTGTTCTTCTTTCGGCTATTGCGACCGGACACCGGCATCGCCCAGCGCCTGCAACGACGGATCGGTGCAAAGCCGGTGGTACGGTTTCCGCGGCTGTCACTGGCGCTCGCCACGCTGTTCCCCCTCGCTGTCGGCATCATGTCGCTGGCCGGATTCATGTATTCGGCAGGCACGCTGCTGGGCAAGATGCTGTATACGGGACTCCTGCTGTTCCTTGTCTTGATAATTCGTGAGCTGATCGTCCGCTGGCTGCTTGTCTTCAAACGCAGACTGCTGCTGCGGGAAGCATTGCAGAGAAGAGAAGCGGCAGCCCGCGAGGCGAGCGGCGAGGCAGCAGACGTGAGTCCGGAGACCGTCGAAGACTCGCTGGAGGACATAGCGACGCTCGATGCGGACACCCGCAAGCTCGTGAACGTTGCCCTGGTTATCGGGCTGGTCCTGGGCCTCACGGCTATCTGGTCCAGTGTCCTGCCGGCCCTCGGAATCTTCAGTGACGTTACGCTCTGGACATACATCGTCACTGTCGGCGGTGAGGAGACGCTGAGAACCGTAACCCTGGTCGACTTGTTCATAGCCGCTGTAATTGCCATTGTAACGATCGTTGCCACCCGCAACATACCGTCACTCATCGAGATCGTCCTGCGGCAGCGGCCCTCGATCAATCCAGGTAGCCGTCTCGCGTTCTCCACCCTGGCACGGTATACGATTGCTACTGTGGGTACCGTCGCCACGCTCAGCATCATCGGCATCAACTGGGCCAAGTTGCAATGGCTGGTTGCCGGACTCAGTGTCGGTATCGGTTTCGGGCTGCGGGAGATCATCGCCAACTTCGTCAGCGGCCTGATTATCCTCATCGAACGCCCGATCAGGGTAGGCGACATGGTCACCGTCGGCGATCAAAGTGGCACAGTGACCCGTATACAGATTCGTGCAACGACTTTACGTACCTGGGATCGGCAGGAACTGCTCGTGCCGAACAAGGATTTTATCGCGGCCCACGTTCTGAACTGGTCGCTGACAGACGAGATTATTCGCATATTCGTGACCGTCGGCGTGGCCTACGGGAGCGACGTGGAGAAATCCCTGCGCCTCATCGAGGAGGCTGCTCTCGAGCATCCCAACGTGTTGTCGGATCCCGAGCCGCTCGTCACATTCGAACAGTTCGGCGACAATGCATTGGTCCTCGGCCTGCGCTGTTTCGTCCCGGAGCTGGACCTGCGTCTGAAGGTTCAGACTGACCTGATGCGCACCATAAACCACAAGTTCAAAGAGGCAGGAATTGTCATTGCCTTTCCCCAACGCGACTTGCACCTGGATACCGCGAGCCCGCTCGAGCTACGCATTCTGCAGGGTGCCACCACGGAGTCCTAGCCGTCACGCAACGGGGTTTGCTATCGTACGCAGAACGGACAACAACGAGAAACACGATGAACAAGACACTCAAGACACTCGTCGCAATCCTGCTGCTCGGCAGTTGGTCGACGCACGTCTTCGCAGAAACCCGCACGATCTCGGCGATCATTCCCTGGCAGGGTCAGGGCCAGTTGTTCCCGGTTGCCGCTGGCAAGCTGCAGTTTCTCGGCGCACTGGAAGGCATCATGTATGTCGAGACGGCCGAAGGCGACATGAACGAAGCATTCGTCCGTTGCCCGATCGTCCAGGATATCGACGGCAACGACCGAAGCACGTCGGCTACGGGCAAGTGCGTCATCACCGTGTCACCCGACGACGCCGTGTTTGCCGACATGACCTGCAAGGGCGTTGCGGGATCGTGCAAAGGCGAATTCACGCTGACCGGCGGAGCCGGTCGTTTCGAGGGCGTCAGCGGTTCCGGCAAGATGACGGTGCGTTCACCGGTTCACGCGCTGGCCGCTGACCTGTCGGACGGCACCGTGGTCCACGCCGCAGCCGGCCTGTTGCAGATTCCCGAACTGAAAGTACGCCTGCCCTGACCGGGCGCGAGGACGGTAAGAGACCATGTACAAGATCGTATTGCTGACTGCCGCGATCCTGTCACTTGCCGCCGCAACGGCAAGCGCATCGGACCGGTCGATCCGCTGCAAAGGTAACCTCCTCCATGCCGGCGGTGGTAAGCACAGCTCCGGAATGTACGAGGTGCTCAAGAAGTGCGGCGAACCCGAAGCCAAGATGGGCAACTCGTGGATCTACATCCAGGGCAACATGCGCCGCATCCTGACCTTCAATTACGAGGGTCGATTGCAGACGATCGAGAGCGTCAGGAACTAACGCTCTCGTTTCTGTCATGTACGGATTATTCAGGGCGCGACATTCTGTAGCGCCTGCACGTTCTCACGCATAACGGCCCAGAAATCCCCCTCTGGAGGGCGATTGCCACAGGGCCGGAAAACCAGGCTCTCGATGCCCAGCTCACGGAGCCTCGCTACAGTCTCCGCGCCCGGCTCGCCCTCCCAGATCATCCATTGGGCTTCGTGCTCGGCGACTGTGGACGCGAACTCTCGCCACTGTGCGTCCGACGGCGCCTCGTCCGGCTCCCAGTGAACGGCGCGCCCGTTCAGCGAATAGCGCCGCGCCAGGTACTGGTACACGGGGTGGGAGAAAACGACTGGCTGGCCGCCGATCCGTGCGGCGGTTTCCGTTAACGCCTCGTCCAGTTCAACGAGATCGGCCTCGAGCAGGGAGAGGCGCTCGCGAATCGCGGATTGCTGATCGGGCGCCAGACCGCTCAGTGCGTCGGCAACGGCACGCGCATGCACGATGGCCAGCTCCATGTCGAGCCAGGTCGTGAATGCTGTGCCGGCGTGACTGTGCTCGCCGGTCGGTCCGTGACTGTGAGTCACGTCGCCTTCCACGGGAATCAGGCGCTCGGCGAACGCGGCAGACGTGTCGACGAGCCGTGACTGCGACAGGGTGACGCGTTCAACCCAGCTCGCATAACCCGCGCCGTTTAGCAGCACGCGATCAGCCTGCTGGAAGGCCGCCACGGTCTCCGCCGTCGGCGACCAGGTCGCCGGGTCGACGTCGGCCGGTGCAGGGAATACGACCTCGATGCCGTCGCCGGCGATCCGTTCGGCGAAATACGCGAGCGGGTAATTGACGGCATAGACCTGCGGCGGCTCGTCCTGGTCCGCCTGGCCTTGCGTTGCCCGGTCGGGGCCGCATCCGGCGCCGCCGGACAGGATCGTGAGCAGTAAAGCAAGGCGCAGCGTTGCCCTCATGGTGTCCTCCTTTTTCAGGTGATGACCAGGCTCTCGATGACGCCGGGCCCGAAGTGCCACGTCAGCACCGTGATCGCCGTGGCAAGCGCGCCGCTCAGCACGAGGACGATCACGACCTCGGCCAGCAGCATTGCCGCGACGCGAGGCCGTGAGCCCCCTATCTTCAGCATCGTGTCGATCTCGCGGCGCCGCAGGCGCAACGACAGCAGGAATACCAGCGCGGCCGTCGCGATCGTCGCCAGCCCGACGATGATGACGGCCGCGACGATAAACTGCTGAATCGTCAGGATCGTGTCCAGCAACTCATCGATGACCGTCACGGGCCGGACGATCTGCGTGTCCGCAGCGTCCGTGTAGCGCCCGCGCAGTAGAACGCCCGACTTCTCGTCGTTCGGCACAGCAATGACCGCCGTCAGCGGGTAAGACGACAGGTCGCCGTGAAAATGAAACGAGTCGGCGTTGTCCGCCGTTATTTCGTTGTATTGCATCAACGCAGCGTTCGCGATGATGCTTTCGTCGGTCCGGCGCAGGACGTTGGCGGCCGCGTCGGGGTCTTCCA
>JAAUXZ010126628.1_pt1 | contig 15857 bp, 12 predicted proteins | sample 7278131 | NCBI WGS metagenome assembly JAAUXZ01 (sample SAMN14350119, study PRJNA611818) | marine sediment metagenome | isolation source: surface marine sediment (3m) | place: French Polynesia: Moorea | collected 2018-08
CCGCCACTGGAGCTGATGCTGGCGATCTTGGCGGCGTTTTGTGCCGCCTATCTGTTTCTGTTTCATGCCGAGCTTGCGGAGCGGGCGGGTGACCCGACCCGGATGGATATCCTGGTTGCCACAGCTGGCATGTTGTTGCTGCTGGAGGCCACGCGGCGTGCTCTCGGATGGCCCTTGAGCATCATCGCCACGCTCTTTTTGTTCTATACGTTTGCCGGTCCCTGGCTGCCCGATCTACTGGCACACAAGGGTGCATCACTGCAGCGTGTGGCCTCGCATCAGTGGCTTTCCACCGAGGGGGTGTTCGGCGTCGCGGTGGGGGTCTCCGCCGGCTTTGTCTTCCTCTTTGTGCTGTTTGGCAGCCTGCTGGAACAGGCCGGCGGTGGGCGCTATTTCATTCGGGTGGCCTTCGCCCTGGTCGGACACCTGCGCGGCGGGCCCGCCAAGGCCGGGGTCTTGGCCTCCGGGCTGACCGGCATGATCTCCGGTTCATCCATCGCCAATGTGGTGACCACCGGTACTTTTACCATCCCGCTGATGAAGAAGGTCGGATTCAGTGGGGTCAAGGCAGGGGCCATCGAAGTGGCGGCCTCCACCAACGGCCAGATCATGCCGCCGGTCATGGGCGCCGCCGCCTTCCTGATGGTGGAGTATCTGAATATCTCCTATCTGGAGGTGATACGCCACGCCTTTCTACCCGCGCTGTTGAGCTATCTGGCCCTGATGTATCTGGTGCATCTGGAAGCGCTGAAGGCCGGTATGCAGGGACACGCCAGGCCGCGCACGCGTCCCTGGGTCTGGCGGTTGTTGGCCGGGGGGTTGGTCTTGTCCGGATTGGCGGTGTTTTTCAGCTTGGCCTATTGGGTCTTGCAGGGGATCGATCAATGGTTCGGAGACAATGGATTCTATCTGATCAGCGGCCTGATCCTGCTGCTCTATGTGGGACTGATCTATCTCGAGGCACGTTTCGGTTTGCAGCCCGATGACGACACCCCGGTGCCGGCATCTGTGCGCGAGGCACTGCTCGAAGGACTGCATTTTCTACTGCCGATCCTGGTGCTGGTTTGGTGTCTGACCCTGCTGCGGCTCTCGCCCGCCACGGCTGTGTTCTATGCGATCTGTCTGATGATTCTGATTCAACTGACCCAGGATGGTCTGCGCGCGATATTGACAGGCAAAGATCCACGGCTGGGGCTGCGCCGCGGTTTTTCATCGCTGGTCAGCGGGCTGGAGAACGGTGCCCGCAACATGATCGGCATCGGAGTGGCGACCGCCACCGCAGGTATCGTGGTTGGCACCGTGAGCCTCACCGGAATCGGCCAGGTATTGGGAGAACTGATCGAGACCCTCTCACTGGGTTCGGTGCTTCTCATGCTCTTGTTGACGGCAGTGATCTGCATGATCCTGGGAATGGGCCTGCCGACCACCGCCAACTATATCGTGGTCTCAACCTTGATGGCGCCGGTCATCGTTCAGCTCTCCGCCGCGCACGGCCTGGATATTCCGTTGGTCGCAGTGCATATGTTCGTCTTCTACTTCGGTATCCTGGCCGACGATACACCGCCCGTGGGTCTTGCGGCCTATGCTGCAGCGGGGCTCTCTGGCGCCGACCCGATCCGTACCGGCCTGCAATCCTTTTATTACGACATCCGTACGGCGATTCTGCCCTTCATGTTTGTCTTCAACACCGAATTGCTGATGATTGGCGTTGAGACCACCTCGCAGTTTCTCACGGTTGCCGCCATGGGATTGATCGCAATGCTGCTGTTCGTCTCGGCCACCCAGGGCTGGCTGCTTATCAGAAATCGCTGGTGGGAGAATCTGCTGTTTCTGCTGATCGCCTTTTCGCTGTTTCGCCCCGATTTTTGGCGGGACAGCCTGTTCGAATCGGCCGAGCTCATGCCGGCCACGAGTCTTGAGCAGGCGTTGGAAGATGACAGTCTTGGGGATAAGCTGCGATTGCTGCTGGAGGTTGAACAAGATGATGGATCATCGGTCCAACGTGATCTGGTATTTACCCTGCCAGCGAAACCGTCCGGTCATGGACTTGCCGGTCTGGGGTTTATTACCGAGACGGAAGGCGATAGGCTTCAGGTCACCGAGATCGAGTTCATGAGCCCAGCGGAGTCGGCCGGTCTGGAGTCCGGTTACACCCGGTCTATCCTGGGTTACTACCGTACCCTGGAACAACCGGACAAACGCTGGTTCCTGATTCCGCCGCTGGGTTTGATGGTACTCCTGATCTGGAGACAAAAGCGGCACAGTCATTCCACAACAGGAGGAGACAGATGAAAAAGCTTGGGTTGGCACTCATTCTTATGGTTATTGGCCAATCATATGCGGATCAACCGCAGTCAACACAGCAAGGCCCCATGGTGATCTATCAGTCGGAGGAGTCATTCGAGGACGTGATCGAGAATATCAAGATGGCCATTGAAGAGCGGGGCATGCTGGTCAGCGGCACCTTACATGTCAGCGACATGCTCAACCGCACCGGCCCGGATCTCGGCTATTCGAAAGTATTCGAAAAGGCGGAGTCCGTGGAGTTCTGCAGTGCCTCGATCTCTCATCAGATGACACAGGTGGCAGCGGAGAACATGTCGGTCTGTCCGTTTACTATCTCGGTGTATGTCAAGTCAGCCGAGCCGGATCAGCTTTACGTGGCGTATCGACGCCAGCAACTGGCGGGTGAGGCGGCCGAGGTGACACAGGCCATCGAGGAAATGCTCGATGGCATCGTTCAGGATTCCATCGAATGACCTGCACGACACATGCCACTGGACGACAGGCGATTGGGGGACGGGTTAAGCCGCCAACATCGAGGTTTTGGGACATCAGTCAGGGATGCGTCTTGACAACCTAATGCGACTCTTCTAAGTTCCTTTTTATTGTCCCCGACCTCTCTTCTGGAGCACACAGCACGAATGATCAAGTTCAACACACAATTCATCAGCAAGGCCGCGCACCCCGTGGGTCACTGGTGTGTGCGTGTTGTGTTGAGCGGCTCCGTTTCTCGTCGTGGCATGAATCTATTGTCGATTAACGGCGGTCGTCAACCCAAGGGTCCCCCATAGGTCAACCAAGATAAAACGATATTTATCTGAAAACCTCCCGGGGATCCAACCCCGGGAGGTTTTTTTTTGCCTTCCCATGGAACAGAAAGGATCAAGCCATGATGGCTAAACAGAAACGCAAGCAAAGTCACAGCGATTTAATCGAACGTTACACCACACAACCGGTCATGTTGCCCAAGTCATTGCGCGCGGACATCGAGCAGCGCATCAATGGCGAGCCGGTGCAGTTGTATGCATTGGCGGATCTCGATCAATCCCTGCGGCTGCACGAGACCTGGGTGGTGCTCAGCGCGGGCCATCTGGTGATCGCGGAATCGAACGATAACGGGCAGACCTATGGTTGCAATATCATCGATCGCTCCCGGATCGGGGCGGCGCACGAAATACCCGGGCTGAGCTGTTCCAGCCTGGTGTTCGAGGGCGCCTCCGGGGATGGCCGGCTGGCGGTGCTTCGCTACAGCCACCGCCAACGCCGGGCCATGGAGAATATCCGTTATCTGCTCGATCAGCAGATCGCCGGTCGCGATGTCCAACTGAAGGATGCCGACCAGGTCTACGCAGCTGCGGTCACACAACCGGTGCGTGACGCCCAGGCATCCATCGCCGGCCAGCGGCTGTCGGTGCTCTGGCGTTTGCTGAGTTATCTCTCGCCATACCGCAAGGAGTTGGTGATCGGCATGTTGGCGGCAGTGGTCATGACCATTCTCAGTCTGTTGCCTCCCTATCTGACCAAATATCTGATCGACCAGACGATCCGCCCCTTCGAAGCCGGCGCCATGACGGCGGAGCAGGCGCAGTTGATCGGCTGGGTGGTGATCGGCGCGCTGGCCTTGGCCTACCTGCTGCGGGAGGTCGGCCACTGGCTGAGGCTGAGATACATGTCGGTACTGGGCGAATTCGTGGCGGCGGACCTGAGACGCGAGCTGTATGAGCACCTGCAGCAACTGTCGCTGAGCTTCTACTCCCGCAAACAGACCGGGAGCATCATCAGCCGGGTCAGCCATGACACCGACCGGTTGTGGGACTTTATCGCCTTCGGCGTGGTGGAGGTCTCCCTGTCCGTGATCATGCTGCTGGGACTCACCGGTGTTTTGCTGATCTTGGATTGGCGCTTGGGGCTGGTGATGGTGTTGCCTTTGCCCCTGGTCTTCCTGGCCTTCGTGGTGCACAGCAAGACCTTGAAGCGCCTGTTTCTGCGCGCCTGGAGAAAGTGGTCGGCGGTCACCGAGGTGTTGTCGGACACCATCCCGGGCATGCGGGTGGTCAAGGCCTTCAATCAGGAGGGACGGGAGGTGCGCCGATTCAACACGAGCAATGAGAATGCCCTGTTGGAATTCAACAGCCTGCACAGCGTCTGGACCCGCTTCTGGCCGTTGTTGATGCTCGGCCTGCACGCTATGGCGATTGGGGTATGGATGTTTGCACTGCCGCGTCTGATACAGGGGCAGGATGCTCAGGGTCTGGGGCTCTCGTTCGGTACCTTCATGGCGTTTCTGCTGTATACCGGGATGTTTTTTCAGCCGATCGAAACCATCGGTATGGTGACCAGGATGATGAATCGCGCGACCAGTTCGGCTTTGCGTATTTTTGAGATCCTGGATACCCGGCCGGACATCTCGGATATCGCAGACCCGGTCAGGCTGGAGCCCGTTACGGGGCGTGTTACCTTTCAGGATGTCACATTCAGTTACGATGGTGTACGCCAGGTGTTACGTGATATCTCGTTCGATGTTGCTCCGGGTGAGATGATCGGGCTGGTGGGGCCGTCCGGGTCAGGCAAGACCACGGTTACTAATCTGATCTCCCGCTTTTATGAACCGACCAGCGGCGGCATCCTGATCGACGGATGTGACATCCAACAGTTGGATACCGGGCATTTCCGCCGGCAGATGGGGGTGGTCTTGCAGGATTCCCACCTGTTTCATGGCACGGTGCTGGAGAACATCCGCTATGGTGCCCCCGAGGCCACGCTGGGAGCGGTGATCGAGGCGGCACGGGCGGCGAATGCTCACGAGTTCGTCAGCTCTCTGGCGAATGGCTACGACACGGTGGTGGGGGAGCGTGGACATACCCTGTCCGGTGGCGAACGGCAACGGATCGCTATCGCCCGGGCGATTCTGAACGATCCCCGGATCTTGATCCTGGACGAAGCAACCAGCAGTGTCGATACCGAAACCGAACGCAAGATACAGGAGGCGCTGGACCGTCTGGTGCAAGGGCGGACCGTATTTGCGGTCGCCCACCGACTCTCCACCCTGCGCCGTGCCGACAGGTTGTTGGTGCTCAAGGAGGGCAGGTTGGTGGAGCAGGGCTCGCATCGCGAACTCTTGGATATGCAAGACGGCGTCTACCGGAAACTCCACGAAACCCAGCGGGAGCTGCATGAGATGTATGCGGCTTGAGGTTGCGTGACAGTGTCTTCAACGAAAAGTAAGGAAGGAAACCGCTATGCAAAAGCTGATCTACAAAGAGGGTAATCTCTATCTGCACGGCGCCAGGCAAGAGTGGATCCCGGTACAGGCCCGCCCCTGCTTTCCCTGGAGCGAGCCCGAGCGGTTCATCACCCTGCGCGACTTCGAAAACAGCGAGCTGGGACTGGTGGAGGATCCTGCCGCACTCGATGCGGATTCCCAGCTCGCCCTGCAGCTGGGTCTTTCCGCTTCCGGGTTCGTGTTTCGCATCGAGCGTGTCGATGCGGTGGATGTGGAGTTCGAGATCCGTAACTGGAAGGTGAAGACCGAACAGGGTAAGCAGGTTTTCCAGACCCGCTTGGATGAGTGGCCGAGACATATGCCGGGTGGCGGATTTCTCTTGCGCGACGTGGCCGGCGATATGTTCTATATACCGAGTGTGAATGACCTGGATGCACGGAGTCGTGAACTGCTGTCGGGCTATATCGACTGATCATCTGCCAGCCCGCTTTGACGAGAGTTCGAACCGGGTTGGCGGCAGCCGTGCCAGTACAGACGACTAGCGAAGCGGCATCGATCATGGAGACTGCGAAATCGCCGGGACGTCATCAAGGAGCGGGCGAGAATCTAACCTGTAACGGCTATCGCTCAAAGGTAAAGATCGGCTCGTCATCGCCGTTAATCATCAGAGTATTAAGGAATTTCTAATTTGGGGTTGTCACCAAATGGGGGAAGCGATGTCAGACAATTGCAAGGTGGTGTTTTCTGGTGAGCTGCAGCCGGGTTTCGAGCATCAGCAAGTTCTCGAGGCCTTCAGCAAGAAATTCGGCGTAAGTCGCGAAAAAGCGGGAAAGCTGCTCGCGGCTGACAAGGATGTCGTACTCAAGGGCGGATTGGATGAAGCGCGTGCTACCAAATACCAGGGGGTATTGGAAAAGCTTGGCTTGGTGGTGCGCATCGACATCGTGGAACCGCAGATCGACTCTTCGACGCTGGCACTGGAACCCATCGAAACACCAGACGATGAATCGACTGTCGTGATGAATCCTTCTGAGCTCGCCGCCTCCCTGAACAATTGCCCGAAATGCGGTTCCAGCAACGTCGAAGATGGCGCCTGCAAAGACTGTGGGATCATTCTTGAAAAATTCCTCAACTTCCAGGCTCGCCAGGAGGAAGAGGATGAAGACGAATGGCAGGCGAAACCCGAGAACCCCTATACTTCGCCCAAAGCCGAGCTGGTGGAACCGGTCGAAGGCGAGTTGAATGAACCGCAAGGCGTACCGACCGGGAATGCGGTGTCCTGGCTGGCCAAAGGCTGGTCCCACTTCAAGCAGAATCCCTTTGCCTGGATCTTGGCGCTTGTGGTCTGGTTTCTCCTGGCCATGGTGGTCAGCCTGATCCCGTTGCTGGGCGGCATCGTGGTCAACCTGCTCACCCCGATCATCACTGCAGGGTTCATTATCGGTTGTCGGGCGCAGGATGACGGGGATGACTTCTCCGTGGGCCACCTGTTCGCCGGCTTTTCCACCAATACGGGGCAACTGGTCCTGGTGGGTGTGATCTACTTCGGCGTGATGATTCTCGTGACCGTCGTATTGATGGGTAGTTTTTTCGGTTTGGTGGGGATGCAGGCGATGGACGCCCAGGACCCGGAGATGATGGTGTCGATGCTGGCGTCACCGGGCCTGATCGGGGCCATCCTGCTGGGGACCCTGTTGTTCATTCCGGTGATGATGGCCTATCTCTTTGCACCGGCACTGGTTGCGCTGGATGATCTGAAGGCCATCGAGGCGATGAAAATGAGCTTCAGCGGTTGTTTGAAAAACCTCTTGCCGTTCACAGTCTATGGACTATTGGCTATGATCATGCTCATCGTTGCCTCGATCCCTTTCGGGTTGGGTTTGTTGATCGTATTGCCGGTTCTCACTGCATCTATTTATGCTGCCTATCGGGATATCTACTATTACTGAACTTCCGCTGGATGACCAGCGGTTACCTGGCATGCCATGATCCCGCATGCCGAGCCACCTCTGACGGATACCTTGCGGGCCTATGAGATCCCCGAGGGGGTGAGGCTGGAGTTTCGTCTGGCCGGACCGGTGGTCCGTGCTTGTGCCTGGGCCATCGATGCCGCCATTCGCGGCTTGCTCTATGTGCTGCTGGCCCTGGGGCTATCCCTGCTGGGTGGGATTGGCGTGGGGATCATGTTGATCGGATTCTTCCTCATCGAGTGGTTCTACCCGGTCGTCTTTGAACTGCATAAGGGGGCGACCCCCGGCAAGCAGGCGATGGGCATCTGGGTGATCCAGGATAATGGCACCCCGGTGAGTCCTGCCGCCTCGGTCATCCGCAATCTGTTGCGGGCGGTGGACTTCCTCCCCCTGTTTTATGCCTTGGGCCTGCTCAGTATGTTGCTCGATCGGGAGTTCAGACGGCTTGGCGACCTGGCGGCAGGTACCCTGGTCGTCTACCGGGATCAACCGGGGGAACGGAAAATGACCGCGGAGGCCCGGGTGAGCAAACCTGCAGTGGAACTGAGCCGGGAAGAGCAAATGGTGTTGTTGGCATTCGCGGAACGGGGAGGGGGGCTCTCCTCGGCCAGAAGGATCGAGCTGGCGGAACTGTTGCGCGATCTGACTGGTTTGACCGGCCAAGCGGCTGTCGACCGGCTGTACGCCTATGCAAACTGGATCGTCCGTGGCCATGCCCAGGCGGCTTCATACCGGGCTGCATCCCCCCCGGGGCAGGCCGGCCCTTGATGCGACAGGAGCAGTTCGAGCAGGAGCATGCTGAACTCTGGCAGGCGCTGGAAGAACAGCTCGCCGACCTGGAGCAGCCGCGTTTCAAGCGGATCCAGAAACGCATGGGCGGCCCGGAGTTTCCCAGTCGTTACCGCCGGGTTTGCACGCACTACTCGCTGGCGCTCAGTCGCGCGTATAGCCCCGCGCTTCAGGAACGACTGCATAGTCTGGTGTTGCGCGGCCATCCTCATCTCTATCGGCAACAGACCGCGTGGCGCTGGCGGATCCTGCACTTCGTCCTGTTGGGATTTCCCCGGGCCTTGCGCCGGCACAGCAGCTATTTCTGGGTCTCTCTGGCAGTCTTTCTGCTCCCGGCCCTGCTGGTCGGGGTGGGTTGTTATCAAGACCGGGATCTGATCTATTCGATTCTGGATGAACAGACGGTTGCCAGCATGGAGACTATGTACGATCCCGCCAACCGACAACCCGGCCGTGCGCCAGAGCGGAGTTCCGAGACCGACTTCGTGATGTTCGGCTACTACATCATGAACAATATCGGTATCGGCTTTCGCGCCTTTGCCGGCGGCATCCTGTTGGGGGTGGGCACCCTGTTCCTGCTGTTGTTCAACGGTGTGGTCTTGGGCGGGGTGGCTGGACATCTGACCCGCCTGGGTTATCAGGATACGTTCTGGCCCTTCGTCTCCGGACACGGCGCCTTTGAACTGACCGCCATCGTGATCTGCGGTGCGGCAGGATTGATGCTCGGCCATGCGTTGCTCGCCCCTGGTCAGCGTACCCGGCTCATGGCGCTCAAGCAGCAGGCGGCAGCGGCCTTGCAATTGGTGATGGGCGCAGCCTTGATGTTGTTGCTGGCTGCCTTCATCGAGGCCTTCTGGTCCTCGAGCAGCCTGCCGATCGGGGCCAAGTATTCGGTAGCGGCCCTGTTGTGGCTGCTGGTGGTGTTGTATCTCGGCTGGATGGGCCGCTCGAATCGTGGATCTCACTAATCTGACCGTCAACCTGCGTCCGCGCAATCCCTGGGAGGGGATCGACCTTGGCTTCAGCCTGGCCATACAGGGGTTTCTGCAGCTCTGGTTGCTCTGGATGATCGGTGCCCTGCCGATTTTCCTGATCCTCAATCTGCTTTTACCCGTACCCTTGTGGCTGGCCGGGCTCCTGGCCTGGTGGTGCAAGCCCCTGTATGAACCGCCGCTGCTCTACTGGCTGAGCCGGATGGTCTTCGCCCAACCGCCGGGCGTCGGTGAAGTGCGTAAACGCTGGTTAGGAATCCTGGGCAATCAATTGCTGGCCAATCTGACCTGGCGGCGCTTCAGTCCTGCACGGTCGTTCGTGATGCCGGTGGCGGTACTCGAAGGCCTGCGGGGCAAACCGCGCCTGGCGCGGGTCCAGGTGTTGTCGAGACAACAGCACGCTGCCGGCTGGCTGACCCTGGCGGGCCTGCATTTTGAGATCATTCTCGAGCTGGGCTTGCTGATTCTGCTGGTGGTCCTGTTACCGGAAGAATTGAGATCTTTCGAACTGGGTGAGTTTTTATTCGAACCCAGTGGCTGGCAACAGGGTTTGCAGCAAATCACCGGCTTACTGGCCATGTCGGTGATCGCACCCTTCTATGTGGCTGCGGGGTTTGGTCTGTATCTTACCCGGCGTAGCGAGTTGGAGGCCTGGGATATCGAACTGGGATTCAGGAAAATGGCCGGGCGTCTGGCAAATCGTCGACACATCGCTGGCCTGATGCTGGTGCTGGGCACGGCCCTGCTGGGGTTCACGGGGATGGAGCGTCCGCTTCAGGCGGCGGAACTCACCCCGCCAGAGGCCAAGGCCCTGATCGAAGCGGTGATGCAGGACGACGACTTCGGTAAACGGGAGACCCAGAGCCATTGGCGTTACGTCGGGCAGACCGAGGTGGATGAGGACTTGGGTCTTCCCTGGTTGTTCGAGTGGCTGGTCGATGTCGTGCAAGGCTTCTCGCGTGGTTTTGCGCTGCTCGGAGAGTTCTTGTTGTGGTTGGCGGTGGGCGGTCTGATCGTCTACCTGCTGGTCTGGTTTCAGCGCAATCGAGGCCTGTTCGGCCCGGGTGCAGAGCAGACCCGTCGACAGCGTTCGGCCCCGGTTGCGGTGCTGGGGCTGGACATCCGGCCCGAGTCCCTGCCGGCCGATGTCGCCGGCGAGGCGTTGACACTGCTCGAGCGGGGGGAGCCGAGGGCGGCCCTGAGTCTGCTCTATCGCGGCTCGCTCTCGGTATTGGTTCACCATTACCGGCTGAAGGTGCCGGGCAGTGCCACGGAAGGGGAGTGCCTGGAGCTGGCGCAAACGGTGCTTGGCCGATCCGGCATGGATTATCAGACCACTTTGACCCGGGCTTGGTGCCGTCTTGCCTATGGTCATGACAGTCCCGCTCCGCAGAGGCTCGAGCAGCTCTGCCATGATTGGAAGAGGGCCTATGGCCAATAGGCTGTTCATCGGTTTCCTGTTGCTGTTGTTACTGGCCCTGCTGGCCTGGGGCGGGCACTGGTTCTTGGAGAACTTCGAACGCCAAACCAAAGAGATCCGCAGCGGGTATTCGGAAGCCGCCCGGCGCAACCCGTTGCTCGCTGCAGAGCGGTTTCTCCAGCGTCTGGACCTGCAAGTGGAGAGCCTCTCCGGGCGGGAACGCCTGAAGTCCCCGCCGCCGGAGAGCGGTGTACTGTTCGTCAAGGACCTGGGGCCGAGCTTACCCCCCGCTCAGGAAGCGGGGCTGCTGGAGTGGATCGAGGGAGGGGGCCACCTGATCGCCGGCCTGTCGCATGTCCCTGATGAGGATGCCGCACAAAATCATCTGCTGGAGACCCTGGGCATCCACCTGGTCGAGCGGCCGAGCGAAGATCAGCCGGATGCTGATTCACCGTTGGAATTCGTGATGCCCGAGGTTGCCGAACCTATCCAGGTGAGTTTCGATGCTTCCCGGGTGCTGCGCACAGAACGGGACGACATGCGCTGGGCGGTGCCTGCCGGGCAGGACTTTCATCTGTTGCGCCTGGCATGGGGCACAGGCAGGATCACCCTGCTCAGCGACAACCGTTTCTTCAACAATGCCGCGATCGATCAGTATGACCATGCCCTGTTGCTTGCGGGGTTGATGCAGGGTCATGAGCGGGTCTGGCTGCTTTACAGCAGTCAGATGCCTGCTTTGTGGCAGATCGCCTGGCGCCTCGCACCCCAGTTGATCATCAGCGGCTCGGTCCTGTTGGCGATGCTGCTCTGGTGGCTGAGCTACCGCAGCGGCCCGATCCTCTTGCAAGGCAATCCGCAACGCCGCAGTCTGCTCGAGCATCTACAGGCCGCAGCGGAATTTCGCTGGCGGCAGGACCGGGCCGTCGGCCTGCTGGAATCGACCCGTCGCCAGCTCGAACATCGCTGGTTGCTCAGCCATCCGGCACTGCAGACCATGGATCGGCCGGAGCGTTGCCGCTGGCTGGCTGAGCGCACCGGGCTGTCCGCCCTGTCGATCGAAGCGGCGCTGTATGCCGAGCAGCGGCAGGATGCTGGATTGATCGAGAACAGTGTGATTCAGCAGCGGCTCCTCACGGCCCTGCATCCCGACAAGCAACGGAAGGACTTATGACAGACAAAGCATCGAACAGCAGCCAAGGCCCGACCCAGGAAACCTTGCAAGGGGCCCGCGGATTGGAGGCCGAAATTGCCCGCGCGGTGATCGGCCAGGAGCGGGTAGTCCACGAGGTAGTGCTCGCCCTGCTCGCTGCGGGCCATGTCCTGGTGGAGGGGGTGCCCGGTCTCGGCAAGACCCTGCTGGTACGCAGCCTGGCCTCGGCGGTGCGGGGAGGCTTCAACCGGGTGCAGTTCACCCCCGATCTGATGCCGAGCGATATCTCGGGACATATCATGTTCGACATGAAGACCGAGAACTTCCGGGTGCGGAAGGGGCCGGTGTTCTGCAACTTCCTGCTGGCGGACGAGATCAACCGTTCACCGGCCAAGACCCAGTCGGCCCTGCTGGAAGCCATGCAGGAGCAGCAGGTGACCATCGAAGGCCGGACCTTTCCCCTGATACCGCCCTTTCTGGTACTGGCGACCCAGAATCCCATCGAACAGGAGGGCACCTATCCCCTGCCGCAGGCCCAGCTCGATCGATTTCTCCTCAAGGTCTTCATCGACTATCCGGAAGAGGGCGACGAGCAGGCCCTGGTCCGGCAGGTCACCGCAGGTTCGGTCGGGGACCGCCTGGACACCTCCGCCATCCGGCCTCTGCTCCAGGCCGAGCAGATCCCGCGGTTGCAGGCACATATCGCCAACCTGCAGGTGGATGAGCAGATCGTCAACTATGCGGTGCGTATCGTGCGCGCCGCCCGGGAATGGAACGGTATCGAGGCGGGCCCCGGTCCGCGTGGTCCCATCGCCCTGCTGCGTGCCGCCCGCGCCGAGGCCTTTCTGCAAGATCGGGCATTCGTAATGCCGGACGATATCAAAGCGGTGGCTCCGGCCGCCTTGCGCCATCGGGTCCGGCTCAGCACCGATCTGGAGATAGAGGGTTATCAACCGGACGAGGTGCTGGCGGATCTGCTGAACAACATCCCGGCACCCCGTCAGTAATCCCGCTTCATGTATCCCCATCGGAAACAGCTCTATCTGCTGGCGCTGCTCGGCCTGCTTGGTTTGTTGGCGGCCCTGCTGCCCGGCCTGGTGGCGGTTTGGAAGCTGTCAGCCGCCAGTGTTCTGGTCCTGTTGCTGTTCGACCTGAGCCTGGTGCTGCGCGCGCGCCTGCCCGAAGTCAGTCGCAGTTTGCGCAGCAGCATACCGGTGGGGGCATGGTCAGAGGTGCGGTTGGCGCTGAACAATGCAACGTCCCGCGGCATGCGGGTCGACATCCATGATCATCATCCCACGGATTGCCAGCTAGAAGGGCAGCCCCAGTCGATGACGCTGCCCGCCGGCCGGCAGGTCATACTGAGCTACCGGATCAAACCTCTACTGCGGGGTGACGGCCTGTTCAGCGGTACGGATCTGACCCTCCACTCACCCTGGGGTTTCTGGCGGCGTAAATGTTTTCTCGAATTGGCAGAGCCGGTCTGTGTGTTCCCCAACTTCCGGGAGATCTCACGCTACACTCTGTTGGCGATCGACAACCACTTGAGTCAGATGGGGATACGCCGTCGTCAGCGCCGGGGGGAGGGCAGCGATTTCCATCAGCTGCGCGAATACCGAATGGGTGACAGTCTGCGCCAGATCGATTGGAAGGCGACCTCGCGCTACCACCGATTGATCTCCAAGGAGTATCAGGACGAACGGGATCAACAGCTCGTTTTCCTACTCGACTGCGGGCGGCACATGCGCCATCAGGATGATCACGGCGCCCATCTCGATCAGGCCCTGAACGCCATGCTGCTGTTGAGTTACGTGGCCCAGCAGCAGGGCGACGCGGTGGGCTTTCTCACATTCGGCGGACAGCAGCGCTGGCAGCCGCCGCAAAAGGGCGGGGATTTGATCCGTCGCCTGTTGGAGCGCACCTACGATCTGAAGCCCGGCCTGGAGGCCGCCGACTATCTGGCGGTGGCCCGCAGGCTGATGCCCCTTCAACGCCGCCGCAGCCTGGTGATCGTCCTGACCAACAGCCGGGATGAGGAACAGAGCGAACTGGTGCGGGCGGTGCGCTTGTTGTCGCGCCGTCACCTGGTGGTGATCGCCCAATTGCGAGAGGCCTCGCTTGACCGGGCGCTGACCGAACCGATTCGGGATTTTGAGGCCGCCTTGCGGTTTCAAAGTGTTGTCGACTATCTGGAAAGCCGTAGGCAGGGTTTCGATGCTTTGCGGCATCATGGGGCCATGCTGCTCGACACCCTGCCGGAAAACCTGCCGGTTGTTCTGGTCAACAGTTATTTGGATATCAAGGCGCGGGGTGTGCTTTAGAGACCTGTCGACTACAAACTTTAACCCAAAGCCTGTCGCTGGATGCTTTTATTGAGCAGAAGCGTTACGGAATAAAACTTGGTCGATCTGGTTGGACCGTTTAAAGCGGTCGACAAGATAAACGTTACTACCCTTCTGTTGTGGACCTCTCACTAATTGCTGGCAGTTTGTATGGTCTATCTAAGTTTGCAACTATCGAAATGGGACGGTTATATACTAAAAATCCAAAGGACTCTTTGCTTCCTTGAGGGTCGTTCTGGGAACCGTATGGGTGTAGATCATGGTGGTTCGCACATCGCTGTGCCCCAGTAACTGTTGGATGGTGCGGATATCGTAGTTCGCCATTAACAGATGACTGGCAAAGCTGTGCCTCAATGTATGGGGTGTGGCACGCTTCGGGATGCCGGCATCCCGAACGGCCTGTTTGATCGCTTTTTGTACCAGGCTTTCATGCAAATGATAGCGCCGGTACTCCTGGGTCTTTTCGATGAATGTCAGTGTCTTGGCGGGAAAAAGATATTGCCAGGCAAGCTCCTTTGCCGCATTCTTATACTTGTTGCCAACCGAATCCGGCAAAAAACAACCTGCATAATTTGCGTTCAGGTCTTGCTTATGTGTCTCCGCCACCCATTGCAGCTGTTTCCTGAGTTGGGGTATCAGCGATTCAGGTAAGGGTACGGACCTGTCCTTTTTCCCTTTGCCGTCGTGTATGATGACGATGCCGGCATCAAAGTTGACATCCTGAACCCGCAGCTTCAAACCTTCAAACAAACGCAAGCCACAGCCATAAAGCAGTTTGGCGACCAGATGAAAGGGATCATCCAAATGGTCAAACAAAAGATTGATTTCATCGCGTGACAACACTATAGGAATATACTTTTTCCGTTTTGCCCGCACGACACCTTCGAGATGTTCGAAATCTTTTTCAAGCACATGCCTGAACAAAAACAGCAATGCATTGAAGGCCTGGTTTTGGCTGGAGGCCGCGACTTTTTTATCCACGGCGAGATGGCTGAGGAAGTGCTTTACATCCTCCATACACAGTTCACGAGGCTCCACGCTTTTTGTGTATGTCTGGAATTTTCTGGTCCAGATACGATAGGCGTCAAAGGTTTTGGGCGAATAATGCCGCACCTTAATGGCTGACTTGAGTGCATCGTACACCCAATCCCAGCTTTGACCGGTAGATCTTTCGATATGCCTTTGTCCAGTGACACTTTCCTTGTCGGTATGTTGTTTGGTCGGCAGACTTTTTTGAGCGTGGCGAATTACTTTGGCACTTGAAGAATCAGAATGACCGGTGTGATTGGGTACGCTGTCTATTTTTGGATTATCTCGCGGGGCGGATAGCAGTGTTTTCGAGTCATTGGTATGCGTATTATCCGCATTGAGCGAAAGCATTTTGAAATATACTCGGATCGCATCATGAGCCTGTCTCCTTTTTGACTCAGACTGCCGCTTCTCCAACAGTTTTTTATTGAAAGAAGCAAAGCTGTCTTTACAGGTAGATTCAAACTGGTATTTGTCACAGAAATCCAGATAGAAACGCAACCATTTCTGATATTCGGCTCGTTCTCTGGGAGGAATGGAGCACTGCTCCAATAATATTTGAAATGACTAAACTGTTTTGTATGGAATATTTAGCATGATAATTCATTCACATATCCCTATCTTTGTAGAGATATGCTGCAATAAACGCTATGCTAGGA
>JAAUXZ010011351.1_pt1 | contig 15818 bp, 17 predicted proteins | sample 7278131 | NCBI WGS metagenome assembly JAAUXZ01 (sample SAMN14350119, study PRJNA611818) | marine sediment metagenome | isolation source: surface marine sediment (3m) | place: French Polynesia: Moorea | collected 2018-08
CCAGGGACGGCCCGGAGAGGTACTCAACCAGAACAACCCGCAGCCCGCTTGCCCACTAATCAAACCAGTCATATGATTCAGTCATGACCAGCAATGATGACAAACCATTTCTCGGCTTTGGTCTCGGCCTGAGGTCAGAGCATTATCAGGACATCCTCGAGCAGCAACCCGGGGAAATCGACTGGTTCGAGATCATCTCGGAAAACTACATGATCGACGGCGGCAAACCGCTGTATTTTCTCGACAAGATCCGCCAAGATTATCCGATGGTCATGCATGGTGTCTCGATGTCGATCGGCAGTACCGACCCTCTGAACTTTGCTTACCTGAAACAACTCAAGGCCCTGATCGAACGGGTCGAACCGGTCTGGTTTTCCGATCATTTATGCTGGACCGGGGTGGACCACCAAAACATGCATGACCTGCTGCCGCTACCGTACACCGAGGATGCGATCAATCACATTGCTGATCGCATCAGTCAGGTCCAGGATTACCTTGGGCGGCAGATGCTGCTGGAAAATCTGTCGAGTTACATCACCTATAGCAGCGATGCGATGCCGGAATGGGAGTTCCTGAGCGCCATCGCGGACAAGGCCGACTGTTATATCCTGCTCGATGTCAATAATATCTACGTCAGCAGCTTCAACCATGGCTTCGATCCGCTGCAATATTTGCAAGCTGTACCCCGCCATCGGGTATGGCAACATCACCTCGCGGGTCATCAGAATACCGGTAACCTGATCATCGACACCCATGATGAAGCGGTTATCGACCCGGTGTGGGACCTGTATGCGACCACCGCAGAAATCATGGGCCCGGTGTCGACGATGATCGAACGTGATGGCAATATCCCGCCCTTGGCCGAGGTCATCGCTGAACTCAACCAGGCGCGTGCGATCGCCCAACCCTATTACCAGGCATCGGCATGAGCAACGAACTCCGCGCATTACAGCAGCGATTCCAGGATTATCTGACCGGTAACTCGGAACAGTTCGAGCAGGATATCGTCAGCACCGCCGATGCCCTGGCCGAGCATCGCCTCGGCGCCTACTACAATGCCTATCGCATCCGCCTGATCGATTGCCTCGCCACCGATTTCAGCGGTCTGCAAACAGAGTTGGGAGAAGAGGACTTTGCCCTGCTGGTGCTCGATTACCTGCAGCGCTACCCGTCGCAACAGCCCTCGGTACGCTGGGTCGGTCAGCACATGGTCGAATTTCTTCAGCAGAGTGATCACGCGGACAAGGACTTCCTGGCTGAACTCGCTGAATTTGAATGGGCCCAGGGCCTGTGCTTCGATGCCGCGGACAGTTCACAGATTTTCCGCCCGGAGCAAATGGCCGAGATCGCAGCGGAGGCCTGGCCACTGCTGCAATTACAATTCCACCCTTCACTGCGTTGGCTTGACCTGCACTGGAATGCGGTACCCTACTGGGTCGCCCTGGACAATAAGGAACCGCCACCGGCGAAACAACAGGAACAAAACCCCACGCGCTGGTTGCTGTGGCGCCAGCAGATGAACCCGCACTGGCGCTCACTGGATGTTGCCGAGGCCTGGGCCATCCAGGCCGCCAGCGAAGGTGCCAACTTTGCCGAACTTTGCGAGGGCCTGTTGGAATGGATTGGCGAGGAGTCGGTCGCGCTAACCGCGGCCGGCTACCTGAAGCAATGGATCCATGATGAATTGATCGTGGCGGTTAGCACCGGCTAAACCCGGCAGCCATATCAGACCAGGCTTATCCGCTGCCAGGTCCAGAACAGACCCATCAGGGCAATCATCGAAGAGCCCGGGATCACCAGCCAATTTCGATACAGCGACGGTTTACGCCGGATCCAGAACACTGCAACCAGGGCCAGCAGAATCACGCTGATTTGACCCAACTCAACCCCGATGTTGAAGCTGATCAGCGCGTTGATGAACTCGGATTCGGGCAGACCCAACTCGGTCAATACCCCGGCAAAACCCATACCGTGCAGCAGACCAAAGCCGAACACAATCGCGATCCGCCAGGGTTTTAAATGTGGGGTCAGGATATTTTCTACCCCGACGTAGACAATGGACAATGCAATCAGGGTCTCGACCAGGCTACTTGGCAGGCTGATCAGGCCGTAAATACTCAAGGCCAGGGTGATACTATGCGCCACGGTAAAGGCGGTGACCTGCCACAGCAAAGGCGCAAACTTCTGACTGAGCAGGAACAGGCCAAGCACAAACAGGATATGATCAGTCCCCATCGGTAGAATATGCAGAAAACCGAGCTTCAGATAATCCACTGTGACCTCGGTCCAATGGCGGCTGGAGATCTCGGCTTGCAGTGAATATTGCGGACTCTGCTGGCCCGACTCGAGCCAGAAGCTGGTCTTGTCAGTTAGACCAGGACGGACAAAACTAACCACGTTGGCACCGTATTCGGCCGCGTATGCCCACTGCGCGGTGCTGGCAGTCGCCGGATAATCTGCCTGATAACGAATCACGGATTGGCGCGATAAACGCAGGTCCCCGACCTCGGGCACTTCAATGCCCTGATAGCGCCAGCTGAGCGGTTGTCCGGACACCAGCAGCTGCAAACCCTGTTGATAGGTTTCACTGAAGTCGGCAAAATCCCGGCTCAGTTGATCAGGTGATTTCTGCCGTAACTCACGGTAGACTGCCGCAGCAGGCGAGTCATCGGTATCCTCATGCCCGGGTCCGATCCCGGCCAGCAGGGCCTCGGCATTGGTCTTGATCTGCAACTGGACTCCATTAGCTTGGGTAAACTCAATCGAGACAAGAGCCGGACGCAGTTGATGGGCCTGCAGCGTGGGGAGGTAACAGCCAATGAATAACAGCCATATTCCGACATGAAACAATCGCATTTTTTTATCCGTCTACTAATCGTCAGCCTGGTTCTGCTTGCCGGCGGCAGCAATGCGCATGATTTCTGGCTGGAAGCTCAGCCATTCTACCCCGCGCCAGGTAAAACTGTCGAACTGTCGGTTCATGTCGGCAACGACTATGTCGGTGACACTCTGCCCAATATCAGTAACTGGTACAGTGAGTTCAGTTTGCTTGAGGGCGAGCGCAAGTCCGATGTCGAGGGCGAACTGGGACGGGATCCGGCCGGTTTTTTCAAACCACAACAGGATGGCACCTATGCCGTGGGCTATCAGAGCCTGTTCCAGTATACCGAAATCGACCCTGATACCTTTAATAAATATCTGGTCGAGGAAGGTCTCGATCATGCATTGGAGTTCCGCCGCCAGCATCAGGAATTCCATGCCCAGGGCAAAGAAAGATATATTCGCCATGCCAAGGCCCTGGTCCAGAGTGGAACGGAATTTAACCATGACAACTCTACCACCCTGTTCGGCTATGCACTGGAACTGGTGCCAACACAAAACCCTTACCGCAAGGCTTTGAACGACTGGTTGGAAGTGAAACTGTTGTATCAGGGCAAGGCCGCGACCGATATCCAGGTGGTCGCATTCAGCAAAAGCAGTCCTGACAAGGCGCAGGTTCAGCGCAGCAATAGCAGCGGCGAGGTGCGGATTCGGCTGGACCAAACCGGGCCCTGGCTGGTCAAGGCGGTAAAGATCATGCGCCTGCAACAAGACAAAGCAGACTGGGAGAGCCACTGGGCGAGTCTCACCTTTGCGGTCAGATAAATCCTACTGGATTTCCCATTGCCCGCCGGGCACTGACGGCAGCTAGTCAAATGTTACCGATCGAGGTTTGCACCACAATTCCAGCACAGTTTGAACGACCCGGCATTGACTTCACCGCATTGGGGACAGGTGATTTCCTCATCCGCCGCCTGCTGCAACTGCTGAATGATTTGTTGCGCCCTGTCCTCGTCCTCGTCATCGATCAACCACAGTTCGGGCCAGGTCTCGAAAGGCGATAAATCACCGGCACCGCCGGCAGAAAATTCATTCCTGACCACGCACTCGACGCCCTGCTCGACGAGCAGATTTTTCATGTTGTAGACAATCAGGCGGTTTTCGTGGGTGAACAGCTTACGCATCGAGCAGGTAAATGGCTAACAAAAAGTAGCAGAGTCAATCCTCGAACCGGTAATGCTTGGAGATATATTCCAATACCTGCCAGGTGCAGGACATTCCCTTGGGGAAGGTCACCAGGTCACCGCGGCCCAGCTCCACCGGTTCGCCATCATCGGGCGTAACAATGACCCGACCTTCCAGAATGTAACATACTTCCTGGCGATCATAGGTCCAGGGGAACTCGGAAGGTTCCTTTTCCCAGAGCGGCCATTCCTCCACTCCAAGTACATCGAGTTTGCCGGGTGCGGGATTGCGTTCGTATAAAATCTGATCAGCCATATAATCTAACCTCAGTTCATTTTAAACCGCGCGATGCCTTGATCTGTTCATAGGCATCCTTGATCTGTTGAGTTTTTTCGGTCGCATCTTCGATCATCTGTTCCGGCAGGCCCTTGGCAACCAGCTTGTCCGGGTGATGCTGCGACATCAGGCGGCGATAAGCCTTCTTTACCTCGGCATCCGTTGATTTTCGATTGACGCCGATAATCGTATAGGCCTCGTCCAGCGTGGTCTCATGCCGTGGCTGGCCGGGGGCCTGGTAGCCTGCCTGCCCAAAGCCGGCGTTCATCATTTGTTCCAGGCGATGTAGCAAAGCCAGCGGAACCCCGAGGCGCCGGCAGATATGCTCGAGCAGCTGCTCCTCGGCGGCATCCAGTTTGCCATCGGCATAGGCTGCCTGCAGCTGGATCTCCAGGAACATCTGGATCAGGGTGCTGCGGCGATGAACCTCGCGCTTGAACTGGTCAAGTACCTCATCCAGAGGAAAATCGTCGGCCTTGCCTTCATTGAACAGTCTTTTCGCCGAATCCCTGACCTCGGCATCCAATCCCATATGGCTCATGACCGCCTCCGCCATCTGGATTTCCTGGCGGGTGACCCGGCCATCGGCCTTGGCAACATGCCCCATCACGGAGAAGGTCGCGGTGAAGAAAGCTGCCTGTACCCGTTCCTGTTCACCCGGCTTGAGCTCGGCATCCGCCATCACCGAACCCAGGCCGCGGTCGAAGTTGTGGCCGAACGCGATACCGATCAGCGCGCCCAGCGGACCACCCATCATGAAACCGAATGCGCCACCCAGCGCCTTACCCCACCAGGCCATCTAGTCTTCCCTCTTTTGTAACAGATACAATTTATAGATCTTGTATTTGGTGAAGGATTCGGCGTTGCGTTCACCACTGAGGTACTTGTATTCGATCTTTTCCAGGCGCTTGCGGAATTTCCAGCGAAATAATTTGGTAAGCCAGGGACGATTGTTGCTGAACACATAACCGAACAGCTTCATCGTCGGCAGAATCAGCTCACGTCCCATCTGATCGACCAGGTCCAGGTTGGGGGCAGTCTGCCGGGTTATATCATCTTCTGCCAATAGCTTGAGCCCCGAGTCATTCATCACTTCGATGAAATCATCCAGTCGATGGCCGCCACCGATCACTGACTTGCCCGTCGCATTGGTCTTAAAGAAATCACAGATCAGGATATACCCACCCGGCCGCAGTAGTGACTGCGCCTTGTCCAGCACCATGTTCAGCGTGATGTATTGAAAGCTCTCACTGAACATCACCATGTCGTATCGCTCGTCCAAGCTAAACTGGACGTCCTCAAAACGCCCAGAATGAATAAGAAAATTATCTCCGAGCTGAGTTTGCGCGGCCTCCGCCAGTAGCGGACTGGGTGATACCCCTTCCACCCGGTAACCGCGTTCAAGCAACTCGGAGGCCAGACCACCGGCTCCGCAACCCACATCCAGGATCGATTTGACATCACCAGGGATATGGCCGATCAGATATTTGGAATAGCGCTGCTGCGCTTCGGGCAAATTCTGCACGGTGACTTCGAGATCATCCTGCCAGAAGCCGTAATGCAAATCCTTGGTGCCCAGAAAATAGTTAAATAAATTAAGCCCGGCCACCAGGCCGATTTCCTTGGAATCCACTTTTTCAGTTTTGGTCATTGTTATACTTTTACTTGATCACTTTTTTAGATCAGCAGCGCTGATGCAAAACACCCCGCTGCCACCATGTTCGAATTCAATCCAGGTCAACGGCAAATCAGCGAATCGTTGCATCATCGCGGCTTGCGAATTGCCGACCTCGACCACCAGCAGGCCATGCTCGCTGAGATAGTCCGGCGCCTGTTGTAGCAGGCGTTCGACGACATCCAGTCCATCCTCGCCGGCGGCCAGGCCGATCTCCGGTTCGGCGCGGAATTCATCGCTCAAGCTGGCCATGTCCTCTGCATCGACGTAGGGTGGATTGGATACGATCAGGTCGAACTGCTGGGCTGGAATCCGCTCGAACAGGTCCGATTCATACAGCTGGATCGATTCCATCAGCTGATGCTTTTCCAGGTTGATGCGTGCCACCCCGAGGGCATCCGGCGACAGGTCGGAAGCACAGACCTCGGCCGCGGGAAAAGCATATTGGCAGGCGATGGCGATACAGCCGCTGCCAGTCGCCAAATCGAGGATTCGCTGGATCCGGCTGGCATCGATCCAGGGTTCGAAATGATGCTCAATCAACTCCGCAATCGGCGAACGCGGCACCAGCACCCGCTTGTCGACATAAAACGGCAATCCGCAGAACCAGGCTTCATGGGTGATGTAGGCCGCCGGCTGTCGGGTCTCGATGCGCTGCATCAGTAGACGATAAACCTGCTCCCGTTCCTGCTCGGTCAATGCACAGTCAAAATATTCTGCGGGCCAGTCCCAGGGTAACTGCAAGGCATGCAGCACCAGGTAAACGGCTTCGTCCAGCGGCTTGTCAAAACCGTGGCCAAAACTGAGCTGATGCCGATAAAACTCGCTACTGGCCCAGCGGATGTAATCCCGCAGAGTGGTTAATTGATGAATAATGTCGTGGTTTTGCACTCGTACTCAGTTCGGCCATCCAATATAATGCCGCGGATTTTACACAGTTTTACCTAATTGCAGGAATCCCACGTGAAAAAAAATTTGTTACCCATGATTGCCGTGCTGGCACTGACCCTGGGTGTTGCCAGTGCTGTATGGTTGTTGCGGCCCCAACCAATCCAGCTGCAGGCCGCAACCTGGCTGGGCGAACAGGCCAAACCGCTACCGACGTTTGCGCTGACCGATCATAATAACCAGGCTTTTACCAACGACAGCATCCGCGACAAGTGGCATCTGCTGTTTTTCGGTTATACCCATTGTCCGGATATCTGTCCGGATACCATGCAGACCATGGCCAACATGCTGCAGCAGATAGACAATCCGCAACTGCAGGAGAAACTGCAACTGGTCTTCGTCTCGGTGGATCCGGAGCGCGATGATCTCGAGCGGATGAAAACCTATGTCACCTATTTCCACCCGGATATCCTGAGTGCCAGTGCGGATATCAATGAAGTCACCCGCCTCACCGATGCCCTCGGCATCCATCACCGCATCAACCGGATCGGCGATGAGCAGGATTACCTGGTAGAACACAGTGGAGCACTGGTGCTGCTGACGCCGCAAGCTCATTTCGGCGGGGTATTCATGGCCCCACATGACAGCGGCAAGATTGCCCATGATTTAACCGCCCTGATCCAGGGTTAACCTCAACCAATCTGTAAAATTTAAAGATGAAGAGACAGTTATTAACTATATTACTTTTGTTACCCATGACGCTGATGGCAGACAGCAGCCAGGTCCTGTTCAAAAACGGCTGGATCAAGCAACTGCCACCGGTGGTACCGATGCGTGCAGGCTATATGTCAATTGAGAATAACAGTGAGCAACAGTTGGAAATCATCGCTTTCCAATCCGATGCTTTTGAGCGGGTGGAGATGCATGAGACCCTGATGCAGGACGGCATAATGAAAATGCAGGAACAGGAGAGTTTTATCTTACCCGCCCGGTCCCGGGTGGAACTCAATCCCGGTGGTAAGCACCTGATGCTGATCTCACCCAAACAGGCCATGCAGCTGGGTGATGACATCAACCTGGTCGTCACCTTCAGCGATAACAGCACCCAGGCCATCCAGCTCGAGGTCAGGCAGTAATATGCCGGGTAGCGCCATTAACTGGCCCGAACGCTTAAAGGGCTGGTTATTCCATATCTTTCCGCACCACCTGGTGTCACGAACGATATTCCGTTTGACCCGCTTGAAGACGCCCCTGACCCAAACCGTCATCCACTGGTTCATAAAAACCTACCAGGTAAAGATGGATGATGTGGCGGAACCGAATGTTGCGGCCTACCCGACCTTCAATGACTTCTTTGTCCGCGCACTAAAACCGGAAGCCCGCCCAATTGCCGCTGCCGCCAACCACCTGGTATCTCCGGTGGATGGGACCGTGTCACAGGCCGGTGATATCACCCATGATCACCTGTTTCAGGCCAAGGGCCATTTCTACGCGTTGTCGGACCTGCTGGGTGGCGATGAATTACTGGCCAAGATGTTTAGCGGCGGGCGGTTTGCGACTATTTATCTGGCACCCCATGATTATCACCGCATCCATATGCCGACCGATGCCCGCCTGAAAAAGATGATCCATGTGCCCGGGCGCCTGTTCAGCGTGCAGCCCTGGACGGTACGCGAAATTCCCAACCTGTTTGCGCGCAACGAACGCCTGGTGTGCCTGTTCGCGACCAAATTCGGTCCGATGGCGATGATCCTGGTCGGCGCGATCAATGTGGCGGCCATCGAAACGGTGTGGAGCGGCCTGGTGACGCCGCCGCGTGGCAAACAGGTCTCCGAATTCGATTACTCGCACACCCAGAAGGATTTCCGCAAGGGCCAGGAAATGGGGCGGTTCAACATGGGCTCCACGGTGATCTTACTGACCACGGATAAGGCGCTATGGGCCAAGCAGTTGAAACACGGGGTCAGGGTCAGGATGGGCCAGGCGATTGGCGCTTTCCGTTAACCCAGTGCGGAGCGGCGCTTTTTCAGATAAGCCAACACCAGCACCAGGCTCACCGCGCCCAGCAATAAGCCAATTCCCGTTTTTACATCATTCAGTAACTCCGGTGCCAGGATCAGGATGGTACCCAGTAGCAGCATCATGATCCCGGACAACAACTTGAGCAGCTGGCCCTCACCCTGGGTCAGCTTGCGTGACCCCAGGGTCCAGGTAAACACGATGACGATCAATAGCAGCGGAATGATATAAACCAGGTTGTACAGCAGCAGGTACAGGTAGTAACCGCCACTATCCAACTGGTTCAGGGTCAGGGTGCGGGTATACACCATCGGGAATCCGACCGTGCACAACAACTCATAACTGTTGACCGCGATCGCCAGGGTCACGGTTCCCAGCAGCAGGGTTGGCAGCCTCTCCGCCGATAACAATCCACCCATGCGCTTGAACAAACCCGGTTTGGCCGATTGCGGGATGCTCAGACTGGGGCCGCTGTCGGCGCTGAAAAATTCACGAGTATTCATTCCGCCAAGCGCCAGCGCCAGCACCCCGGCAATCAGGGTGATATAGGGCAGACTGCCGAGCAGCAGGAACAGGTTGAGCCAGGCCGCCATGAACAGGAAGTAGATAATGCCGGAGATCAGGACGAAGGTGAATCCCACCAGCAGCATACGCTTGCGCGATCGCGCATGCACCAGCAGACTCAGCAGGAACAACAGGATAAAAAAAGCGCAGGGATTGAACGCATCCAGCCCGGCAATGATCAGGGTGAACAGCGGTAACGACAGCTTATCCATATCCAGCTGACCCAGGATCGGCACTTGAATGCGATCAAGCGGGTTGGCGCCGGCCAGGGTCACCGTTCCATCCCGGCATTGCCTGGCCGTTTCGACCAGGATGCGTCCCATCCCCTCGGCATGGTCCCAACCCACAAACAGGTTGTTACACAGGAAAAAAGCCGGCACCGAACTCGCCGGTTGTCCCAGGGCGTTCGCCATTTGTTGAAACTGCTGGCGATGTTCAGGGTGTTGGGTGACTTCCTTTGAGTGGATCTGCAGCCAGGGATAATTTTCCGCCAATGTCTGGACGACCGGACGCGCATTGAGACAGTGCGGGCAATGCAGGGACCAGAAGAAATACAGATGAACCTGTTGGTCACCCTGCGCGTCGACGCTCAGCCAGACGATCTCATCATCCTCGCCGGCATAACCGGGCATTGCCAGGGCCAGGCAGGACAAGGCAAGCAATAGCCAGCGCGTCAGGGCATGTTTGTTCATGGTCGGGCGATGTTTAAGGTTCGCAACAGGGCCTGGGTTGGCAGGCAACCGAATCGGCTTTGGATAAAGATAATATAGATTCAATCGCCCAGGGTATCCAGGGTCAACACCGCCTGAATTTCTGGGTGGCCGTGCAACACCATCAGCAGCCGGTCGAGGCCGACGGCGACCCCGGCAGATGCTGGCAGGCCGGTCTCGAGCGCCTGCAGGAAAGCCTCGTCCAGTGCTATGGTTGCCAGTCCCAGGCTGTTACGTTGCTGATTATCCTGCTCGAAGCGCCGGCGCTGCTCGGCGGCATCGGTCAATTCACTGAATCCATTGGCCAATTCCAGATCATCATAAAACAACTCGAAGCGTTCGGCGCACAGGGGGTTATCCGGCTTGATCCTGGCCAACGCGGCCTGCGATGCCGGATAGTCATAGACCAGGCTGAACCCCTTGAAGGTCTTGGCGACGACCTGGCTCATCAGCAGGTCCAGGCACTCATCACGGGTCAGGCGCGCGGCCTCGATACCGGGGATATGGGCCATGACCGCCTGCTGGCACTCTGCCGCGTTGGCCTGGCCCAGGTCCAGTCCAAGCGCCTGCCGAAAGCAATCGAAATAAGTCGTTCTGGGAATATCGACCTGCCGCTGCAACAGGCTGGCGAGCAGCGACTCGACCTGATCCATCAACTGCAGATAATCGAACCCCAGGCTGTACCATTCCAACAGGGTGAACTCGGGATGGTGCAAGCGCCCCTGTTCCTCGTCGCGGAAAGCATGGCAGATCTGGTAAATCGAGCCGCTGCCGGCGGCCAGCAGGCGTTTCATCGCGAATTCCGGCGAGGTCTGCAGATAGACCGGTTTTCCCAGCACCTGTGCCTTGACCGAATGGATATGGAAATCGCTATTGGTGCTGATCCCGAGCAGCGGCGTGTCCACCTCCAGGTAATCGCGATCATCAAAAAAGGCCCGGATGTGTCGATACATCCGGGCCCGATCCTGTAACTGCTGCCGATCCGGCATGATCCCTGCGCGTCGCTAGCTTTTCACCCGCGACATATATTCACCGGTGCGGGTATCCACCCTGACCACTTCGCCGATTTCGATGAACAGCGGCACCTTGACCACGGCACCGGATTCCAGCGTGGCCGGTTTGGTGCCACCCTGGGCGGTATCACCCTTGAGCCCGGGATCGGTCTCGGTGATCGCCATTTCGACGAAGTTGGGTGGGCTGACCGCCAGCGGATTGCCATTGTAGAGGGTAACCTCACACATATCCTGCGCTTTCAGCCACAGGTGCGCATCACCGACCGCATTTTTGTCCGCCGCATGTTGTTCAAACGTATCCGGCACCATAAAATGGTAAAACTCTCCATCGTTATACAAGTACTGCATGTCGACATCCATCACGTCAGCGGCTTCCACCGTCTCTCCCGATTTGAAGGTTTTCTCCAGCACCCGGCCGGTTTTCAGATTACGGATCTTGACCCGGTTAAATGCCTGGCCCTTGCCGGGTTTGACAAATTCATTTTCGATGATGGAACAGGGATCACCATCGATCATGAGTTTGAGTCCACCCCGAAATTCATTGGTACTGTAACTTGCCATCTTGCTCTCTGGTTACTGAATAAAATGTCAATGATACCGGAATCTGTGTTTTCACCACAAACCCGCGACTGGAAATCGTGCTTGGGTGAATCGTTTCGCCGGGTCGCTGATTTACTCGATTACTGCAACATCGAGCTGGCCGACGAAATGCAGGGCCGGTCGCCTGATTTTCCATTGCGGGTAACCCGTCACTATGCCGACCTGATCGAGAAAGGTAATGCCAGCGACCCATTACTGTTGCAGGTACTGCCGTTGGCCGCTGAAATGCAGCAGGTTGCGGGTTACCAGCAGGATGCGGTCGGTGACCTGCAGGCGATGCCGGTAGCGGGGCTGGTGCATAAATATCACGGTCGCGTGCTGTTGCCCCTGACCGGCGCCTGCGCCATCCATTGCCGCTATTGTTTTCGTCGGCATTTCCCATACCGCGACGCGATGACCAATGGCGCCCTGCCCGAGGCGATGATGCAATACCTGGCCAGGCATCAGGAACTGCGCGAGGTGATCCTGTCCGGTGGCGATCCGTTGATGCTGAGTGATGAAAAATTGAGCGGTCTGATCCAGTCACTGAATCAACATCCGCATATTCGCCTGCTGCGCATCCACAGTCGCCTGCTGTCGGTACTGCCCCAACGCATCACCGATGGTCTGCTCGATGTGCTCGAAGCGTTCGACGGGCAATTGGTTTTCGTCACCCACATCAACCATCCCAATGAAATCGAGCCACTCAATCAGGCGGCCTTGCGCAAGATCCATCAGCACGGTCATCAGCTGTTGAATCAGACGGTTTTACTGAGACAGGTCAATGACCAGGCAAATACCCTGGCGTCTCTGTCGTATAAACTTTTTCACAGCCATATCTTGCCCTATTATCTGCATACGCTGGATAAAGTTCAGGGCTCAGCGCATTTCGCTATTTCCACCGGAAAAACCTGCAGGCTTTACAAGGAATTACAATCTCAGCTACCCGGCTACCTGCTGCCGCGACTGGTCAGCGATATACCCGGAAAATTGGCCAAAACGCCGATGCATTGTGGTTGATTTATACTATTATTAGGTGTGCTCCTGACTTATAAGTGTTGCAACATACACATGACAATAACAATCTGCTGTTTTAATAACCCATGAGTTCGGATTCAGAGAAGCTAATACGTCTGTTAATCGTCGATGAAGGCATGCACCAGGCCGAGGTTCTGACCTCGGCATTACGCGGTGCTGGCCTGCATGTATTGACCGAATTCGCCGAGGACGAGGAGGATATGACCGAGATCCTCGGCAGCAAACCACTGGAAGTGGTACTGTTCTCCCTGCAATTGTCGGAAATTGATCTGGCCAAGGCGCAACAATTGATTCGGGACAGCGGACGTCACCTGGCCATGATTGCGCTGACCAATGAACCCAAGGACACCACCACTCTCGCCGCGATGAAGATGGGCGCCCAGGACGTGGTCAACAGCGATTCGCATGACCTGCTGGCCCTGGTGATCCAACGCGAGGCACAGAACATCAAGACCTGGCGCAAGGTTGCCAGCCGCGAAGCCGAACTGCATGAGAGCGAAAAGCGCTGTACCCAGTTACTGGCCAGTTCCAAGGATGCGGTTGCCTATGTGCATGAAGGCCTGCATATCTATGCCAATGATGCCTACCTGGAGCTACTGGGCTATACCGATTTTGACGAGATCGAGGCGATGCCATTGATCGATATGGTGGGTTCCGAGCAGCAGGACGAGGTCAAGAATTTCCTGCGCGATTTCAACCAGGACAAGACCTCCACCAACAAGCTCTCACTCAAATTAACCCATCAGAGCGGCGAGGCCATCGAGGGCCTGCTGGAATTTTCCCGTGCCAGCTACGATGGTGAGCCCTGTACCCAGATCCTGATCCGCCTGGAAGCCGATACCAGTGAACTGGAAGAGCAGATCAGCTATTTGCATCAGCATGATCTGGTCACCGGCTTGTATAACCACCAGTTTTTCATGGAGCGACTGCAACAATCCATCGACGAGGCCATGAACGGGACCTCACAAACCGCGATGCAATACATGGCGATCGATAATTTCCAGAATATCCGCGAAACCGTGGGCATCTCCGGCTGCGACATCCTGATCAATGATATCGCCGGTATCCTCAAGCAACAGGCTGGCGACAATGCCCTGGTGGCGCGCATCGGTTCCTACAGTTACTGCATTCTGCACAAAAGCCAGGCCAGGGAGGACCTGACCGAGAGCAGTAACGCGCTGTTGAAACAGATCGAGGAACATATCTCGGAGATCGGCAATCGATCGATCACCGCCACCTGTAGCCTTGCGATCTATCACATCGACCAGAATTCGCCGAATAATACCAACGAAATCATGGCGCGCGCCGAGCGCACCCTGGATGGTCTGCACGCTGCAGGCGGTAACCAGGCCAAGGTATATCAACCGGTTGCCGGCGAAATGACCCAGGAAGAGGAAGACGCGGAAATCGTCAAGTACATCAAGACCGCGATCTCCAAGAACACCATCGCCGCCCTGTACCAGCCGATTGTCGGCATCGGCGGCCAGAACGGGGAGCGCTATGAAATCAGCAAACAGATTCCGACCGAGAATGGCAAGCTGCTGACGGAGGCCGACTATCTGCCCGCGGCGGAACGCACCGGTTCGGCGAAAACCCTGGATCGCTGGGCCATAGTCAGTGCCCTGAAACAGATTGCGGAAGCAGCCAAAGTGAACCGCAAACTGAATATTTTTATTCCGTTAAGTTCCGATGCGCTACAGGATGCGACGCTCGCGCGGTGGGTCTCCGACCGTCTCAAGAGCACCAAGATTCCCGGCGAACAACTGGTGTTCATGTTCAATGAGGCGCATGCGGTCAGCCAGTTGAAAGCGGTGAAAAACCTGTACAAGAGCTTTAAACAACTGCATTGCCAGATCGCCATCGACGGCTTCGGCACCGGCCTCAACCCGTTCCAGTTGGTCAAGCACATCCCGCCTGACTACCTGCGGGTCAACACCGCCTTCATCGACGGCCTGGCGACCAACAACGATAACCAGCAAAGTATTCGCGAGATTTCCGATCAGGCGTCCTCCATGGACATCAGCTGCATAATTCCCGGCGTGGTCGATGCCGGGGTATTGAGTGTGCTCTGGGGCGTCGGCGCGGACTATGTCCAGGGCGATTTCCTGCAAGGCCCCAGCGAGGACCTGAACTACGATTTCTCCTCGATGACCGGCTAGCGGCCACTATCAGATCAGCTGTTGGCTTTCAGCGCCGCGATCCGTTTCTCCAGTGGCGGGTGGGTGCTGAGCAACTCGCTCAGGCTGGTGCCGGCGGAAATACCAAAAGCCGCCATTTCCCCTTTCATCCCCTGTGGTTCATGCGCATCGCGCAGACGCTGCAGCGCGGCAATCATCTTGCCGGTACCCGCCAGCCGCGCACCACCGGCATCGGCCCGGTATTCACGGCGCCGGGAGAACCACGAGGCAATGATCGCGGCAACGATACCCAGGACAATCTCCGCCACGATCGAGCCGATCCAGTAGCCGGGACCAATCCCACGTTCGATCTTGAAAACCACGCGATCGATTAGAATACCGATGATGCGCGAGAAGAAGATGACAAAGGTATTCAGCACCCCCTGCAGCAAGCCCATGGTGACCATGTCACCGTTGGCGACATGCGCCATCTCATGGCCGAGTACCGCCTCCACCTCGTCACGCGACATCTGCTGCAACAGGCCGGTACTGACCGCGATCAGGGCGTTATTGCGGTTCATCCCGGTGGCGAAGGCATTCATCACGTCAGCCTGGAAGATGCCCACCTCGGGCATACCAACCCCGGCTTCCCGCGCCTGGCGCTGAACGGTTTTCAGCAGCCATTGCTCGGTCTCGTTACGGGGTGATTCGATCAGTTGCACGCCCATCGAGCGCTTGGCCAACATCTTGGACATCGCCAGCGAGATAAACGAGCCGGCAAATCCCATGATCGCTGCCATCAGCAGCAGGCCATTCAATTGAAAGGCGCCGCCCTGCTGGGCGAGATAGGCATCGACCCCCAACAGGCGCATGG
>JAAUXZ010024633.1_pt1 | contig 15810 bp, 13 predicted proteins | sample 7278131 | NCBI WGS metagenome assembly JAAUXZ01 (sample SAMN14350119, study PRJNA611818) | marine sediment metagenome | isolation source: surface marine sediment (3m) | place: French Polynesia: Moorea | collected 2018-08
GCCCTTGTTTTTCAACCGCAGCATCATGAGCGTTCACAAAAAGAAAGCCGTTGTGGTTCGGGATGTCAAGAAATCCGATCTGTTGCAGTATCCCGAAGATGCCATTCAGGAGGGCATCGGCGCCATCGTCGCTGTTCCGGTGACGTTCAGCGGGCGGGTGATCGGCGTGTTAAGACTCTACCACAGCACGGTATGGGATATATCCGATCGCGATCTGGATTCGCTTTTCGTGCTGACGGAAATCATCGGTCTGGCCATGATGTATGCCCGCATGCACAATGCCATCTCGGACGTCAAGATAATCGTCGGGGATGTTCATGAGGCCTGGACGGAATGAGACGAATTGTATTTGAGCGCCACCCGGAGGTAAGTGGCAGGCGGTTGTGAGAACAGATCCGTAGCAAAAAAAAACAGCGAGGAAATCAGGCCGGCCCGACAGGGCCGGCTTTTTCATTCAGGCGTCACCCCAAGAGCGGGGCGCGGGAAGGGCACGGATCTTGCCGGCGTTGAGGGCGGCAAACAGGCCAACGGCGGCCACCGCACCCAACCCGTCGGCCAGGATATCCTTCTGAGCATCCCAGATATCGCCCTGGGACCCCAGAACGGCGATGCCGGCCGCCGGATCGGCGGAAATCGCATAGCCCCATTCAAAGATTTCATACACACCGGCAACGGCCAGGATGAAGCAGATCGGAAACATGTAGAGTACCGTCCGCGAGAGCACCATACGCCTGGACAGCAGCAGTTCCGCCAATGGATAAGCATAGAAGCCCACTGTAAAATGGGCGATGCGGTCATAGTGGTTGCGTTCAAATCCAAAGAAGTTGGTAAACCAGCCAAAGGGCACGCGCTCAAAGGTAAAATGGCCGCCGATGGTATGCAGAAAGACCAGGCAGGCCATCAGCGCATAGGCCGTGTTCGAAAAGGCGAACCAGCGATAGGTGATCGCCAGACCGGCCACGATCAAAATGATCGGCAGGTTCTCGGCCCACCACACCGCACGGTCATAGGGATTGATTGCCAGAAAGGCAAAAAGACACAGATACGCTACCAGCAAAAGCAAGGGAAATCGCCGCATAGGTTATAGCTGACCTTTCAGATAGGCCTGTCTTTTGGCCTCGGGAAATTTTTCAATCGCATAGCGCAGCATGGTGCGGGGCATGGTGCGGTAATGCTGCCGTAAAAACACCTCGGCCGTCTCCGGAGAACGCTTGCCGACTTCCCGCAGCATCCACCCTACCGCCTTGTGAATAAGATCTTCTCTGTCTTCCAGAAGCATTTGGGCCACGCACAGTGTTGCCTCGAATTCACCCCTGCGGATATCGTGAAAGGTGGCCAGCACGGCAATGCGCCGCGCCCACAAGGTGTCCGCGCGGGCCAGGCGCTTGAGCGGCAACCGACTGCGGTTTTCCAGCCAGGCCCCGACGATATGCGGCGCGGAAGCATCCACCAGATCCCAGTTGTCGATATGGCCTAAATTACGCAGGTAAAGCGAATAGATCCTTTGGCGGGTGGTTTCATTCCCCCGTTTAAACTGCTCCACCAAAATGAACAGGGTGACCTGGCGATGTTCATGGATTTCTGACCGCAGGAGGCTTTCAGCCTGTTCCATATCCAGCGCCCGATACTTGCGGGCCAGCCGCCGCAGTTCCGGCACGCGAATCCCGATGAAATGATCACCCTCACCGTACTGGCCCGGGCCGGTCTTGAAAAAACGTTGCGACTGGGCCGCCACCAGTGGATCGGCCAGGGTTTGCATCTCCGTTCGAAGTCGTTGCAGCATGCCTAATCGATGCGACTCGCCGGGCTGCTCAAAAAACGGTTAAGGGCCTTCCAGTAGTCCTGGTGCAGCTGGATGTCGTTGTGGCCGGCCCCCTCGATCACCAGGGTTTGCGCAGGGCCGCCCCAGGCCTGGGCCAGGCTGAATGCAAACTTGGGGGGCACGACGTCGTCGTGTTCGGCGATGAGCATCAGCAACGGCGTTTTAATGGCCGGCGCCAGCGCCCGGGAATCAAAGGGATGTTTCAGCAGCAGGCGCACCGGGAAAATGGGGTAGTGATGGCGGGCCACGTTCGTAAGGCTGTCAAAGGGCGTTACCAGAACGACGCCGCGCACTTTGCGTTTGGCGGCCGCGTGCACGGCCACCCCCGATCCCAGGCTGCGTCCCATCAATACCATGTGATCCAGCGGGATATGTTCGTTGGCGACCATATGATCCAAGATGTAGACGGCATCCTCGCAGAGGGCCGCCTGGGAGGGCTTGCCCCCGCTGTCCCCGTATCCCCGGTAGTTGATGAACAGATAGGCCCCGGCCTTGAATTGGCGGAGATCGTGCAGGTTGACGGATACCTCTTCGGCGTTACCACCGTAGTATACCAACAGCGGCTTTTCAGCCGTGACCGCGCCGCGGACGAACCAGCCCTGGAGGGTGACGCCTGCATGCACCATACGATAGGCGTGGGGTTCGAACTGTGTCCGGTTTGCGGGCGGGGTGGACTGGGGGAAGAAAATGAGCGTGTCCTGGAAAAAATAAAGCAGGCCCACGCCGAGCACGGCAACCGGGAGGAGGATTTTGAGAAAAGCCAACATGGGATTGATCCTATAATGGCACCGGTGCTTTTCGCAAGTCCGATGGAAGCTTTGACGGCAAGGCGGCGATTGTCAGGCCGTGGCTTTCAGAACCAGCTTGGCATCCAGGATCATCCAGTCCTGGCCGGTCCAGACGATTGGGTTCAGGTCCAGCTGATCAAAAACATGGCCCCAGGCGGCCACCATGCGGCTCACGGTCACCAGCAGACGGGCCAGTGCACCGGCATCCAGATCGAGCCCGCGGTAGCCCTCGAACGCCGGGGCGATCCGCAATTCGGCCAGCATGCACAGGGCCTCTTTTTCATCGAGGGGCGCCAGCCGGAAGGCCACATCCGGGGCGATTTCGGTCAAAATGCCACCGCTACCCACCATGACGGCCGGACCCAGCGAGGGATCCAGAAGCCCGCCGGCAATCATTTCCGGGCCCTGCGCGTCCACCATCTGTTCGACCAGCAAAGGCGTGTGCGGAAAAGCCGCTGCAAGCGTATTCACCGCGGATGCCAGGGCATTGCGGTCCAGATTAAGCTGGACGCCCTGAACATCGGTCTTGTGAAGGATATCCGGCGAGCAGACTTTCAGGGCGTAGGGTCCGTCAAAGGTCAGCGGGTGATCGAGACGTCCCCCAGCGAGGCGCACGCCTTCCGGCACGTGAAGCCCCAGCAATCGCAGAAGATGCTTTGCCTCGTATTCATCGGGCCGGTCGGTTACTTTTAATTGCGACCGCCATTGGGTCAGCGTGGCCTTCATGATGGTGCTCCCAGGGAAGCCAGAATGCGCGCGCGCTCAACCAGAAAACGGGTTGCCCGGACGGCACGGCTGATGGAGGCAAAGCCGACCACACCCTCGTCGTGAAAACGTCGCAGATAGAGGTCTGTAAAAGGCCCGTACTGTGTAAAGGTAATAATCGGTTTGGTGTTCTGACGGGCGCGTGCGGCCACCGTCTCGATCAAGCCGTCCGATATCGCGGGCGGTGCGAAAAAGGCCGTACAGATGATAATGTCGACGCCGTCATCTGCCAGCAATGCATCCAGGCTGGCCCCGAACATGGCATCATCGGCACTGGCCGTCAGGTCCACCGGATTGTCGCAGGCCGCGTAGGGCAGGGTCGCCGCCCGGATGCGCTCGACCGTACGGGGGCTCAATCGAGCCATGGCAAGGGGAATGCCGCGCTGATCCACTTCGACATAGTCGGCGCACATGACCCCGAACCCGCCGGCCGGGGTCAGCACGGCCACCCGGTTTCCGCGGGCCGGGGGCAGCAGCGCCAGGCACTTGGCGGCATCGCAGAGTTCTTCGTCGTCCACGACCCGCTGGACACCGTACTGGCGGAAAGCGCCCCCGATGACGGCATCCATGCCCGCCAGGCGGCCGGTATGGCTGCTGACCGCCCGGGCGCCGGTGGGGGTGCGCCCGGCCTTGAGGACGATAACCGCTTTGTGCCGTGTCACCTCGCGGGCCCGTTCCAAAAACCGGCGGCCATGGGCGATATCTTCCAGATAAAAGGCCAGGCAACGGGTTTCGCGATCGTTGCCAAAGTAGTCCAGAAAATCGAGTTCATCCAGGTCGCATTTATTGCCCAAACCCACAAAGGCGCGCAGACCAAATCCAACATTGCTGGCCAGTCCCAGGGCTTCCACGCCCACCGACCCGCTCTGGGTTACAAATGCCACCCCGCCGCCCCGGCTGAGCGCCTTGTCACCGTGCTCGACAAAAATCGTGTCCAGCCGCTCACGGGGCACGAAAATCCCCAGCGAGTTGGGGCCCAGAATCCGGCAGCCTGTTTCGCTGGCGACGGCCATCAGGCGCTGCTCGAGCATTTCACCCCGGCTGCCGGTTTCACTAAAGCCGCCGGCCACAATGATGATGAAGGGAATACCGCGGGCGGCACAGGCCTCGGCCGCATCGACCGAAGCGGCCGCCCCGGTGGCGACGACGGCCAGATCGATACCTTCGGGCAGTGCGGCCACATCGGAAAAGACTTCATGGCCCAGTATCGAAGTGCCGCGTGGATGAACCGGGTAGAGTTTGCGCAGAGAGGGCAGGAGACGTTCGAATATGATCCTCCCGATGTTGCCCTCGCGATTGCTTGCGCCCACCACGGCAATGGCCTTGGGATCGAGCAGACGTTTCAAATCGGCGGGCGGTGAATTCATGTTAATTTCATATGCAACAGGCCGGTAGCGGCTTGTGCCGGCCGTTGGCAGATGGCCTCCAGCGGCAAATGATCGCCGATATCATGCCCGCGGCTTAGGCAACTGATTATTCCGATCCAGAATGGCCATCGTGATGCGGGCGATGCAGACCAGTCTTCCGTTATCGTCGTGAATACTGATCTGCCAAATATGTGTCGAGTTGCCCAGATGAAGCGGCGTGACCTTGCCGGTCACATGACCGTCACTGACGGAACGGACATGGTTGGCATTGATTTCCAGACCCACGGCGGTCTTTTTTTGGGCATCGATGCAGAGGTAGGCCGCCACACTGCCAAGCGTTTCCGCAAGCACCACCGAGGCGCCGCCGTGCAGGATGCGGGCCGGTTGAACGGTGCGTTCATCGACGGGCATGCGGGCCTTGAGGAAATCATGGCCGACTTCGATAAACTCGATGCCGATCCGCTCGACGATCGTATGGGGCGCCAGTTGATTGATCAGATCAGGGGTAACTTCGGTGAACCATATGCCCATGGGTCTTCACACCCTCCATGGCCCTTGGCCCGCGGCCAAGGATTTCCCTTGAAATCGCCAGGAAATGCACGGCCGTGACGCTTTGGGGATCGCAGGGATGACCCCCTCTGGTGCCACCGACTGCTGGGGTCATCATCAAAAACGACCAGACGGGGGATTATTCCACCCACCTGATTTCCTGGGCGGTCTTATCGCCGATGAGCGTGAAATCCAGGCTGGGGGGCATCGCCGCACTGCTTTCTGACTGTGGAATCCGGCTGCCCATGATTTCCGCCAGCTGCTGGGGATATAGTGGCGTCTGTTCGGGATCGGCGAAACCATCCGGGAATTCGGGGAGCTGGGTCGCCGGATCGTATTTGTCGGAAGCGCCCAGCGTGTGCAAGATTTCGTGCGCGATGACGACGTGGTTCTTGGGTCTCAGGCCGTAATCGGCATAGGCGTGCACCACACCGAACATGCCCTTGCGTATGCCGAGTGAGTTCTCGAGGCGTTCCTCTCCCCCGGGAGCGTGATAGAGAACAAAAACCTTGATTTCCGGCGACGGGCCTCCGGTGATACTGTCCGACTGGAATACCCACAACCGCATTTTCAGGCTCCACCACATCACCGCCAGGGGGTTGCTGCCCTGGGGTGCCTTGGGCGGCAGCGATTTGATTTCCGGGGCCAGGATCATCTTGGCTGGTTCCGCCAGCTCAAGCTCGTAGCGTTCCGCCTCGGAAATAAAAAAATCGGTAATCGGCAGAAAACTGTCCTCATCCAGGCTGTCGATGTATTGCTCCGCAAACGCCGAGCCATCGGCATTGATTGGATAGATGCCGACCCAAAGGGTATTTTCCCAGCTGGTGGCCCAGATGCCGCTAAGATATGTATTCAATCCGACAATCAACAGAATGAAAATCAGAATGAAAATCCGAATCGCTTTGAACAGGCCGCCGGAAGACTCCTTGGCACCTGGTGATGGGGAGACTTCAACCGAAACCGTTTGGACCTTGGCATTGCGGCTCGGGGTTTTCTTCTCGATGAGATAGGCACCGCATTTGATACAGGTGGCGGCGCGGCCTTGACGGGTGCCGCATTGCGGGCACTGCACGTCCTTGCCGGCGCTGGCCGGAGGCGTGCCGCCCGCCTGCGGTCCGGATGAAGGCGCCGTCGTTTCGCCGGCCGGCTCCAGTTCAAAAACGACACCGCAACCCGCGGCCGCATCGACAATCTGTTTCCCCTTGATTTCATTGACACCCTTGCTGACGGTAATCGGCTCTCCGGCAAACAGGGCATCCAATTTGCTCTCATTCAACTTAAAAATGCCGGCCAGCTTATCCTTGGCTTCGTCAATGTCGTAGCCAAGCAGAAACTCGCCGCGAAAAACCACATTAAACCGATCCATACCCAAATTCCTGTTGCAGCCGAGCGTCCCTCAGTTTTCGCCCCTCAAAGGCGCCGCGCCGGGCATCAACCAAGATCGCGGCTGCAATTTATTCTCGTTTCCTCAAGTGCCCAGGGTATTAAAGCAACGCCTGCTCCACGCCAGGAAACCTCTTCTTGCGAGGTCCTCATGCAGAAGCAGGCGAACGCCTGTGTCCGTTGCAGCAAATTCGATACAAATCTAATTCTATCAGAAGGATAGGCCTCTGGCAACCCGGAGGCCGGTGTTGATGGGGCCGAAGCGGGGGTTCGAAGGGGCCGGGGGCACAATCTGCCCCTAGCCGCGCACCGCTTTGGGTTTCATTTGAATCAGCAGAAGCGAAATCGCGCGCTCCTCGCTGCGCAGGGTGTGCCTGGCGATTTGAATGTGAAAATCTGATTGCATGCAATCGAAAAAAGCCTTGTTGGTCTGGCGGATTTCCCCGGCCAGGTGTATCTCGCCATCGGATTTGAGCAGCGCCCGGAGGAGCGACCGCATGGCCTCGAAATCGCTTTCTTTGTAAATTAGCTCTGATCCCAGGATGACATCGAAGCGCCCATCCAGGTCCGGGCGATGCCAGTCCAGCCGGCGGATACCGGCCTGGCGGCAACCGTTTTCATGGCGATTGGCTTCCAGGAAAGCCAGGGCGTGCGGATCGTATTCAGTGAGGGTGACGTCGTGCCCGAAGGCGGCGGCCACCAGGCCGGCCACGCCTAAACCCGCACCCAGTTCCAACAGTCGCTCATCAGGGCCAACCGGCCGGGAGGCCATCTTGGAGGCCAGCAGCAATGATGCCTCCCACACTTTGGACCATAGCGGGAAATTACGCAGCGGATCATCCGGATCGATGAAGCGATCGATCGTGCGTGGAACGTGAAACCGGAAGGGACGCCCCCCAACCGCCAACTCTACAATTTCGGTATCATAGGCCGCCTTGAACTTATCCAGTGAAGGCATCGATTTCTCCTCAATTTGGCGGTGTGGCTTCAATAACCTTAGCAGGTCTGCGCACATGTGAACACCGCAAGGGTCAGCGCGCGCAAACGGCCGCCTTGAGATCACCCATCTCGAAAAGATCCAAGACCCCTTCGCAGTGGCCTGAAGCGGATCGACATGTTCCCGCACGGCAAGCATGCGCCCTTATTCCACGGCGCCCTGCTGTCCAGGAATCCTAATTCCTGGACAGCAGGTTCTGATCCCATCTTTTGAAATACATCCGGCAGGCCCGGACAGCATTTTCGGCGCTGGCGACGGCGCCTTCCAGGCTGGAAGGGCCCAGGTAATCCCCGGCTGCCCAGATCGGCAGTCGCTTCGCCAGCCGTTGAAGCTGCACCTGCATGGCCGCCGCCCGAATGCCGGCGTCGGGATCACTGGAGGCCACCGCATAGGGCCAGCGCTGCACCCCGCTTTGAAGAATATGATGCCGCGGCAGCCGCAGCCAGCTCGTGAGCTCTCCGGTCAGGGCCGTTATAATGTCCCGATCACTCCTCTGGGACAAGGTTGCGCATTTTTCCGGCCGGGCGTAAATCGTAACGGCCTCACGTCCGGGTGGCACACGCATATCGCCTTTAGCCCGCTCCACCGTAAAACCGCAGGCCCATTTCCCCCTGTCGCGCGGGGGCAGAACCTGGAGGGCCGGACACCTCAATTGCCCTTTTAGCATCATCCGCGCCAGGACGGCAGCGGCATGCGGCCAACGCTCCGCCGCCTGCCGGGCCGCCGGATCCAGCCAGGCATGCGTCAATCGCAATGTCTCCGGAAGCGGCGTGGCCAGGACAACCCCATTAAAGCTCCGGGAGCTGCCCTTTCCGCACACCCGCACGGCGTGGCCATCAGGCGATAGGCTTTCGATGGTATGATCGCAATGCAGGTCAAGGGCAGCAGCCAATCGCGCGGCCAGCTGCCCCATTCCCTTTTTGAAACTCATCAGCCGGATATGCGCCAGATAGCGAAGGGTGCTCAACAGAGCATCACGGGACACATCCTCTAGCGACTGCAAGAAATACAATCCGGCCAAGGGCGCCAGAAAAGCCTGGTTGAATGCGGGAGGGAACGACCGGGCGGCCCAGACACCGGCAGTCTCGTCCGGTCGGCGCCCCGGCAGTGTGCGGGCCTGGTAAAGCAACCGAAGGGCATGCAGGATCTCACCAGGGCTGAAAAAACCGACCAGAAGCGATAGGGGATTGCGCAGATTGGCGACCCGCAGACGCCCGGCGACCGGCCGCGCCACGGTTGTCGGGATGGCAACCAGGTCGTTCGTCAGCCCCAGCTCCCGGGCCAGGCGCTCCACTCGCCCTCCGGCGGTGAACGTCCAGGCCCCAAGGTCATAGACCGCTCCGTTCGCCAGCATTGAGCGCATCCGTCCACCGGGTCGAGGCCGCTTCTCAAATACCGTCGGTTCAAAGCCTGCGCTTGCCAAGCGCCATGCGGCGGTCAGGCCTGCCAGCCCCCCTCCGATCACGGCAATTCGAGGCGTCCTGCGCATTCAGATCATATCCACAGCGGCGGCCGACCGGATCATGTCGACATGCTCGATGCCGTCTTCTTTGTAAGGCGATCCAATCGCGTGGAAACCGAATCGACGGTAGAAATCCACCAGATAAGTCTGGGCGGCGATATGGATGGCCTGCTGCGGGTAAACGACTTCACATTTGCGCAGCGCCTGTATAAGGGCTTGGCTGGCGATTTGTCGACCACGCATGGATTTGACCGTCAGCAGCCGACCGATCGAAGCTTCGGCAAAACGCGCCCCCGGCGCGATGAGCCGCAGATAGGCCGCAAGCCGTCCGTCGGGGCGGCAGCCCGTCAGGTGCCAGGCGTCGAGGTCCAGATCATCGGCATCCTGATAAACGCAGTTCTGTTCGACGATGAAAACACGCTGTCGGATTGCCAGAATGGCATGCATTTGAGCGGCGGTTAGGTCCTGCAGCGTTGCCCATTGCCAGTGGATCTCCATGATTAGAAGAAATCAAAGCCGTTCATGGGCGGATCAGGCTTGCTGCCGGCGCTGAAGGAGCGCCCGCAACTGATCAAGGTGTTTACGAAGACGACCCACCCGGCGGTGAAAGCGGGCGGATTTGTCGGCGGGCTCGGATGAAGCGGTTGTTGCGGCTTGAGCATTGTGGACAGCCGAGGCCTTCATTTTGGTCTTAAGCGCTTTGATCCTGCGGGCAACTGCCGTCCAGTGCGACTGGGGCACCTCTTTCAGCAGCGCCTTATAGAGATTAAGCGCGATCCGATTGTAGCCGCGCCGCTCCATGTCCAGGGCAAACGCGGCCCGCAGGGTGGCGGGGTGGTGACCATTGCTGAAATCCTGAGCGAGAATCTGCTCGATGGCCTTTTCGATCGTGGTCAATGAGTGAATGCCCAATAGGCAGTCCGTCAGTCCGCGGACAAACTGGGCAACGGGGAGTCTCCGGCGAATCAGTTTGCGGTATTCTTCAACCCCGGCTTCGAACAGGCCGATATCCCCGAATGCCGTGGCACAGGTGAGGATGTCGTTGGCCGAGTTGGCGCCACGCCAGCTGCCCTTGAGAATGTTCATGTCGCGCTCGGAAACAAAATCAACCAGATCCACTTCCATGGCCTCCAACTCTTCCTCGATTTTCAGAATCTGGTTCTTCAGCGACTTGGACAGGCGCCCCCCGAGCGCATCGGAGTTATCAAGCACGTCACGATAAAGCTGCTGCGCTTCTTCAAACAGGCCCTGCGAGCGGTAGAGCTCGGCCTCGCGCCGCGTGAACGCAATCGTGAGTTTATTGCCCATGCTGTATTCCGTTAGAGAAAAGGGTAAGTTCAGAATACCTTTAGCGTCGCTAAGAAATCGCCTATTGTTAAGGGCATACAATACGCGGCGCCCGTCGTCAACTTCAGGATTTTTCCGGTCGCAAGGCGACCCTATCCGGATAAAAGGCCGGTTTCAAACAGCAAGGTCTTCGGACATGGGCCAATCCAAAACATAATTGGAAAAAACCACCATTGGATTTGACGAAATGTGTAAAATAGATTTATGGTGTTATTTATATGGCCGCCAATTTAATTAACAACTTGTCAAGCTGAGATGGAGATCGCATGCCTGCAATGTCTGTTTCCCGTGCATCCATTCTGATCGTGGATGGCGACAAAGGAGTTCCCCATTCTCTCAAGCAGATGTTGAAGGGCGTAAAAGACCTGCATTTCACTGCCAACGCCACCCAGGCCCTCAAGCGGTGCAGGCAACACGCCTTCGATCTCGTTTTTTTGAATATCATTCTGCCGGATATGAGCGGAATCGACCTGCTCAAGAAATTAAAGCAAATCGAGCCCCACATGCCGGTTGTAATGGCGGGCAGAGTTGATCACATCCAGGCCGCCGTTGATGCCATGAAAGCGGGGGCCTTCGATTTTCTGTCCATTCCCTTGCGGCAAGACCACGTTCGCGCCGTGACGGGGCGGGCGCTGGCACGTAAAAAGAAATGCTTCCCGCTGAAATGCGACCAGGCATATGAAGATATGGTGGGCCGGGCGTCTTTTTTACGCAGCGTTGAAAAGGTTATCGATGCCTTGTCGCCATGTGAAAGCAACGTGCTGATTCAGGGCGTGAGCACCACGTGCACAAAGCTCATTGCCCGCTCCCTGCACGCGCGCAGCACGCGTGCAGCACGCCCCTATGTGGCTGTCAACTGTGCCGGCATGCCCGCCGGGCTTTTGGAAAGCGATCTCCTCGGGCCCGCAAGCGGTGATGCCAGCACACCTTTGATCGAAGATGCGGGAAAAATCGCAGGGGCCCACAACGGATGCCTTTTTCTGAACAACATCAACTATCTGTCGTTGGACATGCAGGCCACCCTGGTCCATATCATCCAACAGAAGGCATTTGTGCACCCGCGCTCCCATCAAACGCTCGAGGCGGATATTCGCGTCATCGCCGCCACCAGCCAGAACCTCAAAGCCCTCGTCGATGCGCGCCTGTTCAGAGAAGATCTTTACAGCCACCTGAACGAGATGCCCATCGACTTGTCGCTTCTCAGCGCAAAGGGCGAAGACATCGGTTTGCTGCTCGAACACTTCATGAAGCAGATTGCCCTCCGCCATAAAAGGCCGCGCAGGCACTTTTCCAACCATGCCCGATCCTCCCTGATGGCCTGCGACTGGCCAGGCAATTTGAGGGAATTTGAATATCTGCTGGGACGCCTGTGTAGCGTTCCAAAGGATTTCAGGCCAAGCGCCGCCGATCCTCCCGGGCGCAAACCGCATCGCCCTTCCAGCCCCTTCAGCGGCATTGAACTGAAAAAGGCTATCCGCGCCTTGGAACGTCAGCATATTCTGGCGGTCCTCAAATCCGTAGATGGCAACCGTTCGCAAGCCGCCCGACAGCTGGGCATTCATCGCAATACCCTGCGAATGAAAACCAAAGCGCTGGGGATCGATTTTCTCTAATGAGAAGGGCCGGCCAGGGCAATATCTGCAAATACCTTTATCCCGGGCCGCCGCTTTCCAGCGCACCGCAGATGGTTTCGGAGAGAACGTGGTTTGAATTGCTTTCGCATGGAAGGCCGTTTTTCGGGGCGCGGCCGGGGATCCTGCTTGTGATGTGCGGCGGAAACGCCAACCCGTGAAAATCAGGTTTCGGCCTTGTTGCTGCCAGCGGTTTCTGATAATGGACATGCCTGGTTGTTTGGAACAGCCACAGCAGCCGACACCTGAGCCGCAATCATTCAAGGCCATTCGCCCAAATCCATGAAAAAGCGCATCGCACTATCGATCCTCCTGCTGGCGGCCATCGCCGGCATACTGGGCGGCATCAAATACCTGCAGATCGAACGCATGGTTGCCCAGGACAAGCAATTTGCCCCCCCGCCCGCAACGGTTACCGTCGCAGCGGTCGAGGAGATGAATTGGGAAGCCCGCCTCACCGCGGTGGGCTCGCTCAAGGCCGTACAGGGGGTGATTGTCACGGCCGAACTCACCGGCAAGGTGGTCCAGATCGCATTTGAACCCGGCGCTTTTGTAAACGCCGGGGATCTCCTCGTGCAGCAGGACATTTCATCCGAAAGAGCCCAGCTGCGCGCGGCCGAGGCCACCCTGGCCCTGAATCGGGCCAATCACGATCGCGCCAAGGAACTGCGCAGCGAGCAGGTGGTGACCCAGGCCGCCTACGACCAGGCCCTGGCCAATTTGAAACAGGCCCGCGCCGAGATCGACCGGATTCAGGCGGTCATCAACAAGAAAACCATCCAAGCCCCCTTTGCCGGCCGTCTGGGTATCCGCCGCATCGACCTCGGACAGATCATCAAAGAGGGCGACCCCATCGTCTCGCTCCAGTCCCTGAATCCTATATTCGTCAATTTTCTCCTGCCCCAGCAGCAGCTGGCCCGATTGGATAAGGGGCTGGCCGTGCGTGTTAGCGCCGATGTGCTGGCAGGTGCGGCCATCGATGGAAAGATCACGGCCATCAATCCACAGGTGGAAGCGGATACGCGCAATATCCGCATCCAGGCCACCCTGCAGAACAATGATGAAAAACTACGGCCCGGCATGTTCGTGAGTGTGGAGGTTCTTCTACCCGGGAAAAAACGGGTCTTGACCATCCCGGCGACGGCTGTTCTCTACGCCCCTTACAGCGATTCGGTTTTCATCGTGGAGGAGGTGGAACGCCAGGGGGAGGCTACCCCGGCAAAGCAGCTTCGTCAGCAATTCGTGCGGCTTGGCGCAAGCCAGGGTGATTTTGTCTCTGTCCTCGAGGGGCTGCAGACGGGCCAGCAGGTGGTCAGCACCGGGGTGTTCAAACTGCGTAACGGCCAGAAGGTTGTCGTGAACAATAAATTGACCCCCAGCTTCCAAACGGAACCCCGTCCGTATGACAGTTGACGGCAACCCATCAACGACGCGGCCGACCACTACCGCGGCATGCACCTGCCGCCCCACGGGCAGCCAGGGGCGTGCGGCCGCATCCCGGTGAACAAGGGTCATGAAATTTACCGACATCTTTATACGCCGACCGGTTCTGGCCCTGGTGGTCAACCTTCTGATCATCATCGCGGGGCTTCAGGCCATCCGGTCCCTCAATGTCCGTCAGTACCCCCGCAGTGACAACGCCGCGGTTACCGTCACGACCGTCTACATCGGTGCCAGCGCCGATCTGGTAAGGGGTTTTATCACTTCTCCGCTGGAGCGGACCATTGCCGCCGCCGACGGCATCGACTACATCCAATCCGAAAGCGCGCTGGGGCTCTCCACCATCACCGTGCGCCTCAAACTTAATTACGATCCCATCAAGGCCCTGTCCGAGATCAGTGCCAAGGTCGACCAGGTGCGCGGCGATCTGCCGCCGGAAGCCGAGGTGCCGGTGATCAATGTCGAATCGGCGGACAGCCGTTTTGCCTCGGCCTATCTGAGCTTTACCTCGGATGTGCTCAAGCAGAACGAAATCACCGATTATCTGGTGCGCGTTGTCCAGCCGCAGCTATCGGCCCTTGAAGGGGTCCAGCGGGCCGACATTCTGGGGGCCCGCACCTTTGCCATGCGCATCTGGCTCAAACCCGAACGCATGGCCGCCCTCAACATCAGTCCGGTGCAGGTTCGCGAAGCGCTGGCCGCCAACAATTTCCTGGCCGCGGTGGGAAGCACCAAGGGCGCGCTGGTGCAGGTGAACCTGGTGGCCAATACAGATCTGCGATCGGCGGATGAGTTCAAGCGCCTGGTCATCAAGCAGGAGGGCGGCGCCATCGTGCGCCTGCAGGACATTGCCGATGTCGTTCTAGGGGCGGAGGACTACGATACCGAAGTACGATTTTCAGGGCAGACGGCCGTTTTCATGGGCATCTGGCCGCTTCCCAACGCCAATTCCCTGGACGTCATCGACCGGGTGCAGGTGGCCATGAAGGCCATCCAGCAGCAGCTTCCCAGCGGACTGGAGGCCCGCATCGCCTATGATGCCACGAACTACATCCGCAATGCCATCCAGGAAGTGATAAAAACCCTGAGTGAAACCCTCCTGATCGTGGTGATCATTATTTTTCTGTTTCTGGGATCGATCCGCTCCGCCCTCGTACCCGTGGTGGCCATCCCCCTATCGCTCGTCGGAGGGGTTTTCCTCATGCAGGCCTTTGGCTTTACGGTCAACCTGCTGACCCTGCTGGCCATTGTCCTTTCGGTGGGCCTGGTGGTGGACGATGCCATCGTGGTGGTCGAAAATGTCGAGCGCCACCTGAGCGAGGGCCGCACCCCCGTCGATGCCGCTCTACTGGGCGCCCGGGAATTGATCGGACCCCTGATCGCCATGACGATCACGCTTGCGGCCGTATACGCGCCCATTGGTCTTCAAGGCGGATTGACCGGCTCCCTGTTTCGGGAATTCGCATTCACACTTGCCGGCGCGGTGGTCATCTCCGGAGTGGTGGCCCTGACCCTGTCACCCGTCATGTCCGCCAAACTATTGCAGGAGGGCATGTCCGAGCGGGGGTTCGCCGGGCGGGTTTCCCGCCTGTTCAACCGGATCCGCGCCCTTTATGGGCGCGCCCTGGAGGCCACGCTCAATGCCCGTCCAGCCGTATATCTGGTCTGGTTCGGGGTAAGCCTGCTGACCGTTCCCATGTTTGTCATGTCCGCCAAGGAACTGGCCCCCAAAGAGGACCAAGGCGTCATTTTCGGGATCATTGAAGCCTCCGCCAACGCCACGCTGGATCAAACCAGCCTCTATGCCGCCGCTGCCAACGATGTCTTTCTGGGCATACCGGAAACCGAATTCACCTTTCAGATAACCTCGCCCTCATCGGGCTTCGGGGGGATGGTGGTCAAACCTTGGGATGAACGCAGCCGGCACATCACCCAGATCCTGCCGGAAGTCCAGTATCAATTGATGCAGATACCGGGAATCCGCATGTTCCCCGTCACCCCGGCGGCCTTGCCCGGCGGGGGGCAGTTTCCGGTGGAGTTTTTTCTGGCTTCCACAGCCGAACCCGAACAGATTCTACGATTCGCCCGGCAGATCCAGTTCAAGGCGATGCAGAGCGGCATGTTTGCCTTTCCGCCGATTATCGACGTCAAGATCGACCAGCCCCAGTCGCGGCTGGTCATCGACCGCGACCGGGTTGCCGATCTGGGCCTCAATCTTCAGCAGGTGGGGGCTGATCTGGCCTCCATGGTGGGCGGCAA
>JAAUXZ010034871.1_pt1 | contig 15790 bp, 18 predicted proteins | sample 7278131 | NCBI WGS metagenome assembly JAAUXZ01 (sample SAMN14350119, study PRJNA611818) | marine sediment metagenome | isolation source: surface marine sediment (3m) | place: French Polynesia: Moorea | collected 2018-08
CTGGGGGAGATATACAGCGATGATATCGAGTTCTGCGATCCGGTGCACTGTGTGCATGGCATCGAAACATTCACCCGCTATTTCGAAGAAATGATGCAGCAGGTTCAGCGCTGCTGGTTTGATATCGAACAGGTGATAGAACAGGACAACGAAGCTTATGTGCGCTGGGTGATGAATTTCCAGCACCCGCGACTGAATGGCGGAAATTTAATCGAGGTACCCGGTGTCAGCCATTTGCGCTTCGGCGAAAAGATCGATTATCACTGTGATTATTATGATCTGGGGGCGATGCTGTACGAACATATTCCCTTATTGGGCAGCCTGGTAAAGGGTATTAAAAAGCGCTTGAAGTAAATTCATGCTCGTTCGTAACACATTGAATAATAATTAAATTTTGTAATTTCACATAATTTTCACATGGTTTTGACAGGGCTTTCACGATCTGTCTTCTAGGTTATGTCCATGTTTTATGCCGGATCGCAATCATCAACCGGCAATCATTTCTTTCGGGAGACCATCTGATCATGAAACGGGTACTGATTACCGGCGCATCGTCCGGCATAGGTAAACAACTCAGCCTGGACTACCTCGAGCAGGGCTGGTCAGTCGTGGCCTGCGGCCGTAATCAAGAAAGACTGCGTCAGCTATCGGATTCCAGCCATTACGACTACCGCAGCTTTGATACCAATGACCGCGAACAGACCCGGCTGGCGCTGGCCGATGTCGACGACCTGGAGCTGGTCATTCTCAATGCAGGCAGTTGTGAATACATCGATGACGCAAAGCAGTTCGACGCCGAGTTGTTCGACCGGGTGTTCTCGACCAATGTTATGGGTACCGTCAATTGCCTGGCCGCGTTATTGCCGAACATGAGCGAGGGCAGCCAGCTGGCCATCGTCAGTTCCTCGGTGACCTTTCTGCCATTGACCCGGGCCGAGGCCTACGGGGCTTCCAAGGCGGCGCTGGATTACCTGACCCGCACCCTGGCAGTAGACCTTGACCATCAGGGCATCAGCCTGTCGCTGATCCGCCCGGGGTTTGTCGATACGCCGCTGACCCAGCTCAACGATTTTCCGATGCCGGGCCGGATCGGGGTGAAAGAGGCAAGTAATATCATTCGCACCGGCCTGGAAAAAAAGAAGAAAGAGATCAATTTCCCGTTTGTGTTTATCGCCGTGATGCGGATGTTGTCCTGGTTACCGCATTCACTTTGGCACCGTATAGCGGTATCGATGGCGCGGAGTGCTGCGTGAAACAGATTGCCGTCATCGGTAGTGGTATATCCGGCTTGACCTCAGCTTATCTGCTCAGCCAGGACCACCATGTCTGCCTGTACGAGGCCAACCCGGTACTCGGCGGTCATACCGCGACCGTCGATGTGACCGTGAACGAAAAAGATTACGCCATTGATACCGGGTTTATCGTGTTCAATGACTGGACTTACCCGAACTTTCTCAAGCTGCTGGATAAAACCGGTATCGACAAGCAGGAAACCGAGATGAGTTTCAGCGTGCAACACCTGCAAAGCGGTATCGAATATAACGGCCACAGCCTGTCCACGATGTTTGCCCAGCGCAAGAACCTGGTCAGTCCACGTTTCTACAAGTTCATCTATGATATCGTCCGCTTCAACAAAGCAAGCAAGCAGTTGTTAAAGGAGCAAAGCGCGCAAAGTGATCTAACCCTGGGTGATTTCCTCGATCAGCACAGGTTTTCCGATTTCTTCGCCGAACATTATATCCTGCCGATGGTTGCCGCGATCTGGTCGGCATCGATCGATGATGCGCGTGAATTTCCGCTCGGATTGTTTTTGCGCTTCTTCAAAAACCATGGCCTGCTCAATATCGTGGATCGACCGCAGTGGTATGTTATCAAGGGCGGTTCCAGGTCTTATATCCCGGCCCTGACCGCAGCGGTACAGGAGATCAAGCTGGACTGTGCAGTATCAGCTGTCGAGCGCAACGCCGAGGGCGTTGAGGTACACAGCGCCGATGGTTCCAGGACATTTGACGAGGTAATCCTGGCCTGTCATTCGGATCAGTCACTGCGCTTGTTGAAGGACATCAGTGACGATGAGCAGCAGGTCTTGAGCGGGATCAAATACCGCGAAAACGAGGTGGTATTACATACCGACCGTAACCTGCTGCCCGATCAACCGAAAGCCTGGGCGAGCTGGAATTTCTGGCAGGGACAATCCCATGATTCTGCACCCGCGGTCACTTACAACATGAATATCCTGCAGGGGCTTGCTGCGGATGAAACATTCTGTGTTACCCTGAACCGCAGTTCGGCGATAGATCCGGACCAGGTCCTGGGCGAGTTCCGCTATGCCCATCCGGTATACGAGCCCGGCACGGTTACGGCGCAACAAAACCGGGACCTGATTTGCGGTAAGAACCACACCCACTTCTGCGGCGCCTACTGGTATAACGGCTTCCATGAAGATGGGGTAAAAAGTGCTCTCGATGTTTGTGCACGATTTGGAGTTTCCTTATGAATACCATGGTCGCTGGTGCGGAAAGTGTTGCCTGGAACAGTGCTGTATACATCGGCAAGGTCCATCACATGCGTTACTCGCCAACCGAGCATGGTTTCAGTTACCCGATGTACATGCTCGGCCTGGACCTGGATGAGCTGGATACGCTGGATCAGAACCTGCGTTTCTTCGGCGCCAACCGTTTCGCCGCGTTGAGTTTCCGCCGTTGTGATTACCTTGACGATAACGAGCTTTCCCTGAAGCAGGCGGTACTGGAAAAAGTCGCGCAGCTGGGCGGTGACAACAGCATCATCGAGTCCGTCCTGTTACTGGGCCAGGTACGCTGTTTCGGCATTTATTTCAGTCCGGTCAACTTCTTCTTCTGTTACCAGCAGGGTAAGCCCAGGTACATGCTGGCCGAGGTGCACAACACGCCGTGGAATGAACGTCACTGTTACCTGGTCGACGTGGAAAATCCGCAACAGACGAAAAAGGATTTTCATGTGTCCCCGTTCATGGGCATGGATATGCAATACCACTGGCGGATCGAGCACAGCGATGAGCATATCCTGGTGCACATAGAGAACTGGCAACAGGATAAATTATTCGACGCAACCTTGTCGGTACAGCAGCACGCGCTAACCAGTACCTCGCTATGGTCAGTGTTGAAGCAGTGGCCGGTGATGACCCTGACCATATTGAAGGGTATTTACTGGCAGGCATTGAAACTGTTCATAAAAAAAGTTCCATATCATTCTCATCCATAGGAGTTAACCATGGAATCCATCATAACCAATCAACAATCCGGGATTATCGAACAACTGTCGAGGAAACTCGTTTTTGCCTTGTTCAAGGGCCTGAAAGATTGTGGCATTACCGTCGAAGAGCGTTCGCAAAGATATTTCTTTGGCGATAAAGATGCGTCTCTGCAGGCCGTGGTAAAGGTCAACGACAGTCGTCTATATACTCGCGTGCTCAGCGGCGGTAGTGTCGGCTATGCCGAAGCTTATGTGGAAGGTGACTGGGAAACCCCGGACCTGACCGCGGTGATCAGGGTTTTCTGCAGGAACATGGCAACCCTGGAGAAACTGGAAAAGCGTTTGGGTTGGATCACTTATCCCTGGCATAAAATATCCCATGTGTTGAACAAGAATACCCGTGAAGGCAGTCGTTCTAACATCGCCGCGCATTACGATCTCGGTAACGATATGTACCAGCTGATGCTGGATCCACACATGCAGTATTCGTCGGCGATCTACCCAAGCCCGGAGGCAAGCCTGGTCGAGGCGCAGGAATTCAAGCTGAAAAGAATCTGTGACCAGCTGGAGTTAAATCCCGAGGATCACCTGATCGAGATCGGTACCGGTTGGGGCGGACTGGCCTGCTATGCAGCGAAACACTACGGTTGCCGGGTGACCACGACCACTCTGTCGCAACAACAGTTCAACTACACCCAGCAACAGGTCGAGCAACAGGGCCTGGAGGACAGAGTTACCCTGTTGCTGCAGGATTATCGCGACCTCGAGGGCCAGTACGACAAACTGGTATCGGTGGAGATGATCGAAGCCGTCGGCCATCAATTTTTTCCAGGATATTTCAAGAAGCTGGAGCAGCTGTTGAAAGACGATGGCCGCATGCTGATCCAGGCCATTACCATCTCTGACCAGAGATACGATCAGTATCGCAAGAGCGTTGACTTCATCCAGCGTTATATTTTCCCGGGAGGCTGCCTGCCATCGGTCAGCGAGATGACCAAGCATCTGAAAAAACAAACCTCGATGACGGTGACCCGATTGACCGATTACGGACATCACTATGCCCAGACCATAACCGACTGGACCGAGCGTTTTCACGAGGCTACCAGCCAGTTAGTGGAGATGGGTTATGACATGGATTTCCAACGTCTGTGGGATTTTTACCTGGCCTATTGTGAAGGTGGATTCAGGGAAGGCACTATCGGTCTGGTCCACTTCGAAGCCGCCAAGCCAGGAGCGAGAATATGTCTAAATGGTTCTGGGCACAGCTGATTGCGTTTCAAATTCTATGGTTCAGCGCCGTCATCGGACGCAACGAATGGATCATGCTGTCGCTACTGCTGATTGCCGCCCATTTTATTTTTACCCCCAGTCGCGGCACTGACTGGCGCGTGATCCCTATTGCATTGATCGGCATCACAGTCGACGCGACTCTGACCTTGAGTGGGATTTTTGTCTTCGAAACCCTGCCGCTGTGGCTGGGTTTAATTTGGATAGGCTTTGTCCTGACCCTGGGCCACAGCATGATCTGGTTACGCAAACTGCCATGGTTTGTGCTGGTACCGATCGGTGCGGTGGCCGGTACCGCCTCTTACCTGGCGGGTTGGAAGTTAGAGGCGGTTGAATTGCCGATGGGCCTGACCTGGACGATTGCCACCCTGGCCATCCTATGGGCGATTATGTTACCGCTGCTGGTACAGCTGGACTACAAGATAAGGGTGAGAACATGAAAAAGCTATTATTGATCTGTTGGTTTATCGGTTTACCGGTGATGGCCAGTCCGGTTGCAACCTTGTCCGTCGTTGGCCAGAGCGAATTGAACTGGATGTTCTGGAAAGTCTACGACATCACCCTGCTCAGTGGCAGTGGGCGTTACCAGGACAGCGGTTATCCGATTGCCCTGGCGATCGAATACGCGCGGGATATCGAGGCTGAAATGTTGGTCGAAACCACAGTCAAAGAGTGGCAACGCATCGATGTCGACTGGAAACCGCAATGGCGCGAGCAACTGCAAGATATCTGGCCATCGGTCACGCCGGGTGATGAGCTGTTGTTACATGTCAATGACCAAGGTATCAGCCAGTTTTTCTTTAACGACGATTTGATCGGCGAGATCCAGGATGCAGAATTTGCCCCGGCTTTTCTCGCCATATGGCTGTCCGACAAAACCCGCAAACCGAAGCTGCGCATGCAGTTGCTCGGCGAGTATGATGCGTAACTGGATCTGGCCCTTCCTGTTGCTGCTGGTCGGTTGCGCTACCCCGATGAGTTATTACCAGAACACCAGTCCCGAGCTGAAGCTGGAAGAGTTTTACAACGGTAAGCTTACCGCCTACGGCATGGTGCAAAATCGCAGCGGCAAGGTATTACGGCGATTCAAAGTCGACATGGTCGGCAATTGGGAAGGCAACAAGGGCGTGCTGGATGAAATGTTTTACTATGACGATGGCGAGGAACAGCGGCGCACCTGGTACCTGGAAAAACATGCAGATGGTATTTACGGCGGTACCGCCAGTGACGTGGTCAATCCTGCCAAGGGTCAAACCAGTGGCTATGCCCTGAACTGGCGTTACACACTGACGATTACGGTAGATGGTAAAACCTGGGATATCGATTTTGATGACTGGATGTACCTGATGGATGAGAACCGCCTGATCAACCGGGCAAAGATGAAGAAATGGGGTTTCAAGGTCGGCGAAGTCACCCTGTGGATTGAAAAGGACTAGCTTACGGGTCTAATGCAGAGTACGCGTTATATGTCACTGGAGTTTGCATTAAAGTGGCAGAGTGAGATTGCCCAGTATAACGATCGACTATTCTGCGAGCATATTGACTTGCGTCGGGATGAGCTACCCGCAGACCTGGCAACAGCTGTTGCCGAATTAACCCCGGGTGAGTCTGTCGAACAGGAATTTGCGCCCGGGCAACTGGTCGCGGCCCATGCTGCGAGCAATATCATTGAATTCCCCGACGCGCTATTTCAGCGCCAGTTGGGGCCCAGGCAAATCGAACCGCGGCGCGGACGCTTCTATCCCCAGGTCCTGGCCGCCGCTGCGCTGGCCAGTGAACCGGTAAATTACTCTCCCTTCCGTCTGCTCGAAGTCAGCGAAGATAGACTGGTTGCCGACAAGAATCATCCCCTGGCAAGCTATGCGCTCAGACTTGCGGTCAAGTGTTGGCAGGTATTGGCGTCACCGGCAGACAGCAATCCAGGCCGCCAGGATATAACCCATCAGGTCACTGCCAGCGGGTCAGGACTGCAATGTCCTTATCGCGCGCAGCCAACCGATTTTTATCCTGCTTATTCATTCCCGCGGGATAACGAGGTCGATGATGCGGAGTTCTATCGACAACCACGCCTGGTTCAGCACCTGGATGATACAGCTATCCAACAGGTCAGCGAATTCTATGCGAGGATCCTGCGCCCCGGGATGAAGGTACTGGATCTGATGAGTAGCCATTTGTCCCATCTGCCAGCGGTCGAGCCACTCGAGGTTGTCGGCCTGGGTATGAATCAACAGGAACTGGCGCAAAACCCGCGGCTGTCCACGCGTACGATCCATGACCTGAATAAACAGACCCGGTTACCCTACGCTGACCACAGTTTTGATGCGGTCATCTGCACCTCCTCGATCGAATACCTAGTTGACCCGCTGGCCGTGGTCGCTGAAGTGGCACGGGTGCTCAAGCCCGGCGCAATCTTCATGGTGACTTTCTCTGATCGCTGGTTCCCCGGCAAGGAGATTAACCTGTGGCCGGAACTCCACCCGTTCGAGCGCCAGGGCCTGGTGCTGGATTTCTTTGTCCGAAGCGAACGTTTCGATGATTTGCATACTGAATCGATCAGGGGGTTACCGCGGCCGCCAGACGATATCCACCGCAACCAGAGGCGGGTGGCGGATCCGGTGTTCGCAGTATGGGGTGCCGTGGCTGAGGGCTGAGGGCTGAGGGCTGATCGGGCCGGGGTCAAAGTTTCAACGGCTTGACCGGTGCCTGCATCCAGCTGTCATCCTGGTGCCAGTCAATCTCCGGGTCATCGACGAACAACTCGACTTCATTGCCATCGGGATCGCGCAGATACAGGCTTTGACTGATGCCATGGTCGGACTGGCCATCAATCCGGTAGCCATGCTCCAGAATGCGTTGCTGCATCGCCCGCAACTCTGCAAGATCATTACCGATCTTCCAGCCGACATGGTACAGGCCAATGCGCCTGCCCGTGAGTGGACCTTCGCTGGCATCAGTCTCGATTAGCAGCAACTCGTGATGGCTGCGGCCACCGGTTAACACCGCGGCTCGATTATTGAAGATGCGGCCCTTGAGTTGCAATTGCAGCATATCGTGGTAGAAGCGCAGGGATTGCTGCAGGTCGCGGACATAGAAAACCACGTGTCCAAGTTCAATCATGTTATGCCTCCACTCGCATATCGGTTGCGGCCACCAGCCAGTCCCGGTAGCAGATTCAGAGATTAACCTGGATGGGATATTAATTACCACAACAACAGAATTTCACATTATTTTCACACCGACTTCACGGTCAGTTGACGCTTCCCGTTATGCAATGTTTTGACCCAAATAAGCGCACTGCGCAACCAGGAGAACCGTTATGTCCCAGTTTGAACAACAGCTACATGAAATCGAATTAGATTACGACCGCATGCTGGAAGAGATCGAGGAGCTTGATCCCGAGATCCTTTTCTCCGTGGTGCCCGGCAGTCGTTTGCACGACATCATCAATAATCCGACGACCGAGGATATCGATGATATCTAGTACCTGCTGCGGTCATCAGCAGGCGTCATAACCATAATCAAAACTAAAAAATAAAACCAAAGCAATCCCTAACCTGGAGGAGATATTATGTTGATTTCAACCCTGGATCCAATCTCGATGAAAGACGTGACCGATACCGACAGCGCCCCTTACGTGGTCGACGGTGAAGGCTCTCATGCATTGAAGATCTATTTTGAAAACGAAGCAAACAAGGTGAAATACATGAATATGTTATTGCATAGAGGCATAGGCATGCAGTCACTGCTTGGCGACAGCCTGACGGAATCATCCGCCAGGGTCGCCGTCAGTTAACCAACCCACCACAGCAGGTGAGACCATGAAACCCAGAGATGCCAAATTTTTATTAATGCCGGTAACCGTATCCCTCGTGTTGCTGTTTCTGTTGTTCAGGCCAGCCATGGCCGGCAGCCAGGGCCCGCAGGTGTGTGCCGATAACCAGGATTTCAATGTGCGTCGGCTGGACAGTGAACAGACAGAAAACATCTGTCAGGCCTACCGCGGCAAGGTGCTGCTGGTGGTCAATACGGCCAGCCGTTGTGGTTTCACCGACCAGTACGCCGACCTCGAACAGTTGTACGCGCAATACCGTGATCAGGGCCTGGAAATCGCCGGATTTCCATCCAACGATTTTGGCAACCAGGAACCAGGCAGCGAGGGTTCGATCAAGAGCTTCTGTCGTCTGACCTACGGTGTACGCTTTCCGATGTATGCCAAAACTCGGGTCCGCGGACAGGATGCCGATCCCTTCTATAAGGCGCTGGCCCAGGCTGCTGGTACCGAGCCGAGATGGAATTTTCATAAGTACCTGCTGGACCGCGATGGCAAATTGGTCGGTAGTTTCGGCAGCTCCACTAACCCACAGGGACGCAAGATTATCGAGGCGATCGAGAGCGTATTGTAAGCATGCAGGCAGTTGGCGATATCAAACGGCATGTGTTGTGGCTGGGTTACCTCGGGGTCACCCCGTTGCTGTTGGCCAGTGCCTTTGTCATTGCGGATAACCATAAGCTGTTGGCCATCGACTTCGTTAAAGCCTACGCCGCCGTGATCCTGACCTTTGTCGGCGCGATTCACTGGGGGCGGGCGATGCACAGCGGCGATGGCACTTTACTGACGATGTCGGTGTTGCCCTCCCTGTTTGCCAGTGGTTGCCTGCTGTTACCGCCGCTGATGGCTATTCCCCTGCTGGCGGCAGGCTTCATCGTGGTGATGATTTTCGATTATCGGCAATATCTCGCCATCAGCTGGTTTCAGAAAATGCGCATCCAGCTGACCAGCATGGTGGTTTTTCTGTTGTTACTGAACACTTTGTTCATCAGCGGCCAGGGGAACTGACATGCTGACCATGAAGTTAATGTCCAGCAACCACCTTGGCGGCAAACAATGTTGATAGGTTGGTTTTGAGGTAGTATCTACAGGAAGATTAATTGGATATGTTGAAGGTTGTTAAGCGTATGAAACCGGAATCGAGCGTATTGCTGATAGAGGATCACACCGACATCGCGGAAATGGTGACTGCCTACCTGGAGAACCGTGGTTTCAGTGTTGATTATGCCGCGGATGGAGTGACCGGATTGCATCTCGCCGTGAGCAATCAGTATGATGCGATCGTGCTCGATCTGATGTTGCCGGGTATGGACGGTCTCAGCGTATGTCAGAAAATCCGCCAGGATGCCCGCAATGATACGCCGATCATCATGCTGACCGCGCGGGATACCCTGGATGACAAGCTCACCGGGCTCGATACCGGCGCCGATGATTACCTGGTCAAGCCGTTCGCGATTAAAGAGCTGGAAGCGCGGGTGCTATCACTGATCCGCCGCAGTCGAGGTGAAATGACCCGCGATGTGCTTAGCGTGGGTGATCTGACCGTGGACACCTCGACCCTCAAGGTGGAGCGTAACGGCGTCGCGTTGAATGTGACCCCGATTGGGCTCAAGATTCTGACCGTGTTGATGCGCGCATCACCTGCCGTGGTCACGCGCAGTGAGCTGGAACGCAAGGTGTGGGGCGATATCCTGCCCGACAGCGATACCCTGCGCAGCCATTTGTATAACCTGAGAAAGATCATCGATAAGCCGTTCGACAAGCAATTGCTGCATACGATTCAGGGCAGTGGTTACAAGATGGTGGATGCGGAGCAAGATGTCTAAGACCAACGGCATACTCAACAAGATTACCCGGGCATTCCTGTTCCAGGGATTATTGATTGCGCTGGCGGCGATTCTCGGTGTGTTTTTTGCCAAGATCGTGATCGAAGAGATCCTGGTCAAGAGCGCGATTCTCGATGAAAAAGAGTACTTCTGGCAGCAATACCGTCAGGATACCGAATTTCCGTTACCGGATACCAACAACCTGACCGGTTACTTCGACCCATCCGGACTACCCGAACTGATTCAGCAGCAGGGGATTCCGACAAAACCGGGTTTTTATGAATTTGCCAATGGCGGTGATGGCCTGGTGTTGTATCTGGATGAGCAGGAAGATCGCTTGCTGTACCTGCTTTACTACCGTGGCCAGGTGGATGCATTGGTGTTGTACTACGGCCTGGTGCCATTGCTGACCGTGCTGTTGATCCTCTACCTTGCCCTGTGGCTGACCTATCGTTTGAGCCATCGCACGGTATCGCCGATCATCCAGCTGGCCAAGCAGATCAACCAGGTAGATTTCAGTCAGAATGACCTGATGATCGAGATCGATGAACTGGGCTTCGACACCGATGACGAAATCGAAGTCCTGGCCGACGCGATTTCCCACCTGGGTGAGAGACTCGATGCGTTCATCGCCAGGGAGCGTAACTTCACCCGGGATGCCAGCCACGAACTTCGCAGCCCGCTGACCGTGATCAGTATCGCCTCGGATATGTTGCTCAGTGAGCAGGAGTTATCCAAGCCCGCGTACAACTCGGTCACCAGGATCAAACGGGCGATTGCCGATATGGAACGCCTCACCGAGGTCTTTCTGATGCTGGCGCGGGAAAACAACGAGGCCCTGACCAAGGACATGGTGGTGCTGAATGACGTGGTTGAAGAAGAGGTTGAACGCGCTCGCCTGTTGAACAAGAATCCGCGCCTGGACATCCGTTATCATGCCAGCAACAAGATCCAGACCTGGGGTTCCGACATGGTGTTGTCGGTGCTGCTGGGTAACCTGGTGCGCAACGCGATGTTGTATACCGAGCAGGGCAGTATCCAGATCGAGCTACGGGATAACACTGTGGTTATCCAGGATTCTGGCAAAGGTATGCCGCAGCAACAGATCGAGGAGATGTTCAAGCCGTTCCAGCGCGGGGAAAATGTCAATGCTTCCGGCTATGGCATCGGCCTGACCATCGTCAAACGCCTGTCTGAGCGCTTCAACTGGCCGATCGAGGTAACCAGTGAGTTGGGCAAGGGCACCCGCATGGTGGTCAGTTTCCCGGACAGCAAAACCGCAGCCCTGGAAATGCCGCAAAACCTGAAACAGGCCTGACTGGTTTAGAGCGTGACCGCCAACAGCCGGGCTACCGCATTAGCCCGGCCTGACGGGTGCAGAGTTTCTGCAGCAAAAGTTCAAACAACGACTCCGGCAACAACCTCCATCGGTCGTGACAGTCAGCTTCATTTTCCGGAATTTCAGCATAAAGACGGAAATATCCGCCTGAATATTGAAGAACGGGGTATTTTTCCGAATGAACGGTTTCAACCATCCGATAAAGGCTCGCTCAGTTGAACTATTATCTATAGTTAAACTGGATTAATCCTTGTCGGCGGTTCTTTATTTATAAAAACCCTATAAAAAACAAACGAGATTGGGATATTAAGCATTATCCTCAGGATTTAATGCATTTATTTGTTGTATTCCCGGTACAACACAATCAACATCAAAATGAGGTAGAGGCATGAGTCACCTGGAAGAATGGGCGAGGCTGATCGCAAAACAGCTGAAGTCAGAAGCCGAAATGGTCGGCACTCAGGCAAAGAGTGAACTGTATGAGGACGCTGCGCGTGAGACCTTCATCCGGGTGGTATTGGAGCCATTCCTGCCAGCCAGTTATGCGATCTCTGCAGGACGGGTCATCGACGCCGCCGGTAACATCTCCGAGCCGCAGGACATCGTCATCTATCGCAAGAATTACCCACAATTCAATATGCCGGGCAGTCATAACGTATTTATCTATGAGAGTGTGCTGGCGACGATCCAGGTTTGTTCGAAGCTGGTGCGCAAGACCTTCTTCAGTGCGCTCGATCAATGTGCATCAATGAGCACGCTGGAGCCGGAGATAGATGCGGAAACCCTGAAGATCATGGCCACCAAAATGAACATGCAGCTCGATGAGCACCAGCGCTATGTACATGCCGATCCGTTGAATACCGGTCGCTTCGATCTGATCGGACGGCCCCAGACATTTATTTATGCCTTCACCGGATTTCAGACCAGTGAAAAACAACTGACGGAAAACCTGAATAAATGGATCGATCATTATCATCTGGAGCACTCAGCATTGCAGCTTAAATCCCTCCCTGCGGTGATCGCAACCCAGGGCTGTTTTGCCTGGCGTAATACCGCGCCTTTTATGATCAAAGATCGCGTGTTGATGGGTGTTGGCAATGATATTGCGCCATTGCGTCTGATGTTTCTGCAGTTGATGCAGTCAATGAATCGTGGGCTGCAAAATACCAGCGATGGTTACGGCATTAAATCCAGTATCTCGCCGTATCTCAATCAGTTCGAACGTCCCGAGTTCTCCAGTAACGTTGGCGTCGCGGAAAATCCGGGTACTCAACCTGCTGCACCTAGCCCGGCGCCGCAAGTCGATTCTCCAAGCGAAAAAACCGCTCCCCAGGTGAAGGAATCCGCCTCGGTGGTGAGCATCAATAGTGGCGTCAACGATACAGCGGATACTGCAAAACCACCAGCTGAGCCAATTAAACCGGTGATCAAGGAAGAGGCTCCAGTGGCAGCTACTGCACCTGCTCCGATGGCTGAGCAGACGGCCGCCCCTGATACCAGCAGCACTATTGCAGAACCGACACCGACACCGACACCGACACCGGTATCAGCTACCCCACCGGCTGAACCCGCACCGAGTCCAATGGCGCCGCCTGCGGCCGAGCCGGCACGCCAGGAACCGGTCATCGAGAATCGCTCCAAGCCATTGCCTACCCGTGAAGATTACGAGGCTCAAGATGCTGCCGATGGACGTCAGCCGCCCAGACCCAACCCCCTGTCGGTACTCAGTGGACAACAGCAAGAGGACGTCGACGAGTATGAGTTCATCCCCCTCGAACAAACCACAACCCTGCCCGATGAGGATGACAAAGCGGCCACGGTGAATGAACAGCCGCAGCAGCACATGTCAGCCCCAGCTGGACCGGCAGATGACCTGCCGGTACTGGATCCTGCAATAAAGCCAGCCCCCTTGGGTGACCAACAGGAACCAGCCCAGCCAGGTATGGCAGCATCATCCAATCAGGCCGATTTTGAAGAGACGCAGGAAATTGACTCTGATGTGAGTCGATTCGATGCCAAGCAAAAAGACAGCGAAGAAGAATCCGACGATGGTTCATTCGTGGATACGCTGATCGAGAAAGCCGAGGCATTGCAAGACGACAAGGCCGAACCTGCCCCGAAAAAATCTACCTACGTCACCGAATCATTGCTCCGCTGAAGCCACTGCCAGAATCCGCTGACCGATGACTGACCAACCGAATGCCCGGGATGCACACCCGGGCAGGCGTCGGTTACCGGGTTAAGCGTCACTGTAACATCACCTCGACTTCCAGTTCCTGGCCCAGGCGCCAGATTTGCAGCGTCACCTGCTGACCGATGTTGAACTGATCGAGCAATGACAGCAGGTCGTTGACATCTTCAATCTGTTCCCCATTTATTGACAGGATCACATCACCCGGAATGACGTCACCATTCTGGTCCACGCTGGTCGCTTGCAGCCCCGCCCTCTCCGCTGCGGAGTTCGGCTCGACCCGCAATACCAGAACGCCCTCCAGATCGAGCTGCTGCATGATCTGTTGGTTGATATCCTGGTCGACATTGATGCCCAGCGTGGGACGGATATATTTGCCCTTGGCGATCAGCTGAGGCACCACCCGGTTGACCGTATCCACCGGCACCGCGAAGCCGATTCCGGCATAGGCGCCGGAGGGGCTGTAGATAGCGGTATTGATCCCGATCAGACGCCCGGCACTATCCAGTAAGGGGCCACCCGAATTGCCCGGGTTGATCGCGGCGTCGGTCTGGATCAGGTGATCGATGCTGCCACCGTTATCGCCCTCGATGGAACGATCCAGCGCCGATACCACGCCGGTAGTCAGGGTATGGTCGAGGCCGAACGGATTGCCGATGGCCAGGACCTTTTGCCCCACCTTGAGATCATTGCTGGTGCCGATCGGAATCGCCGGCGGCAGGTTAAAGGGCACGTTGATCCGTAGCACCGCCAGGTCATGGGCCGGACTCGAGCCGATCAACACCGCCTTGTAACTGCGACCATCGATCAGGCGCACGTTGGCCTCGGAGGCCTGGTCGATAACATGGTTATTGGTCACCAGGTGCCCATGCTCATCCCACAACACGCCCGAGCCGGTGCCCCGTTCCACGTTGAAAATGTTGCGGGTCCAGAAATCCATCACCCGCTGGCTGGTTGTTATGAACACTACCGATTGACTGGATAAGTCGAAGATATCGATGGTATTGCGTTCGGATTCCGCGAGTTCACCACGCGCGGTAATGCTGCGCGGTTCTGCCGTCAAACTGATCAATTGGCGTTCCACCCAGGGTATCAGGTTCCACACCAGCAAGACGATCAACAAGGCGATTACCACCCAGCGTAAACGCTGCAGAAACGGATCCGGGGTCTGACTATTCATCTTAAGGATCAGTAGCCGGGCGAACGCTTGTGTTCGATCGAATGCAGAAAAGCATTGAGCATGAACGACAACAGCACCAGGACGATACCGAGCGCGATGCCCTCGGCAAAGTTACCCTTACTGGTCTCCAGTGCAATCGCGGTCGGGATGTTACGGGTATAGTGCAGGATATTGCCGCCCAGCATCATCGATGCGCCAACCTCGGCGATAATCCGGCCATAGGCCGCCAGTAGCGCGGTCAACAGGCCGAAGCGGACTTCGTACAGCAGGGTGTAGAAGGCCTGCATCGGACCCGCACCCAGGGTTCGCGCGGTTTCCCAGGCCCGGCTGTCGACCGCGCGCAATGCCGCCAGCGACATACTGACCAGGATCGGAAAGGCCAACAGGAACTGGCCCATGATCATCGCGGTCTGGGTGAACAACAGGCGCATGTCACCCAGGGGACCCTGCCGGGATAACAGGATAAACAGGGTCAGCCCGACCACCACTGCCGGTACCGACAGCAACGCACTGAAGATCGAGATCAACAGGTTGCGGCCGGGAAAACGAAAATGGGCGAGGATAAACGCGGTCAATAACGCCGGCGGGATGGCACAGATGATCGCCAGGGTGGATACCCGAAACGAGATCCAGATGATCCCCCAGATGTTGGGGTCTCCGGTCAGCAGCAGGCGCAGGGCCTGTAACGAGGCGTCGGTCAGGGATTCCATCGCTGGCGTTGGTGATGTTCAGGGTTGATTGTTTGCACCGATACTAAGGAATCGGGGATAAACCCGTCAACCTCCGGCGAACTGATAAACAGGGTTTATCCGGGTTTTGAATGAGGCTAAAAGAAATTTATAGGCACAAAAACAAATTGAATCACAACGGGATTCAAAGTATAAATTATCCCTCACTCATTAAG
>JAAUXZ010092169.1_pt1 | contig 15766 bp, 20 predicted proteins | sample 7278131 | NCBI WGS metagenome assembly JAAUXZ01 (sample SAMN14350119, study PRJNA611818) | marine sediment metagenome | isolation source: surface marine sediment (3m) | place: French Polynesia: Moorea | collected 2018-08
CTGCTGGTCGAGGATGTACAACACGCTGACCAGCTTTTCGGTGGGCAGGGCCAGAATCAGGTCGGCCTGGTCATCGACTTCCGCTAGTGAGTCGATGATTTGCGCAATTTGTTGCGATTCAAGTTGCTGCAGATATTTCTCACGCAACTCGTCGCCGGTTTCCAGTAACACCTCTCCCAGGTCGGGAGTAGAGATCAGTGGCCAGATCTGGTCACGTTGGGCACTGGGGGTGGATTCCAGGATATCGGCAACCTGGGCATTGCTGATCTCATCCAGGGTGCTGGCGATAGCATCGCTATCCGACTGCTCGAGAGAGGTCGAGATATCCTGTCTGAGTTGTTCGGTTTCTGGCTCAGTCATGGCTACATACCCGGGGAATCAACTGAAGTGTAGCAAAGTTCCTGTTGGGGTGTATTGCTTCTTTCCAGGGTGAGAATGAACCACGAACGCCTACAGGGATGTAGGTAGGTAGAGCAATGCAGGAGCAGTTGCCGAGAACACGAAGGCCACGAAGGTTATTTATTTGGGCATGCCAATCTGTATCAGCTCGTGAATTTTATCCAAGAAATCCCCGATCTATTCAGGTATTACTCAACTAAAATCGAGCACTTTAACTAAAAGAGCTTCTTCGTGCTCTTCGTGTTCTTCGTGGTTCAGTTTTTTTTGAGAGAGGTTTACTCTGCTTCGTCGAAGCGATTGTTGATCAGCTCGATGATGGCATCGCTGCAGGCCTGCTCGTCATCACCTTCGACTTCCAGCACCAGCTCGGTTCCCTGGCTGGCTGCCAGCATCATGACGCCCATGATACTCTTGGCATTGACCTTGTTACCTTTTTTATCGAGCATGACCTCGCTGCTGAATTGAGAGGTCAGGTTGACCAGCTTGGAAGCGGCTCGCGCATGCAGACCGAGTTTATTGATGATGGTGACATTGGTCCGGATCATATGTCTTTGTCTTCGGTTATGCCCTTGTTGGCACCGACTATACCGATTTTTGCCAGCAACTCCAGCGGTTGGTCGACGTGGTTGATGATCCTGATCAACATCGACAGGTTTAGTCCCGACAGGATAATCACATTGTTGTCCTTGGCAAAATAATGGGCCAGATTGCTTGGGGTTGAGCCATACAGGTCAGTCAGGATCAACACGCCATCACCCTTGTCCAGGGTTTCGATCGCGGCCTTGACCTGGTCCGCGTAATGGCCGACCGCATCGGGCCGCAGGTCTCCGGGTATCGCGATGGTGAAGACACTGTCCAGCTTCTTGCTGAGAATGGTTTCGGCGCTGCGCAACATCTCATGACCGATCTGGTTGTGGGTGACGATGAGTATGCCGGGCATCACCCACATTCCCGGTGACGCAGGGAGATATTATCCCGGGTTTTCCCGAGTTCATCGCTGATTTTTTGCGCCAGGTAAACCGAACGATGCTGACCACCAGTACAGCCGATGGATATCGTCATGTAACTGCGGCCCTCCGTTTCGAAGCAGGGTATCCATTGTTTGAGAAAATCGAGGATGGCGTCTTTCATTTCGCTGACTTCGGGAAAGCTTTCGAGGTAGTCGATGACGGCCTTATCGGTTCCGCGGTAAGGTCTGAGATAGGTTTCCCAGTGCGGATTGGGTAAGCAGCGCACATCGAACATAAAATCGGTATCGGCGGGTAATCCATGTTTAAAACCAAACGATTGTATCAGTATAGTCATGGATTCCGAGTTTTCATCGATTAATCGATTGTGAATTATGTCGCGTAATTCATGCACATTGAGTTGGGTGGTGTCGATCGTATGATCGGCATGGTTGGAGATCGGCTGCAGGATTTCACGCTCGGCGTCGATCGCCTCGATCAGGGTCAGGCCGTTATGCGACAGCGGATGTTTGCGCCGGGTTTCATTGAAACGGGTTAGCAGTTCGCCGTCTTTCGCATCCAGGAACAGGATATCGACATCGACCTCCAGTGACTTGATCTCCTTCAGGATATTTTCGAAATGCCCCATATCCTCGGTCCCGCAACGGGCATCGACCGCGACCGCGATCTGTTCATAGGTCGCCGGCTTGCTGTTCTTCATGGTGCTGACGAAATCACTCAACAAACCGACCGGCAGGTTATCAACGCAAAAATAGCCGGAATCTTCCAGGGTGTTGAGGGCGATGGACTTACCCGAGCCGGACAGCCCGCTGACGATCACCAGTTTCATTTGAGGTTCCATTGGTAGTAAACGATTGTTTATTCGAAATCCTGATCGATGGTGTTGGCCTGGATGGCCAGACGTTGACGTTCGATAAAATCTTCCGCGGAATTATAGCCGCTCATGCGCAACAGATGATTACGTGCAGCAGCTTCCACCAGCACCGCCAGGTTTCTGCCCTGCGCCACCGGCAGGGTCATTTCCGGGATCTCGGTGCCCAGGATGCTGCGGGTACGCTGGATCTGGCCGAGACGGTCAAAGCGATCGCTGTTTTCCACGGTGAAGGGTACCATGTTGACAATCATGCGCAGGGTTTTGTTCCTGCGCAAGGAGTTGGAACCGAACATCGCGCGAATGTTCAAAATCCCGAGTCCGCGCACTTCCATGAAATCATTCGACAACCCGGGGTGGATGCCGTCGATGACGCCGGGCGAGATCATCGAGAATTCGGTGATGTCATCCGAGATCAGACGATGTCCGCGCGAAATCAATGATAGCGCGAGCTCGCTCTTGCCCACGCCGCTCTCGCCGGTGATAAAGGTACCAATGCTATAAACTTCCAGATAGACGCCGTGCTCGGTGGTTTTTTCCGCCAGTGCCTGGTTGAGAAAATAACGCAGGTTGCTGAGCAGCGGGGCATCGCTCAGTTGCGAGCGGAACACCGGGATATTACGGTTGTTGCAATGGATGATGCTCTCCTGGTTGAGATTGCTGTCGCGGCTCAGCACCAGGCTGCGGACCGGACCGGCGAACAATCTATCCAGCATCTCATACAGCTGGTTCACACTTAAATCATTGAGATATTGGGATTCGCGCAGGCCGACGACAACAACACTGGAGGGACGGATGATATTCAGGTAGTCGACCGCCTCGTAGCTGTCGTCCTTCTGGGTGGAATACTGGATGATATGTTCGAGTCCCACCTGGCTCGATTCAAAAGCCAGCGATAAACGTTTTTGAAAGCGTTGATGAAAATCCCGAATGGTTAGGGCGCTTTGCATGGTTTAGTCGACGGGACGTTAAGTCTCGGCTTCGGCCTTGGCTATGAGTTGGATGATGCCGTCGGCGGAATCACAGCCGCGGATCTGGTCGGAAATTTCAGGCCGGCTGAAAATCTTGGCCAGGTTGGCCAGGATCTGCAGATGTTCCTCGGTGGATGCCTCGGGAATGAACAACACGAATATCAGGTCTACCGGTTGCTGGTCCATGGCGTCATAGTTGATCGCCTTGTCCAGCTTGAAGAAACAGGCATGGGCCTGTTGCAGGTCGCCGAGGCGGGCATGGGGTACGGCAAAACCCTGGCCGAGGCCGGTACTGCCGAGTCGTTCGCGCTCGAGCAGTTTGTTGAAAATGGTATTTTGTGGCAGTTCCAGCTGATCAGCGGCTTGTTGCGAGATATATTCGAGCAGACGCTTTTTACTGGTGATGTCGGCCTCGGTGAAGATACGGTCAGCAGAGAGCAGGGAGGTGATCAACATTGCTGTGGGTTAGGTTACATGGATGCGCGCATGTTAGCGCAATATTTTTTACTTGCAAGAGCTATTGATCCGGCCGCAGGCTTGAGTTTAACAGGGAGGCTAAAGCCCCCCTGTTATGGCCTCAGGCCATTTATGCAACCGCAGTTTTCATGCGATGATTTTTTTGTTTCTCTTTATGTTTTTTGCCCTGACGGTCAAGCTTGTCGATCAGGCCATCGATTGCTGCATACATGTCTTCCTGGATGTCATCGGCGTACAGGTTGCCGCCACTGACATGCATGGTAGCTTCAGCTTTATGCCTGAGTTTTTCGACGGTTAATACCACATTAATATCCAGCGCATGGTCAAAATGACGATCAAGTCGCTGGATCTTTTCGTTGACATAGTTTCTTAGTGAATCTGTGATATCAACATGGTGACCGCTTAGAGTTACTTGCATAAGATACCTCCTGAAGGTTACAAAATGCTCACAGTCATTGGTGAGCGGTTAAAACAGCGCCAATCCTGGCTCTGTCGGAAAAGTCAGTTCAGGCCGAGCATTGCAAGCAATGATCAAGCTAGAACAGACGTTTACGTTCATTCGATGGCGGTATTTGCATCGCCTCCCGATACTTGGCGATGGTCCGCCGCGCCACATTGATGCCCTTGTCGTCGAGCAGGGCCGCAATCTTGTTATCACTCAACGGTTTGTTCGGGTTTTCCACCGCGATCAGTTTCTTGATGATCGCGCGGATCGCGGTCGCCGAGCATTCCCCGCCATCGGCGGTGCCGACGTGACTGGAGAAGAAATACTTGAACTCCAGCACCCCGCGCGGGGTATGCATGTATTTCATCGTGGTTACCCGCGAGATGGTCGATTCATGCATGTCCAGTTCTTCGGCGATATCCCGCAATACCATCGGTTTCATCGCCTCCTCGCCGTGTTCGAGGAAGTCATACTGGCGTTCAACGATGGCCCGGGCCACCCGCAACAGGGTGTCGTTACGGCTTTGCAGGCTTTTGATGAACCAGCGGGCTTCCTGTAAATGGTCTCTCAAGTAATTATTCTGTTCACTATTATCACCCCGTTTGACCAGGCTTGCATAGGTATTATTGATGCGCAGGCGTGGTGCGTTCTCGCGGTTGATCTTGACCGACCATTCGCCGTTGTTCTTGGCCACGTAGACATCCGGAGTGATATATTCGGCATGGCTGTTGCTGATCAGCTGCCCGGGGTGCGGGTTGGTGGTCTGGATCAGCTTGATGATATCGCCGAGTTCGGTATCGTTGGCCTGCAGGCGGCGTTTCAATACCGCGAAATCATTGCCGGCCAGGTAATCCAGGTAATTTTCCACCAGGGCCAGGGCCTTGGTCAGGTGTGGGGTTTCGGTATCATACTGGCGTAGCTGGATGGTCATACATTCGGCCGGGCTGCGTGCGCCCACCGCGAGCGGATCGAAATGCTGGATCAGGTGCAATACCGCCTCGATTTCATCGAGTTCCAGTTCCGGGTACTCGGGCAGCAGGCCCTGGTGGATATCCTCCAGGGTTTCGGTCAGGTAGCCGCGGTCATCGATGCCGTCGATGATGGCCATGCCGATTGCCTTGTCGGTATCGCTCAGGTGAGCGCAATCGAGCTGCCATACCAGGTGTTCATACAGGGCGTCGGCCGGCTTGGCCTGGTTTTCGAACAGGTCGGAGAAATCCTCGCCGGCGGAGGAGGGGCCAGGCCCCTGGCTGACCGAGGCCGTGGGCGCGGTGTCGTAGATATCGTCCCAGCCGGTATCGATGCTGAGGTCCTCCGGCAGGGTCTGTTCGGCACGGTCGTCCGACAGCGTGTCAGAAGAGGTTTTAACCTGGGTTGGCTCGTCCTCGCTATTGCCTTCACTGGCTTTTTCCTGCAGCTGAACCTCGCCCAGGTTGTCTTCCTGTTCCAGTAATGGATTGGAATCCAGGGTCTCCTGGATCTCCGACTGCAGTTCCAGCGATGACAGTTGTAACAGCTTAATAGCCTGCTGCAGCTGCGGCGTCATGGTCAGGCTTTGACCAATCTTGAGTTGCAGGCTTTGCTTCATTGGAGGGGGTTGATTAGTTGAGAGAAACGAATTGGCATGATCACTGCTTCCATGTTTTCTTTATAGCTTAAAATCCTCTCCCAAGTAAATCTTTCTGACCAAATTATCGGACAGAATATGATCAGCGTCACCCTGCGCCATGATACTGCCTTCGCCCATCACATAGGCATGATCACAGATACCCAGGGTCTCGCGCACATTGTGATCGGTGATCAGGATGCCGATCCCGCGTTCCGCCAGGTGGCGGATGATGGTCTGGGTATCCAGCACCGAGATCGGGTCGACCCCGGCAAAGGGCTCGTCGAGCAGGATGAACTGGGGATCATTGGCCAGGGCCCGCGCAATTTCCACCCGGCGCCGCTCACCGCCGGACAGGGAGATGCCCAGGCTGTCGCGGATATGGGTGATCTGAAAGTCTTCCAGTAGTTGTTCCAACCGCTGGTCTTGCTGTTCGCGCGAGAAGGCCGGGTTCAGCTGCAAAATGGCGCGGATATTGTCTTCGACGCTGAGGCCGCGGAACACCGAGGCTTCCTGCGGCAGATAACCGATCCCCTGGTGGGCGCGTTGGTGCATCGGCAGATAGTCGATCGCTTGCTGGTTGAGCTGGATCGAACCGTGATCGTTCTTGATCAGGCCGACGATCATGTAAAAACAGGTGGTCTTGCCGGCCCCGTTGGGCCCGAGCAGGCCGACGATCTGGCCGCTCTGCACCTCCAGGCTGACGGACTTGACCACCTGGCGGCCACGATAACTCTTGGCCAGTTCTATCGCCTTCAGCTCATTCATTGGGAAGGGTTGCTGTCGGCGGGCTGAATCAACATGCGCACCCGGTCGGAGCCATTGCCCGCCTTCAGTGCATTGGTTTCGGTATTGACGATAATCTGGTCGCTTTCGATGCTGTCCTCGGCGATTTGCAGCCGGGCATCGCCATATAACTCGAGCGACGATTCGGTATCGATATATTTCATGAAGCCGGCCACACCGTTCATCGTTTCGCCCTCATCGTTCAGCTGCTTGAAGCGGGCCGGGGTGCCGGTGATTTCGAGGAGGAGAATTTCGTTACTGTCATTGAAATGGAACACGATCTTATCGCTTTTTATATTCAGGCTGCCCTGCTGCATCTCGACATTACCCTGGTAAGTGCTGATATTGCGACTTTCATCGATATCCAGCTTGTCGGCCTCGATATGAATCGGTTGTTCGCGGTCGCTGGATAAGGCCGCGGCCAGGCCCGGCCAGCAGCCAGCCAGCAGCAGGAGCAGGGCCAGTACTCTCGATTCAACCGGGTTCATGGCCATTCCGCCGGTGATAGGTAGCCCTGACCTGGTTGAACTGATAATAATTTTTAAGGATATCCAGCGAGGCATTGTCCGCGTGCAGGATCATCGTGTCGGTTGTTATCTTCACCGCTTCAGGCAACTCGATCTGGTCGTTTCGGGTTTCCAGTATCATCACTTCGGTGTTCAACTGCAAGGGCTGTTGATTACCGATGCGTTGCAGGTCGACCTGCCGGTTCAACTGCAATAATTCCTGCTGATGCGACAGCGAGCCCTGTTCGGCGGAAGCCCGCCACTCATGTGGATCGGCCTGGTAGATGATAAAGGGTTGTTCAATCTGGCTGACATCCTCGCGGATATAGTGTTCGAGATAAGGTGACTGCAACTCGAAGTGGGGCAAGCCGTTATCATCCAGCGCGCGGTAACTGAAATTGGCCAGGTAGTAATCGATATTGTCCGGCACCTCTAACGGGCTGAGCTGGAGTCGGCTGGGGCGGGTTTCAAAAAACCAGCCGATACTGACCGCGCCGGCGATGGCGATGATCACCGTTAGCAGCTGCCAGGGTTTCATGACAGGTAGGATTCCAGCTTGTCTTGCAGCAGGCCCTGGGCCTGCAGGATGAATTCGATCGCCTCGCGCGCGGCGCCGCAGCCACCGGCCTTCTCGGTGATGTAATCGGCATGCTGCTGGACGAAGGGGTGAGCATCCTTGACCGCGATCGCCATCCCGACCTTGGTCATGATCGGCAGGTCGACCACATCGTCGCCCATGTAGGCGACCTGGGCCGGCTCGAGGCCGGTCTGGGTGATCAGCTCATCGAAGGCCGGGCGTTTGTCGCGATAGCCCTGGAACACTATGTCGATGCCGAGGTCGCGCATCCGGTGTTCCACCAGGTGTGACTTGCGCCCGGTGATGATCGCCGCCTGCAGGCCGCATTCGAGCAGCATGCGCAGGCCATGGCCGTCCTTCGAGTTGAAGGCCTTGTATTCCTCACCGGCATTGTCGAAGAACAAGGTGCCGTCGGTTAATACCCCGTCGACATCAAAAATAACGAGTTTGATGTTGCGGGCTAGATTCATCATTGCGTCCATATCAGTTCTGTCTTGTGGTTATACGATGCCGGCTTTTAACAGGTCATGCATGTTCAATGCACCCTGGATCCGGCCCTGCTCGTCGGTCACGATCAGGGCATTGATTTTCTTGGTGTCCATCAGGGTCAGCGCGGCGCTGGCGATCTGGTCGGCGGAGATGGTGACACAGTTGGTCGTCATGTGATCGCGGATCTGCGCCGACTGGATATCGGCATTGCTGTCCAGGGTTCGGCGCAGGTCGCCGTCGGTAAAGATGCCGGCCAGGTGGTTATTGCCATCGCTGATCGCGGTCATGCCCAGGCCCTTGTCGGTCATCTCCAGCAGTCCCTGCTTGAGACTGGCGTCGATCGCCACGATCGGAATGCTGTCACCCTCGTGCATGATATCCCGCACCCGTAACAACAGGCGCCGGCCGAGACTGCCGCCGGGATGGGAGCGGGCAAAGTCTTCTTCGGTAAAGCCGCGTGCCTCGAGCACCGCGACCGCCAGCGCATCACCCATCGCCAGGCTGGCGGTGGTGCTGGAGGTCGGCGCCAGGCCCAGCGGGCAGGCTTCTTTCTCGACCGCGACATTGAGGTTGGTATCGGCGAATTCGGCCAGGGTGCTGTTGGCATTGCCGGTCATCGATATCAGTGGTACCTGCAGGCGCTTGAGCAGGGGCAGCAGGGTCGTGATCTCGGCGGTTTCACCGGAATTGGACAGGGCGATGACCAGGTCCTGCTCGGTGATCATGCCGAGGTCGCCATGGCTGGCCTCGCCGGGGTGCATGAAAAACGCTGGGGTGCCGGTGCTGGCCAGGGTCGCCGCGATCTTGTTGCCGATATGGCCGGATTTGCCCATACCGGTGACCACGATACGCCCTTTACAGTCGAGGATCATCTGACAGGCATCGTGAAATTGGCCGTCGATGCGATCGATCAGCGCGCTGATCGCCTCGGCCTCGGTTTTCAGCACCGCGATCGCAAGGTGCTGGAATGAATGTTCACTCATGGTTGATGTCGACCATCCCGGTTAGTTGGCAGTTAGCGTCTGATAATACAAAAGGCCCTGGTAAAGCACAAAGCCTGATAGCAGGATCGCACCCTTGAAGCGGGTCAGGACACAGCACTGCTGGCGTGGGAGATACGCCATCAGGAACAGCAATGCGGTGAGCCCCAGCATAATAGGCAGGTCGCGGGTAATCGCAACCGGAGAGATAGAAAAATCAACCAGTAGCGCTGGAACCCCGATCACGCCGAGGGTGTTGAACAGGTTGGAACCGATTATGTTGCCCATGATCATATCCAGTTCACCCTTGCGCGCGCCAGCAAGCGATGCGGCCAGTTCCGGCAGCGAGGTACCAATGGCGACGATGGTCAGGCCGATGACGAGCTCACTGATGCCGAGAAACGTGGCTATATTGACCGCGCCCCAGACCAGCAGCTTGGAGCTGCCGACCAGTACCGCCAGGGCTACCAGGGTCCAGGCCAGGGCCTTGGCGGTCGACAGGTCATGGCGAATTTCCTGATCCAGTTGCGGTTCGATGCTGTCGTCCAGATCCTGACGGCTGAAGCGGATCAGGTAGGTCATGATGCCGGCCAACAGGAGCAGCAGCAGGCCGCCATCGTACAGACCCAGCTGGGCATCCCAGATGACCCAGGTCACCAGGGCCGAGGCCAACAACAGCAGGGGGAATTCGCGCTGCAACAGTTTGGAGGTGAAGGTGATCGGGATCACCAGTGCGGTCACGCCAAGGATCAGGCCGATATTGGCAATATTAGAGCCCAGTGCATTACCGATCGCCAGGTCCGGGGTACCATCGAATACCGCGAACAGGGCAATCAGAATTTCCGGCGCCGAGGTCCCGAAACCGATGATGGTGATGCCGATAATCAGGGTGGAAACCCCGAGGTTCTGCGCGGTTGCGGATGCGCCATCGACAAAATGGTCGGCACTCCAGGCCAGCAGGACCAGGCCACCTACGACCGCTAGCAGGGACAGCAACATGATTATCGAGGAAGGTTAGAAATCGTCGGTAGAGGTAAACAATCCGACGCGTAAATCCTTGGCGCTGTAGATCTCGCGACCATCGACTTCCATCGTCGCGTCGGCGATACCCATCACCAGTTTGCGCATGATCAGGCGCTTGATATGGATCTTGTAGGTGACCAGTTTCGCATCCGGTAACACCTGGCCGAAGAACTTGACCTCGCCGGCGCCCAGGGCGCGGCCGTGGCCGGGACCACCTTTCCAGCCGAGGAAGAAACCCACCAGCTGCCACATTGCATCGAGACCCAGACAACCGGGCATCACCGGATCGGTGTCGAAATGGCATTGGAAAAACCACAGGTCCGGTTTTACATCCAGTTCGGCCTCGATATAGCCCTTGTCATGATCACCGCCTTGTTCGGTTATCGTGGTGATGCGATCGAACATCAACATCGGCGGCAGCGGTAACAAAGCATTGCCTTCACCAAAGATCTTGCCATGACCGCAGTCGATCAGTTCCTGGTAGGTGAAGCTGTGTTGGTCGGTTAAATCTGCCATAATCATCCGCGGTTGTTATTCAGGGTGCGAACACTAACGATTCCGCATTATTTTTGCAATAAGTACAATAAGATAAGTGCATTTAGATCGAACAATGAAGCCAAGCATCAAGGTCGGGGTCTACCACTGGTCGAGTTTCGCCCCGGATCTCAGTTTTTACCCCGAAGACATGCCGCCGGAATGGCGCCTGACCTACTACGCCAACGAGTTCGAATGCGCCTGTATCGACCTGGCCGATGCCGGGCTGGATCGCACTGGCCTGGCGGAATGGGCAGACGATCTGCCGGAAGATTTCGAGCTTTCCCTGGCCCTGTCTGCAATCCCCCAGATTGAACCTATAATGGGGCTGATCGAGCAGCAGGCGCTGCATCCACGCTGGCTGATCGTCGATGACCTTGCCGACGAACAAAGCGCAGACGAGGTACTCCAGCATCTCGAGAACCATATCGCTGCAACCACCCCGCTTGGCTTGCTGCGGCGCTCACGCATCTGGCGGCCGGATCACCCGGTCGGCGCTGCCGCCATCGCCCTGTTGCCGGCGCAGGCAAGCAATGCCGAGTACCGGGCCTGGATCGAGCAGTGGCTGCCGACCACCAGCGCTGATGACGCAGAACAACTGACCCTGTGGTGCGAGGCGGATATCGGTTACGCGCGCCTGGCCGAACTCCGTACCCTGGTGGAGCTGATGGGATTGTGAGCACTCCGCCGGGCCCTAATACGGTGCTTGCGCAGGCAGTGGTGTTGACTGGTTGATCTTGCTAGACTCGCGCCACCCGAAGCATACAGACTATGTCCGAAACCTTAATTAAAATTCGCAACCTGCACTTCAGCCGGGATCATCTGAAGATCTTCGACGGGGTGAACATGGATATCCGGGCCGGCTCGATCACCGCGGTGATGGGTCCCAGCGGTACCGGCAAGACCACCCTGTTGAAATTGATCGGCGGTCAATTGACCCCGGATGAGGGCGAGGTCATCGTCGACGGCCAGAAAGTGCACCAGTTGAATCGGGCCGAGCTTTACCAGTTGCGCAAGAAAATGGGCATGTTGTTCCAGTCCGGTGCGCTGCTGACCGACCTCAACGTGTTCGACAATATTGCCTTCCCGCTGCGTGAACATACCAACCTGAGTCCATCGCTGATTCGCAGCATGGTGTTGCTGAAATTGCAGGCGGTCGGTTTGAGCGGGGCCCACCAGCTGATGCCGTCTGAATTGTCCGGCGGCATGGCACGCCGGGTGGCGCTGGCCAGGGCGCTGGCGCTGGACCCGATGATGATCATGTACGACGAACCCTTTACCGGGCAGGACCCGATTTCACTCGGGGTGCTGGTCAAGCTGATCCAGGACACCAATCAGGCGCTGGGCCTGACCAGTATCCTGGTATCGCATGATGTCGAGGAAACCATGTCGATTGCCGATGATGTGATCATCCTGTCCGATGGCAAGGTGGTGGTCGAGGGTAGCCGCGAAGAAATCGAGCGTTCAGGTTCGGCCTACGTTCGTCAGTTTGTCCACGGTGAGGCGGATGGTCCGGTACCATTCCATTATCCGGGTGAGGCGATCGATGAGCTGTTGCTGAAGGCTGCCAAGTGAAAACCCTGAGCAGAATCCTCACCCGCCTCGGCCGCGGTACGATTTTCCTGGCCAGGACCCTGGCCGCGATCCCGCAACTGTTCGTCCGCTTCGGCCTGGTCACCAAGCAGTTGCATTCGGTCGGGGTGCATACCCTGATCATTATCATCGTCGCCGGCCTGTTTGTCGGTATGGTGCTGGCGCTGCAGCTACACTATACCCTGACCACCTTCGGCGCCGAGGACACCCTGGGGCTGCTGGTCGACCTGGCGCTGGTGCGCGAACTGGGTCCGGTGGTGGCGGCATTGCTGTTTGCCGGGCGCGCCGGTTCCGCCTTGACCGCGGAAATCGGTCTGATGAAGGCCACCGAACAGCTGTCCGGGCTGGAGATGATGGCGGTCGACCCGATCGAACGCATCATCGCGCCACGGTTTTTTGCCGGCTTCCTCGCGCTGCCGCTGCTGGCGGCAATCTTCAGTGCGGTCGGTATCCTCGGCGGCTACATGGTCGGGGTCGATTTACTCGGCGTCGACGCCGGCGCGTTCTGGTCACAGATCCAGGACAAGGTGGATTTCTACGATGATGTGTTGAACGGCATCATCAAGAGTATCGTGTTTGGCTTTATCGTCAGCTGGATCGCGGTATTCGAGGGCTATGATTGTGTGCCGACCTCGGAAGGGGTGGCGCGAGCCACCACGCGCACCGTGGTCAATTCATCGCTGGCGGTACTGGGGATGGATTTTGTCCTGACCGCCATCATGTTTAATTAATGCTAACCGCAACCAGGAAACACTATGTTTAAAAGCATCGAACTCAGCGTGGGCGTCTTCGTCGGTATCGGCCTGGCCGCCCTGTTTATGCTCGCCATGCAGGCCAGCAACCTGGCCAGTCTCAACAATGATGGTTCTTACGAGATCACCGCCCGCTTCGATAACATCGGCGGGCTCAAGGTGCGCTCCGCGGTCAAGGTGTCGGGAGTCAAGGTCGGCGAGGTTTCCGCGATCGATTACGATACCGAGATGTTCGAGGCGGTAGTGACGATGCAGGTGGATGACCAATACCAGCAGTTCCCGCGCGATACTATCGCCAGTATCTTCACCTCCGGTCTGCTCGGCGAACAATATGTCAGCCTGGAGCCGGGTGGGGATGAAAAACTGCTGGGCAACCAGTCGGAGATCCGGCATACCCAATCGGCGATGGTGCTCGAGCAGCTGATCGGCCAGTTTATTTTCAACCAGGGGTCGGATAAAAAAGATGACAACAGTCCCTTCTAAAATCATAGCCCTGCTGCTGGTCAGCCTGGCCTGGTCCCCGGCCTGGTCGGCGAGCACGCTGAACCTGGAACAGGCGATCGACATGGCCCTGAGCGCCGATCCGCGGATCGATGAAAAACGGGCCTTTGTGCGCAAGGCCGAGGGCCTGTTGGCCGAAGCCGAGGGTTCCGGCGGACTGCGTTACGGGATGACCACCTTCCTCGCGGTGACCACCGGCCTGGATGGCGGTTTTTATGAAAATGGTGAGACCAGTTGCAGCAGCAACTGTACCCCGCGCGATGATGCCTATGATTTTGATGACGGCCTGTCGTTATGGACCTCGTTCACCTTCAGCATCATCAAGCCGCTGGCGACCTTCGGCCAGTTGGAGAATTACCAGGAAGCGGCGCGTCAGAATATCGCAGTCAAACAACAGGACATCACGCTGCAGCAGGAGGAGATCAAGCTGGATGTGGTGCGGGCTTATTACGGTTACCTGGCGGCACGTGACAGCCGTTACCTGCTGGAAGATACCCTGAAGCGTTTGAATTCGGCGCTGGAGCTGGTCAGCGGGTGGCTGGAAGACGATGAAGGCAAGGCCAAGCTCGCCGACAAGTTCGCGCTGGAAGCTGGCGTCGGCCTGGTCAACCGTTACCTGGCCGATGCTCGCGGCCTGGAAGAAATTGCCCTGGAAGGGCTCAAGTTACTGACCGGGATCGATCGAGCAGAGGAGATCGAGCTGGAAGACCGGCGCCTGCGCGCGGTCGCGTTACCGAGTGAAACTCTGGATGAATGGATCGAACTCGCGCTGGCACAACGGGTCGAATTCAAACAGGTGGAAGCCGGCCTGGCGGCCCGGCGGGCCCTGGTCGAGGCCAAGCGCGCCGAGAAGAAACCGGTGATCTTTGCCGGTGTCGCCGGTTCCGCGGCCTATTCACCCGGGCGCGACAGCCTGGAAAACCCGCATATCTATGATCCGTTCAATTATGCGGGGGTGTCACCGATGGTCGGCCTGCGCTGGCAATGGGAGTCCGGTGCGCAACCGGCCCGGGTGGAGCAGGAACAGGCGGAACTCGATGCGCTGCTGCACAAGGCCTCGTTCGCGCGCAAAGGCATCCCGTTCCAGGTCGCCGAGCAGTATCACACGGTACAGTCGAAACACGAGGCAATGCTGGCGATGAAGGATAGTGCGCAATCGGCCCGGCGCTGGATGATTGCGGCCTATACCGACTTCGAGGCCGGTCTGGAAGAGCCAGAGAAAATCCTGACCGCGATGCAGGCCTATGTACTGGCGTATGCAGACTATGTGCGCATAACCTATGATTACAATAATCATGTAGCGAAATTGAACAGCGTAAGCGGAGTTTACGAATGAGCTTTAACATAACAACAAACCTTCTTGTTAAAGGGGCAGCACTGGCATTAACCATGTTGCTTTGGCAACCGTTGGCGGCAGCAGAATCCGATCCGCAACAGCTGATCCGGGTGACCGCGGATGAAGTGCTGGCAACGATCAAGCAACGCCAGGATGAATTCCAGGAAGATCCAGCCAAGATGTATGCGATGGTGGATGAGAAGGTGCTGCCGCATTTCGATTTCAACCGGATGACCGACCTGGCCCTCGGCCGTTACAAGCGCAAGGTATCGGGTGACCAGAAACCGAAACTGGTCAATGAATTCCGGAACCTGCTGGTACGAACCTACGGCAAGGCGCTGCTGGCCTACAACGATCAACAGATCATCTACCTGCCGATGCGCGGCTCGATCCAGGCAGGAGAGGTGACCATCCGTACCGAGATCGAGCAGCAGGGTGGGTTCCCGATTCCGCTGAACTACGAGTTGTACAAGAAAGACAGCGACTGGAAGGTTTACGATATCAGCGTGGATAACATCAGCCTGGTGACCAATTATCGCTCCAGTTTCGCCCGCGAGATCAAGGCCAATGGTATCGACGGCCTGATCAAGACCCTGCAGGACCGCAACAGCGAGGAAAGCTAGGGCCTGTTAATACCAATTGAAATATCGCGTTGTCCCCCAAAAAAGGGCTAGGCAAGGCGCGAGGAGTGAAGTTTGGTGATTCCAAATGAACGACAAGTAACGCAGCATAGCCCTTTTTTGGGCACAACCCGAAGGGACGGGGCCATTTTCCTGCAGGGCGGTGTTGCATTTCGCTTATGTACAGTGAGTACACCTCACTCAATGCGCCTTGCCCTGCAAAAAAATGACCGCCGTCGCGGTTTTTTAATTAGTGTTAGCAGGCCCTGAGATGTCTGTCGAGGTATCCTTCGATAGCAGCAACAACTACATCCAGGTCAAGGGCGAACTGA
>JAAUXZ010181727.1_pt1 | contig 15761 bp, 26 predicted proteins | sample 7278131 | NCBI WGS metagenome assembly JAAUXZ01 (sample SAMN14350119, study PRJNA611818) | marine sediment metagenome | isolation source: surface marine sediment (3m) | place: French Polynesia: Moorea | collected 2018-08
ACACATGCGTGTGGAACCAGGGTGTACTCCGCGTAGGAGCCATCGAATTCCCGGCCCATGCCGCCCATGATTGCAGCCACCGTGCTGCCGGTCTTGATATCCAGTCCTCCGCCATCCACCAGTTCTCCCACACATTCTATGCCGAGCACCCGCGGGAACTGCACCGACGGGGAGTCGCCATTGCGGGTAAACCACTCTGACCGATTGAGTCCGAACGCCCGGATTCGAATCAATGCCCAGCCGGGGCGAGGTTCAGGGCGATCGACTTCCTCCAGCGAGAACTGGTCCGGGCCGCCGGGTTGTCTGATGATCCATGCTTTCATGACAAGGATTAAGTTCCATGTTGAACATTATCTGGTCGCATAACGTCCCGTATCTTCGACCAGGCTGGGCGTATGGCGAGCAATTGGCTCGACTGCTGGCGCTGGTTAAGCGGTTCTTCGCTTTATTCTTGAATACTCCAGTTCCATTCGTCGAGGTTATGTCAGGCGGCTGTCTGATTCAAGCGACGTAAACGTCCTGACAGCCTGAATCCATCACGCATGTTCAACGACATTAAGGTCAGGTTGATGCCGCCGGCGATTAGTTCGAGCCCCTGAACCAGGTAGAAAGACAGGCCAAAATTCCCGGTTGTGGCGAGGTGGTCGAGGTAGATCGCAGCTGGCAGCAGGATCAGAATTCCGTTGGCAGCGATAAATGGCATCCGCCTTTTCTTGTTATCGATCAATCCAGCTTTGCGTTTGGACGAGAGTGCAAAGCCGGTTGCACCGGTGATCGCTATTGCAGGCACCAGAATGAACAGGCCCGGGCTGACAATGAGACCCTTGACGGTGGTAATCATGGCAAGGCTTGCAAATAGTTCGACAACAATGGTGGAAACAAAAAATGTGCCTATACATAGCGTGGCGATGAGGGCCGCAAACAGGTGAATGACTTGTTTCATGGTATTTCCTCCGGTCGGAAAATTGACAAGATACTGTCATTATGACAATATCTTGTCAATTGTTTATTTACGAGAAATTCATGAAGCACAGCGCCAAAGGCCATACTTTTACCGAAATCGTTATCGAATCGTTCAAACTGAGCGGGCTGCTCGCCAACGAAGGGGATCGTATCGCCGCGCCACTCGGCCTCAGCAGTGCGAGATGGAAAATTCTGGGCGCGTTGGCACGGTCTGAAACCCCGCTCACGGTGTCGCAGATTGCGCGAAATATGGGGCAGTCCCGGCAGGCAGTCCAAAGCCTGGTCAACATCATGAGTGAAACAGGTCTGATAGAGTTTCAGAACAATCCCAATCACAAGCGTGCCAAGCTGGCTGTTCTGACGCCTACAGGCGTGAACTCATATCAGGAAATGGAGGCGATCCAGATCCCATGGGCAAACGACTACGCCAGTCAAATGACGATTGATGATCTGGAAAGAACGCTCGTAACGCTGAAGAAAATTTCAGGATTGTTTAGCGCTTGAGTTTCACCTGGCAAACCGCATATCTCCAGTTACAGTGAGCTGACTATAGCGGGTGTTCTGCTCGATCTTGTCAGGCGCGTCCAGGTCATTGTTACTTTCGTCTTTTCTTGAGCCTGAAGCCGATATAAAAGGCGATGCCAAAAGCCAAGCTTGTTACCGGATATACGAGTAACATAGCGAGATAATGGTAGCCCCCGCTACCCTCAAAAGTTGGATCTTGAGGATATGTTATATACCCAATGATTCCTGCAACAGCCAATCCAACCAGGGCTCCTAGAAAAAATACGAATATACCTTGTCGCTTTATATCCATGATTTAACCAGCTCGTTAAGCCTATTTACTTTATCAAAATAGTTAGCTAGTTCTTCGTATAACCAAGAACGCCATGCTCTGAATTAATTTGAAGGATATTGGAAAAACGTCCGACAGCAGCGCCTGGCTAACTGCTATACACATAAAGTGTTTCCAATTCGCTGGGATCTGACAGTAATGGCATCTTTGTCTCCGTGGCTACAAATCCCAATTGTCGGTAGAATTCAATTGCCGCTTCATTACTGTCAGCGACCCATGCGTGGATTTGTTCTGCACCCCGCTGATGCAGCCACTCAGCGGCTGCATTGAATAAGCGGGTACCAATGGCTTGTCGCCTAACTTTTGGGGATACCCACATAGCACAAATATACGCACGTCCTTCGGTGGTCTCGAAGAAAGCACCAATCTGGCCGACTGCTGAGTTAGACTGGGTTGCCAAAAAGGTAGTTGATTTTTCTGACTGGGAGTGGGACCTGGCCGCTTCCTCAAATTCTACCATCGGTTTTTTTCGCTCATCCTCAAGTTTCGCGCCAAAGGCGCCCGGTGAATCAGTAAGTGCAGCCAGCCTCACAGTGCGTAAGAGCATACCTTCATCTTCATTTATCCTGTGGATTTCAATAATCATGGAAACCAGTTAACGCTGGGATACCGGACTCAGTGACAGCGAGATTGAACCGGCAATAGGGCTCCATTTGATCCATTTGATATAAACTTTATTTAGGGTTTGACTCAACATCCTTCAATCCCAGCATGATTGCCGCTGCAATCAAGAAAGAACCTGAAATCTTGTTTAGGTGCTTACGCGCGGAAGGGATTAATTTTTGACTTAACCATTCGGCAAACTTTGCATAAAAGCACAGGAAGCTTGCGTCCATCAGCAAGTAGGTTGAACTCAAGATAGAGAACTGTAAAAGTAAGTTACCCTCGGGGTTAATGAACTGAGGAAACAATGCCGCAAAGAAGATGACAGCTTTCGGGTTGGCTGCTGAAGTTACGAAGCCCTGCCAGTACAGAGAGTGGCCTGATCGAACTTGTTTTTGTCGATCGATGATGACGCCTTGTTTGGAGAAGATTAACCGTAAACCGAGATATACGAGATAGATAACCCCGGCCCACTTCACGACCAGGAAAAAATCCCGGGAACTGGCAATAATGCTTACCAGGCCGACAGAGGCGACGACCATTTGAATGAAATTGGCCGTTAAGTCACCTGCCGCGGTGAATAGCGACCTTTTGAAACCATTGCTGATACTGTTGGATAAGATCAGAAGCTGGCTTGGGCCGGGTGTGCTCATCAATACAAGCACCGTACCTATGTATACGATCCAAACATCAATATTCATGCTTATCTCCAGTTTCTATGGCTTATAAGCGACAGCTTAGGAGCCGCGTAGGACTTAATCCACTGGTTAGCTGTTTTATCACACCCAAACATCATTTTCAGCAGTGAGGTCACTTTCTGTGTCACCAGTATTCACAACCCCTTTAGGCTCTACCAGCATGATTTTACATTCATCTCTCGCCACCGGTTTATGCTCAATGCCTCTCGGGACTATGAACATCTCGCCCGATCCGAGGGTAACGCTTCCATCCCTGAACTCAATATCTAATGTCCCTTCAAGCACGATAAATACCTCATCCGTGTCAGGATGATCATGCCATACGAATTCGCCCTGAACTTTAACTAGTTTGAATTGGTAGTCATTCATCTCGGCAACGACTCTGGGAGACCAATGCTCGCTGAATTTTGCTAGCTTATCTTTAAAGTTAATTGGTAGGTAGTTCATAATTTTGTACTTACACCCAACTCCTAGAAACATTCGCAAAAGCGTGCGTCGCGGTACATTGGCCTGAGCTCATGCCCTTGTTTTTTAACTTTCACCTGGGTTGCTATCACTTTTCTTTACCCTGACATACCTTAAGAACTTGAAAACTATCCAGATACAAATAAGTGCTATGAATCCAATTTCGTACCATTTGAGATCTGTACTGTTACCAAATGCACTATCAAAGTTGCTTAAACCTCTCCAGCAGCTTGCTTGCCATAGTGAAAGAAGCGTAATAATGATCCATTTTATATATGGCCTCTTTTTCGCGCGAACCTCAAAGAAATCCATGAGTACCAGAGTCACAACTATAATCGCGGCACCGAACACGAATACAAAACGTATAAAATCGTCCATATATTTTCTTGATATTCTAAATCGCTATCATTTATTGATCTCTGACGCTATAAAGTCCTCTGATTTTTTCAAAGCAGTTAACCCTTGTTCTAGCTCTTCCACTTTAAAATTAATGATTTTCTGACGTTCCTCTTCGCTATCAGCAAATATATGCTCGCCCTTTTTTGTTATTTCAATTTTATCTCGTATTTCGTTCGTTGCTTTGTTTGATAGATCTATAAGCGAGCCATGTTCTGGATGGTATACATCAAAATTAACTCCTAGCTTCGCGAATAATTTCAGAATGCTGAGTTTCTTGGTATTTTCGCTATTCCATGCCAGATACATGATGGGCGTCATTCCATTGTTATTTTTGCATTCAAAATCTGCTCCAGCCTCAAATAATTTATTAATGGTCGAGTTTTGGATAGGTATATATCGATCCGAGCAAATCTCATGTAATACCGTATTTCCTTCTGCGTCTTGATGGTTAACATCAGCACCTTTCTCAAGCATAAGCTGAATTATTTTGTGTTTTCTTGCGCCCATTTCAACAGCTGCTATGTGCATCGGTCCGCCTCCGGCTGTTGTGCCATAGTCTCTGACCTTTAAAGGCCTTGATACATTAAGCGGCGCACCGGCATTAATTAGTGCTTCCACCATTGGTGCGCTGGTTATGTACATATGTACATCGCGAACGAGGCAGTCTGTTAGAGGTAAAATGGTCGTAATATTCAGACCTTCATTTATATGTCTGTTAACGGCTCTTGCATCGTATTTTTCTATAGCAAGAATCAATCCAATCTCCGGATAAGAATCAGATATATCCTTCACCAGCTTTTTATATGCTATTTTCTTTCCATCGGAATAGGCTAATTGAGAATGACTGCCATCATCCCTGTATCTATCGGCTAATACATATTTAGGATTTAAACCGAAGAGTATCTTTAAAACATCACTTGGTTCGAAATTACTTCCACTGAGGAAATTTACAAACTGTACATTCCCAACTGATTCGAAATCTGTTAAATCGGTATAAAAACTATACAATGATGGATCTTTCTTGTTTCCTGCTCTCAGAAATTCTTCACTCCTGGCAGCTTGATTAAGATCTTTAAAAATTAGTATGCAATTTAGGTTTTGTTCAGACATGACGTATAAAAATTATGAATCAGGATTACATAACCTCTAATTAATCGAAATAAGATGAGGGCAACGTGTTGTTTGTCTTCGGTAACTATTTATTCTCCGCCTTTGAGAAGTCATTTAATAACCTCTTAAAATCCTTCCATTCATTATCTTCATAAAAATTTATTTCTATCGGATAGCGAGGATGACCGCTTAGAACACTATTGAAAATTTCCAAGAAATTTTCTCGGTCATGGATATAGTAAACCAGCTCTTTGAGGTTGTTTCCCGTTCGACTGTATACATGGCGAAGAACACTATAATTCTCTATGTTCTCTTCAATGGCAACTTCCAGTGCGATCATTCTTTGATTTACGTCTGCCACCGGCATTCCATTATTTGAAGATCCATCGTACTTCCAGGCAATAACCGTTAACCAGGTTAAATTAGCTCTGACTGATTCTTCCGGAAGGTCGTTGACGAATTTATAGATTACAGGAGCTCCATCTTCATAAACACGCCCAATGATTCCTTTCTCTTCTTCAGCATTAATTGTCATAGTCAATAGAATTCCAATAAGGGTGGTGATTGTCCGCTTCATACAGCTAGCGCCGCCAGCAGTGGCTGGCCTTGTTATGAGTTTTTACCATCTTTGATGTATAGAATGACTAAAACGACTACATAAACAGTAATGGCTCCGGTTTGTAACCAGTAAGGTATAGTGGACTGCCCAGCGATTAACACAGAAGCTAAAGCCGATGATACATTTACCGCACTCAAGCCTAGAACTGTGAGCGCTAAAACGATAATCGCGGTTAACGCTACATCTCGATGCTTAGACGCAGAGTAGAAAAGCGCAACATAAGCTAACACGGCGAACGATATAATTTTATCCTGGTAGGCATAGAACGGCGTGTCATAGTAGACAAACAGGATAGGTAACTTGATACCGAAAAAGTGGGCTAAAGCCATACAGACGAAATATGCTGCGCCGGCTAGGAATGCAAATTTTGTAATTGTTGAGTTCATGTTCGATTCCTGGCTGTTAGAAGACTCAAAAAGTTAGCCTTATTTGTACGACATAAGGAGTCACAAAATTAGAGTCTGGTTAGGCATGGCTATTTCCATCTAGCAACTAAAGCCAACGTTTCTTCTGAGATAGGACTAATGATATCTGAAAGTTTCCACTTTTCTTTTTTAATAAAAATTAGACTTAAGATTAGTTCAGTATCTTTACCAATGAATTGCACATGTTTCTCGACCACAGATACACTTTTAAAACAAAGTGTGAATCTTTCACCATCAGATGGTTTCGTCGTATTTGTGCATTTTTCCAGTTGGTTAATTTTATCCTTTTTCTTTAAGTAAGCTAATGTATAGTCAGATAGTTGTCTTGGCACCAGAAAAAGCACAGCTTTTTCTTCTAACTGGCTTGATGTTTCATGATCGAATTCTGTCTTACCTAGTGTCTTTACCGCATCCCTAATTCGTAGTTTCATTCCATTATTCAGTGAATCAAAATCAACATATTCAGATAAACTTGCTTCCCATTTAGCCCTATCTTTCTTAGGGAGACGACGATCATCACTAACAAGATATTTAATACCCAGTCCACGCATAATATCGTCGATTATTTGATCACCTTCAGCATTTCCCAAAGCATTACCACAGTAGATGATTAGGAATACTACTTTTAACAATTTAGAGAACATACACTTATTTTTCCTATGATTGCCTGACGTCTCTCTTTAAATATGAGATGACCGATTGGCGGACATTTGATCCGACTGCATGGGCATGTTCGACCCAGTTGCATTGATTATCATATTTCTTGAGGCAAGTCAGATTGACTTGACCTCAGGTTGAATAAGATTCAGAACGGTGCGCATGTCTCTTCCGGAGAAAAGAAACTTGATAACGATACAGGCGGATGCCTCAAGGAGCCTGGCATACTTGAGCTCACCTACATCAACCGGATCGCAGCCTAGATTATCAATTAATTCCGCAACCTGGGTTTTTGCTTCGGATTGGTCCCCACAATAAAGCGCAACCAATTTACGCCCGTCGAATTCCGGAGGTTCCATTTCCCACACGGAGGCCTGGCACATATTGAAGGCTTTGACTATCTGAGCATCAGGTATCAGAGCGGCTATGTGCTCGGCCAGGGAGCCCTCGTTGAAAATGGTCGGAAGGTAATACTCTCCCTCGTTATCGTGCGGTCCACCGGGCACGTTAACGGGATTGTTTATATCAATGACCACTTTGCCGGAAAATGCCTCGGCTCCGCCGCCACTTTGAATGGCATCTGCAACTGCATTTGCGGGGGTGGCGAAGACAATTACATCACCGAATTCAACGGCTTCGGAAATCGAGCCACTTCCAGATGCTTGTATCTGCTGGGCTAGCTCAGCCGCAGACTCTGCATTTCTTCCACCAATGAATATTTCGTGCGAGGTTGCCCAGCGCTTTGAAAGGGCCTTAGCCATGTTGCCGTAACCAATAAATCCGATCTTCATCTTGTCTCCTCGTGTAGTTTGAGTCTACTGCATCGTATCATTCGTCGCTGCACTCGAGAGACGAGTGGAACGGTCATGCTGCATGTGATGGTTATGTTTGTACGGTAGTTAATCTAATCTCATATTGCCATTGCTCGTTGACCTCAAGAATGACATCTGCTGACTTCATATAGGGTTCAACGTACAACTTGTATGCAGTCAGTTCATCTCTCAATTTGAGGTTCGAATATTCTACTGATTGTTTTCTTTTCTCGATATCTGCTTTGTGCCTTATCTTCAAAAGAAGATTATCGTTTGTATGCATAAAAATCGAATAGCTTATGTATGGCTTCAGGCTCTGATGCATTGAATGAAGACCGTCCAAAAACAGGATATGGCATGGATTTATCGTGATCTTTGAAGGCAAAGTTTTACCTTCAGCATGATCGTATGGAAAGCATTCAATTGGAGTGCCCTGTAAAAACCCATATAGATTACTTTTGATTTTTGCTAGATCGTATGCTTCTGGCTGATAGCCACTTATGTCCAGATCATTGCGCTTGGATCTGTCCATTAGGTAAGAGTCGAGAGTAATATGAGATGCATTGAGCCCGCTTTTTACCAATGCGCTAACAAGCTGGCGAGAAAGCTGCGATTTTCCAAGGTCGGCGGCGCCGCATATTGCAACTAGCAAAGGGTTACCATCGAGGGCTGATGCTTGCTGGCTAATAGCCCCTACCAGGTCGTTGAATTGGATGACTTCACCATATCTGTTTGAGCTAGACGAAGCCATAACGCCTCGCGTTTACCGCCAAATTGACGGCACAGCCGGCAATGTTATCTGGCTGCAAGCGCTCGTTATGAGCAAACTTAATCACTTTCTCCGCCATTGCTTTGAGTCGGCCTTTCTGTCGTAATATTGTGTGACCGTGACCCAGGTACCTCATTCTCTTTAAGATTATCTTCTTCCAGGATCCGGTTTATCGTCCAGGCCACTAAGGCTCCTAGAAAAGGCAGAGAAAAAATTAATATTAACTGAAAGAATTTCTGACGTTTGTTCAGAAACTTGCTTTTTACTACATACACGCTCGATATCAGCATAATTAGTAGAGCGACTAATAATGTAACTATAAGAAACTCGATTGGTTCCATTTATGTTCTGTGCCTCATAACTTCACGCTTAGCGTAATCCCGGAGCGAAGCGACTGGTTGTTCCCTGTGCTGCGCCCTGGTATGGGATTTATTGTGGATGGTGTTCATAAAAACTAAACTAGCCAGAGACTTAATTTTTACTTTTAACCAATGGAACGAAAGTATCATTGAGCAAGCTAGTTAGCATAGATAACAGTACCGCACTCATCGCTACTAGATGAGGGTCGGTTGTGTAGTTTGGCACCACTGCCACTGCAATAATAATTGGAGCAACCGTAAATACCGACCAGCCAGGAACACTCACTCTTTCGCCACAGCTTCTACATGGAGCTGAGGTAAGAGGGCCCAAAAAACTTCGACGCAATGGCGGCAGACAATAGCCGCCACAATGTGGACATTGATCTGTACTCATTTTTATACCTTCTTTAGTTTCTGATCCCATTACTTGATTAATGATATCCAGGCTTTTACGCATAAAGTTTGAGGTAAGGGGCCGAGCGGTAGCCAGGTCCCAGCGAACAAAAGGGGTTAACTTGCCCGCTTGTTATGTTTGATAAGAATAACCTTAATAACTGTTTGGTTTGCCACCTTCATCGTGTAAATATGCGCTAAGGCTGTCAAGGATATAATGATCCCATCCACCACTACAGACATCGAAGCATTGCAGTTGTGAATGAAGCCCAAGGTGTGTAAAAATTATTTCTGATCTTCCCAAATGTTCTGATATTTCAAAACGTATTCGCGTTCCTAGCCACTCTTCCGGATCATCGAGCGAGTCCATTATCATATGAGACTTTACACACTCCAGTTCGATGAATTGCGGTTCATTTAGGGTTATAGCTTTGAATACCCAATAAGAATCTCCCCCAAATCCTGTTTTTGCTTCGTCACCAACATTTACGAAACGCCCGCTCATAGGGGTCCACCAGTTTGACATTTCCTCGGTAATTGCCTTGTACGCACGCCTTGCGGTGACCGGACAACTCATTGTTTTCGTGTAATTATTGATCATATGGTATTAAACGCTGCATTCACCAGTGGGGTAATTCGGCGAGATTTTGTGTGTTTCCGCGGAAAAAATGCGACAACTCGTGGAATTCGGTGAAATGCCTTGTTAGTTTTTCTATTTCAATCAACTGTAATCACCACTTTCCCTTTAAAACAGCCCTTTCCAAAATACCAGAATGCCTCAGTAATTTCACTCAATGGGAAACACTTGTCTATAACTGGCTTAACTTTACCAGACTCAAACAATTCATTAATAATATTCAGGCCTTTATTTGGTTTGTGAAGTACTAAAGTCAATGTCTTGTTATCTTTCTTTTTAATCAAGGGACCAAGCAATGCGAGTTGCAATATTGAAGAGGTTTTACCACCAACGGATGCGTAAATACCGTTTGAACTTAATGCTCGCTTATAAGCAAAAATTGAACGATTTGACCTAACATCAAGAATAAAGTCGTAATGCTCACCATTTTTCGTAAAATCGTTTTTCCGATAATCAATAACATGATCTGCACCGAGAAAAGACATTGCCTCTAATTTCTCCGTGCTGTCCACAGCTGTAATCTTCGCGCCAAATGTTTTTGCTATTTGGATGGCGAACGTTCCCACACCTCCACAACCGCCATTGATTAAAATACTGCTACCCTGCTTAATCTCATTTTTCATTTGAAATGCTTGTAAGGCAAGAAGTGCTGCCTGGGGTGTGGCTGCTGCCTCTTCAAACGACATTTTAGAGGGCTTTAGTGATAACCCCGATTCACGGGCACAGACATATTCCGCAAAGCCGCCCCAATTACCCCCACTCAGGTCTCCATATACCTCATCGCCTATATTTAAATTTCTTACATTTCTACCAACTTTTTCAACACGTCCAGCTATGTCGCAGCCAAGAATATTAGCTTTTTTGGGTCTGAGTAACCCGCTAAACAGACGATATTCATACGGTACTCCGGTTAACATGTCCCAATCCCATGAGTTTATGGATGCTGCATGAACCTTTAGCAATACCTCATCATCTTTCGGTGATGGTATCTCTACATCAGTTAATGAAAGAACATCAGGAGCCCCATATTTTTTGTATACAGCAGCTTTCATGTAGTCACTTGATTGGAATATTGTTGTTACAGCTCAATACATTTTGCACTCGGAGACCTAATGTTTAAATAAGAAGCCGAGCGACTTAAACCACTTGTTAGGCAGCGTTCATCGATTACTGGATGAGCCATGATATTAGTTTATACTCAGCTGTAACGACAGCTAAACATAACGCTATAAATACCCAACCATGATAACCTGCCCATGATTCTTCTTCTGTCGCTCTGATAGTCTCTGAATGAAACAAGTTGTCTAGCGAAAAGAACAAATCTTTAGAGTTTTGAAAGAATGTTTTCGCGATAACAAAATAAACCGGAATATTTAGCAATAACAGAATAATCCATAAAATTGTATTTTCTGCCAAGAAAGAAGTGGCCACTATCACAATAGTGATGCTCAGCAGAGATCCAATCATTATCTTCGATGTTAACCTTTGCTCAGAGAGCCGCATGCAGTTTGCACGGTCCCAGCGACCGTAGGGAGCAACTTGACCTGTTTGCTATGCATATTCATGAAGATACTTGTTTAATATCAATGCGCCCATAGTGCTCTTGCATGCGACGGGACTTAACTAGATAGACTGACATGACAATGTAGTAGAGAACCTCTCTGGCCAAGTCGAAGTACCTACTATCGTTCGTCATGAAATCAAAGGTTTGTATAAAACACATTGTGGCTAACATAGAAAAGAGAATCATCATCGCAATCGGGGTAAATTTCCATCTAGTAAAGTAACCGACTAAGTAAACTGTTCCTGATAAAGTAATGATTAACCAATGAAAAAATTGCGTACCGCTTGGAAAACTGGCGTTTTGAAGTGGTATAAAAAGCACGATGTCGAAGAAATATTCTAAAAATCCAAGCACTCCCCAACAGAGCATAGTTATCGAGGCCAGCAGGATAAGGTAAGAAAAAAGCATTGACACATGTTTCATACTTGTCTCCTAATTGTTAACCCGCCTGTAGTTAATATAACGCCTCAGTAACCGGGGCAGCTTTGCTGCGTCCGGTACCGTAGGCGCTTAGTTGATTGACTTTTTAAGGGCGTTCATCGACTGAATAATTGCTTATGTATTTTTTCACTAGGTCTTCAATAATATTGCCCAAAAATACAAGTAAAGCTAGCATCGGGATTCCAAGTAACAAATATATACCTGGCCATGCCATACCCCTTAAAATCCATGATCCATCTATCGCCAATAGCAACCCATGCTGCATTACGACAGGAAGCTGTAAAACAATAAACTTTCCTTTTGGATCAGATATAAATTGCGCCCAGATTACACAGACAATTATGATAGCTATATAAAGCGCACCTAATATTAAACCTGTTTTACTAAGCTGTATGATTTTCATTATTCCCTTAACGTTTAAGGTAAGAGGCCGAGCGGTAGCAGGTCCCAGCGACCGAAGGGAGCGCCATGACCCACTTGTTAGCTGTGAATTTGATATCGTGCGCTCCAGTATAACTTAATGAATACTACGAACGAAAAAAATGTAGACAAAGGCAAAAGTACAATGAGAGGTATGAATTGCACTATATTTGCAAGCATCAACAAGCCGAAAACACAGGCCAACCCCAACAGAAAATAAAACTGATACAATGCAGCCATAAGACCAACTTGAATTATTTTTATAAAATTAACTTGATTACCAGCGATGAGAGAATAAGGGTAGAGCAAACCCATTATCCCAACTGCCAGTAAAATTACCGGTAGAAAGGTGAAGGAAGCAAAAGCTATATTCTTAAACGTGGTTATATCCATGGCAGGTCTAATCACCCAACGCTTGGCTAAGAGCGCGCAGCATCCTGGAGCGTCCCAGCCACCGCAGAGAGCAACTTGACGACCTTGTTAGTATGCTTTTGGCACCCTGACCATAAAATAGTGAATTTCATTTTCACCCGTAATTTTAAAACCGTGACGTTTATACAAAGAACCGACCGGGTTCCACTTTAAGTATTCCAATACTACTTTATGAGAGTTTTTATCACATTCGTTTAGAAATTTGGTAAGGACATTTGTACCAATACCTTTGTTGCGATATGCATTTTTGATATAAAACTCTCCAAGCCTCATTGCTTCCTGGTTTTCAGCTATAGACACAGTCCCAATCGGCTCGCCTTCTAATAATATTATGAACCACGGCTTTTCTAGCCATCTTTGTTTGTGAAGAGCTAACTGGAAGTCTTCATCCCAGCCCCACTTAGACTTTATATAAGAGCCCATGGCATCTTTCTTAACTTCAAATGCAAACTCAAAATCACTTTCCGATGCCTTCTTTAGCTCAATGTTCATACATCACACTAACGCTTATATAAAGAGCGTGCAGCGATGCAGAGCATCCCAGTCTAGGTTTCTTCTGCTGGTTGTACTTGTTAAGCAACATTTGCTTGCATTGAAATGACATGCTCATTTTGACCTGTTTGGGTAAACCCTAAACGTTGATATAAGTTCCTGGCTGGATTAGAGCTAAAAACTCTTAGTCGTAAATATTTAAAGCCACGCTCTTTAGCTAATGCAAAGGCTAATTTTGTAGCTAATGTACCAAGCCCAATATTTTGGGATGCCTTCTCAATTTGTAAATCTCGAATATACAAGGCTTCACTATCACTGGATAAGCGTAAAATTCCAACTTTAATTTGATTTGATAATATAACGAAGTTTTCCATTTGCCCCCAGCTGGATTCAAATAAGTCAGTTTGCCATTCGATACCATATTCTTTGTAGTAGCGATCCATATTTTCACGCACTAATTTTTGAGCGTACTGCTTATCTTCAGTATGGCAAAGCTCGATCATTATTCTGGCTGCTTAACGCCTACAACAGAGGAAAATCGACCGCAGGGAGTGAATCTTGTGGAGCTGATTGTTAAGTTTCAGATGCATCTTGTGAAATTTTATAAACCCAATGAGCGCCAATTAAAATCGGGAAAAACCATAGTGAAATTAATATATTGAATATTTGGCTAATGCTAAGTTCACCTGCTAAAAAGAGGTAGACAATACTCAGTACTCCGGCCAAATAGTAATAAATATATCTTTTTGGCCTTAAATTTACCGCAAACTCAAGATACAAAAACATTCTCCACAATGAATATACGCCAAGGATACCGCCAATATAAGTTGGAATAATCAGTTCGGGTCGAAGTAATGCTCCAATTGGGAAAAACAAAGTTGAATACAGAATAACGCCTGTAGATGGTAATACCACCACGATGAACTCAATCCAGTGTATAACGCGCTCGATCATTAAAACTTAACGCCCAGCTAAGCCGCCGGAACGGAATTGATTGTTTTGTGCGAGCGTAGCGGAAAAGCACAAAACGAGCGACGCAGTGTAGATCGGTTTGAGCTGCTTGTTAGCCTTTATTGCCAATTGGACGCTGTCCTTTCTTTAAACGCCAGATGGCTAGATAGACTAAAGAGACTAGTAGTACCAAGAAAAATAAAGTCGTTAACCCACTTTTAGCTATTGTAAAGCTACTAGCACTTTTCACTAAGTTTTCGGATACATCAGGAAAGGCATATAGCATTGCAACGATACTCGCATTTTCAAGGTAATCGAATAATCCGGCAAATACTGGAACAAATGCTAGCAAGTGCACTCTTGAATGCTTTGGAAGCCCCTGCTTTAAAATCCATGTAATCATCAGAGCATATGAAACACCAAACATTGCCGGATAAACCAAATCAATTGGTATCTGAATAGTTAGGTATGCGTTTCTACCGTCTGGGCCCAGAGATTTCAGCAGTTCGATAGCTTCTGCATAACTATACCCAGCTGGAGACATATCAAACAATATTGACTCTGGCGAAAAGCTCAAGACCAAAGGTATGGAATATCCTAAAATCGTTCCATAAACCACGTTGGTCAAGACAAAAAGGATTAGCACAGCTCTGCCACTTGAAGCACTTTGTAAGAAAGATATTGCTCTATTCATTAACGCTCTCAATGAAAGTTAGTTCGTCGTGTTATGGCTAACGCCGTACTCAGCGGGTAGATCGACCGCAGGGAGATTTGATCCGATGCAGTGCCTTGTTATGCCTACTTAGTATTTTTAGTACGCGTTTGTTTTTTAACATACTTTTTGTGCCGCTAACACTTAGATATTTTTGTTTTTGCGGATGCTTGTTTAGTTTAAAACCCAACTTTTCGTAAAGGCGTATTGCTGCAATGTTGTTCTTTAAAACCTCAGTTACTAACTTATCGAACTCCTCATTTAAAAGAGACTCTCTCGCTGCATTTAAAAGTGCTAATAAAACTGGCCCACTACGATATTTTGGCAATATTTGAATAGATGAAATGTATATATCATTTTCATTATCCCAACTTCTGCAATATTGTAAGTAACCCGCAGTAGCACTATTAACTGATGCAACAAAAATAGTTGGATTACCCTCGAACCCTTTTCTTCTCATTTCTTCAGGAAATGTTACTCCGGCATCAGAAAGTATTTGCCCCATTGTCAACTTATCTAGTTCAACTAATTGATCATCGAGTCCATCGACAAAAACCTCTGGCCCTATAAATTTTCTGATCTTGACCACGTTCTATCTCTATAGGCATAACGTTTAAGCTAAGGGGCGCCGCTTTGCGGCGTCCCGATTGAGCGCCTTGTTAGAAGGCGCTAATTCCAGTTTATTTTAAAAGCCTTAGTTTTAGATTTAACATCAGGCCAAATTACTAGCTCATTACTGTGAGTATAGTAATACCCAACAGATTGCTCTGGCGATGGGTTTAGCACGCCCACACTAGATTGTGATTTAACAAAATGAACAAGTATTTCATCTGGTGGGCCTTTATATTGCCCCATTACCTTTTTTATTAATTTAGTGGCCTGAACGTCATTTTTTATTTTTAACTCACTACAGAGAACATACATTACATCTTGTTTTTCGTAACCTGGTACTACACTGTCACATTCAGCATATGCCAGTAAGGG
>JAAUXZ010001098.1_pt1 | contig 15755 bp, 12 predicted proteins | sample 7278131 | NCBI WGS metagenome assembly JAAUXZ01 (sample SAMN14350119, study PRJNA611818) | marine sediment metagenome | isolation source: surface marine sediment (3m) | place: French Polynesia: Moorea | collected 2018-08
GAAGGCGATCGTCACGATCGCCTTCTCTCCGAGGAATCGCAAGATCCGCTGGATCGCGTCGTCGGCCATCGCATCGTATTCTTCCGGCGAGCTGGCCGCGGTTGCGGGCGGCAGGTCTCTGTTGCGTTGTTCCTCCAGTTTGAGGTTCGACCAGGCGCGTGCCAGCTCGCGCTTCAGCAGCCGTTCCTCGTCTTCCCAGGTCATCGGTACGAGGTGGACATTCTGCTGGTACCACGTGTAATTGTCCTTGCCGATGCCGGAGGGTCCGGTCTTGCCCTCTGCTTGCGTCTCGAGCCATTCAATGAACGCGTCCGTTGCGACGATTGCCTCCTTGATGCTTTCCAGCAGCTCCTCGCTCGCCGACGGACCGACCGATTGCCACAGGTCGCGCAGGCTCTCGCTCTGCATGCGGATGTCGCGGATGCCGGTAATCCACAGGTCCCGGGCATTCCCGGTGAGGTTCTGCTGCGCCTGCCGATTCAGCGTCGGAACGACGCGCAGCTCGGCAGCGAGGCGCTGTTCGTCCGCCTCGCTCAGCGGAAATTCGTAGGCCCAGAGTTCGACCAGGGCGTGGTGAGTCGGGCCCTCGTGCGCGGGGACGTCGCTCCGATAGGTCCAGACGGTGTTGTAGAAAGCCGGGTCGCGCGCCCACGGCTTGAGGACTCGTTGGTTGAAATCGTAGCCGTTCATCTCCGCACGGACGAGATGCCAGTCGACCTGCTGCGGGATCGGCCAGTCGTCGATGTCGAACGACTCGAGACGCTCTCGGAGCACCCCGTAGTCATCGCGGCGAGCCGCGAACCGTTCTGCCGTGTAATCCGGCGCGCCATCGAGCAGTGGCGGCGACTCGAATTCTCGCCAGTCCGCGAACAGCGCCAGCAGATCTTCGTACCCGGGATCCGGATTTGCGCTGGCGCTCATCGGGACAAGGCTTGTTACCAGGGACGCCGCGATGACGGCGACGATACGTTTCGCTGACCTCATTCCGTGATCATACGATACTCGCGGCCCGCGGATGATGTATCGTCACCAGTCCGCCACCGCACGGTGAATTCAATGAGAACAACGACGGTCTGCCTGCTGGCGACTATAGCCCTTATGAACGGATGCACGAGCGACAAACCCGACTACCCGGCAGCTGCCAAGCAGCCGGTACTGCTGGAGAAGCACGGCCACGTGCGCAGCGACGACTACTTCTGGCTCAACGAGCGCGACGATCCCGAGGTGATCGCCTATCTCGAGGCCGAGAACGCCTACGCGGACCGGCTGCTCGAGCCGACGGCCGGCCTGCGCCAGCGCCTGATCGACGAGATGGCGGCCCGCATCAAGGCAGACGAGACGTCGGCGCCCTATCGTGACGGCGAGTACTACTACTACCACCGCTACGAGGCCGGTAAGGACTACCCGATCTACTGTCGCCGTAAGGGCTCCCTTGACGCCGACGAGGAGATCCTGCTCGACGTCAACGCGCTGGCCGGGGACGAGGAGTATTTCTCCGTCCGAGGCGTGGAGGTCAGCCCGGATCACAGGATCCTGGGCTACGGCGTCGACACGCGCGGACGCCGATTCTACGACCTCAAGTTCATCGACCTTGAAACCGGCAAGCATCTCGACGATGCCATAGACGACGTCACCCCGTACTACGTCTGGGCCAACGACAGCAAGGCGATCGTTTATATCCGCCAGGACCCGGAGACACTACGTTGGCACCAGGTTTACACGCACCGCCTGGGCGAGGAAGAGGACGCTATCATTTACGAGGAAGCGGACGAGACGTTCAGCGTGTTTGCCTACAAGTCGCTGTCGGACCGTTTCATCTACCTGCAGAGCCACAGCACGCTGTCGACCGAGGTCCGCTATGTCCCGGCCGACGATCCGGGCGGCGAACAGAAAGTGTTCCTACCCCGTGAGGAAGAGCACGAGTACCACATTACCGACGGCGTCGACCGCTTCTACGTGATGAGCAACGACGGCGCACAGAACTTCCAGCTCCTCGAGGCGCCGCTGGACGACACGTCCAAAGCCAAGTGGCGGCCGGTGCTGCCGCATCGCGATGACGTGCTGCTCGAGGACTTCATGGTGTTCGCCGACCACGTCGTCGTCAACCAGAAGAGCAACGGCATCGACCGCGTCGAGGTCATCGATCGCGGCGACGGCAGCGTCCGCGACATCGCCTTCGACGAGGCGACCTTTGTGATCTCTTCCGGCGACAACGTCGAGTACGACAGCGCGATCTTTCGCTACGACTACGAGTCGATGACGCGGCCCGCGTCCGTGTACGACTACGACATGAATACCCGGGACGGGACGCTGGTCTGGCAGGAGGAAATCCCGGGCAGCTTCGATCCGGCCGATTATTATTCCGAACGCCTGTTCGCCGAGGCTCGGGACGGCACCCCGGTTCCGGTTTCGCTCGTGTACCGCAAGGGCATCGAGCTCGACGGCAGCAACCCGCTACTGCAATACGCCTACGGCTCCTACGGCTACAGCACAGAGACCGACTTCGACCGCGAACTGCTGAGCCTGCTCGATCGAGGCTTCGTCTTTGCGATCGCGCACATCCGTGGCGGCTCCGAGATGGGACGGCAGTGGTACTACGACGGCCGCCAGCTGAAGAAGATGAACACATTCACCGACTTCATCGATGTTTCGAAATTCCTGATTGCCGAAGGCTACACGTCACCGGAACACCTGTACGCGCGCGGCGGCAGTGCCGGCGGCCTGCTGATGGGTGCCGTCGTCAACCTGGCACCGGAACTCTACAACGGCATCGCGACACGGGTGCCGTTCGTCGACGTCGTTACGACGATGCTCGACGAGAGCATCCCGCTGACGACGAGCGAGTACGACGAGTGGGGAGATCCGAACGAAAAGGAGTTTTACGACTACATGCTGTCGTACTCACCCTACGACCAGGTGACGGAGCAGGACTACCCGAACATTATCGTAACGACCGGCCTGCACGACTCGCAGGTACAGTACTGGGAGCCGGCGAAGTGGGTGGCGAAGCTGCGCGACCTGAAGACCGACGACAACATGCTGGTGTTCAAGACCGACATGCGGGCCGGGCACAGTGGCAAGACCGGTCGTTTCCAGAGCCTCGAGGACGACGCGTTGTACTATGCGTTCTTCCTGTATCTCGAGGGAATTGCCGAGTAGCCGGCTCGCCAGGCACAAGGAGATCGATGTTCGGTGAAACGTATTTTCTCGGCTTGCCGGCCTGGGCATTCCCGGGCTGGAAGGACCGCTACTTCACCGACGAGCCGAGTCGCCTCGCAAACTACGCCGAAGTCTTCAATACTGTCGAGGGCAACACGACGTTCTATCGCGTGCCCGATGAGAAGACGATCCGGCGCTGGCGCGAAGCCGTCGAGGACAGGCGCTTCCGATTCTGCTTCAAGCTGCCGCGGACGGTGACGCACGAGCGCAGTCCGGACCTGCAGGAGCTGCAGCGCTTCCTTGCTGTCATCGGTCCCCTGGAAGACGCGCTCGGACCGCTGCTGCTGCAGTTCCCGGCTACGGTCGGGCCCAATGAACTCGGGCGTTTCGAGCCTGTTATGCAGGCGGTTCGGGAGAAATACAGCTTCGTCATAGAAGTTCGACACCGCCAGTTCTTCGAAGACCCTGCTCTGCTCGAACCCCTACTCGAACGATTCGACGCCGGACGGGTCGTGCTCGACTCACGGCCGCTCTACGAGGGCGACCGTTCGCATCCGGAAGTGCTCGACGCGCTGCACGAGAAGCCGGATGTTCCCGTCGTGCCATCCGTCTACAACGGCGTGGCGTTTGTCCGGCTGATCCTGCACCCGGATATCGTGTCCAATGAGCGCTACCTGGGCGAATGGGCGTCGACCGTTGCCGCTTATCTCGCGGACGGGATCGCAACGTACATGATGATTCATTGCCCGAATAACCTGCACTGCCCGTCACTGGCCGTCGACTTTCACGGGGCGCTGCAACGGACAGGAAGGGTCGATAGCCTCGGTGACCTCGCGCCCTGGCCGATACCGCGGCAACTATCGCTGGTCTAGTCGACGGAGGCCACGATGACCGGCTCTTCAGCCGCCGGCTGGAGTTCCTTCACCTCGACGTGGATCATCGCCTTCGCGTCTGCGCCACTCAGGATCGGTTTGGCGTTGGAGTAGACGACCTTTGGCGTCGCCGTGCAGCCTGCGAGTGCCAGAATTGCTGCCACCATCATTATGTTCACTACTACCTTGTTCATCTCGGACCTCCCTGGTCGTTCCTGATGTTCTATCTAACGCTTAATGGTTTGTGAGGTTGACAAGTGATCGGTTTACGACATCGTGGAAATCCGCAAAACGATTTTCCCGGCGACTGCGCTAGAATCGGCAACTCGCGCAATTTCAGGGGTTTCGGGGCAATGTTCGACGCGGCAGAACTGGGGCAATCGGTCAGCAATGGCGACTTCAAGAAGCGGGAACTCGAGCTGCGCACGAAGCTCCTGATGCTGCAGTATCGTGCGCGCGAACTCGCCCGGTTCCCGGTACTGATCGATTTCGCGGGCGTCGAAGGCGCCGGCAAGACGACGGCCATCAACATGCTCAACATGTGGATGGATCCGCGCTGGATCCGGACTCACGGCTACCAGAAGCCGACAGGGCCGGAATCGGCGCGCCCCCGGTTCTGGCGATACTGGCGCGATATGCCGCCAAAGGGCGAGATGTCCCTCTGTCTCAGCGGCCGTTACTCCCGCCCGCTGCTCGGCAGGGTCTACGATCATATCGACGAGAACGAATTCGAGAAGCGCCTATCCGAGATTATTCGCTTCGAAACAGCACTCGTCGACGACGGGGCGCTGATCCTGAAGTTCTGGATGCACATGGGTGCGGACCAGCAGGAAAAGCGCCTGAAGGAACTCGAAGCCGATCCGTTGCGGAGCTACCGGGTCACCGAGGAAAACTGGAGAAATCACGAACACTACGACGACTTCATCGCCGCGGCGGAGCAGCTCATCACGCGCACCAACCGCGCCGGTGCCGCCTGGCACATCGTCGAGGGTACCGACGCGAACTATCGCCACCTGCGCGTCGGCGAGATCATTGCCGGGGAGCTTGCCCGGCATCTCGACGAGCAGGAGCAGGAAGCCGCGAATGTCCGCGAACCGGTGCGAATCGCTAACCCCGATACGCCGCAAGTCGCAACCGTGTTCGACGCGCTGGACCTGACGAAATCCGTCCCGAAACCGGAATACAAGAAGACACTGCAGACCTGCCAGGCGCGGCTCGGCGAACTCGGTCGAAAAGCGAGGGAAGTAGGCCAGTCGACCGTGCTCGTCTTCGAGGGCCCCGATGCCAGCGGCAAGGGCGGCGCCATCCGCCGCACGGTATGGAGCCTCGATGCGCGCAGCTACCGCATCTACCAGTTCGCGGCGCCGACCGAGGAAGAAGCGGCGCACCATTACCTGTGGCGCTTCTGGCGTCACCTGCCGCGCAGGGGCCATGTCTCGGTCTTCGACCGTAGCTGGTACGGGCGCGTCCTCGTCGAAAGGGCCGAAGGTTTCGCGACCCGGGAGGAGTGGCGGCGTGCCTATAACGAGATCAACGAGTTCGAGAACCAGATTGTCGACCACGGAATCCTTCTGCTGAAGTTCTGGCTCCACATCGACGAAGACGAGCAGCTCGCGCGCTTCAAGAAGCGCGAGAAGTCGCCGTACAAGCACTGGAAGCTGACGGACGAGGACTGGCGCAACCGCGAACTCTGGGAATCCTACGAACAGTATGGCCAGGACGTCGTGCAGTACACGAGCACGAAAAAGGCCCCGTGGATACTCGTCGAGGGCAACAACAAGCAGCACGCGCGCCTGAAGGTGCTGAAGACCCTGATCGACCACCTCGAGGAACGGGTCAACGGGTCTGCCGCCGCATGATCAAGCGGCTGTTCGAGCAGGTCCTGGAGACGATTTCCGTTACTCCTGGCACCGAATCCGAGGTTGCCGACCGCGAAGCCGCGCTGCGGCTGGCGACCGCCGTGCTGATGGTCGACGTCGCGCGTGCCGATCACGTTTTCGACGAAACCGAGTTCGAGCGGGTGCTGCAACTCGTCGAACGGCGTTTCGGCCTGTCGCCCGAGGCGGCGGCGGAACTCGTCAACGCCGCGAGCGCGAAGGCGGAGGACCTCGTCTCCGTGCACGAGTTTACGAAGCTGCTGCACGAGCACCTCGACGAGAATGAGAAGGCGCGCATCATCGGCATGCTGTGGGACATCGCCTACGCCGATGGCCGGCTCGACAAATACGAGGATTCGCTGGTGCTGAAGATCAGCGACCTGCTGTACGTCAGCCGCGCCCGGGTCATGCGCCTCAAGCACGACGCGCAGGCCGCAAGCGACGCCTAGGTGTAACCTTCTAGCAGGTTGTTCACATTGGATGTCAGATACCTGACACATACCCAGGGTGGACGGGGCGGATAACACTCCCTCACACGCCTGCGGCTACAGATTCAGGAGTGTTATCCGCCCCGTCCGTGTAAGCAGGTCGCGGGCTCCGGAGGTGCTGCGACGCCATGGCCAAAGCCGGGGAGGGATCCGGTAGCCGAATCCATAGCCGAGCGGCAGACTGATCAAAACACGTGGCCACGACGGAAGGCGCGAGGCGTGTTCGGCTGCCTGATCCCTTCCCGGCTCTTGCCACGGAATTCTGTCGCGATCTGCCGGAATCCGGGAGTGAACAACCTGCTAGAAGGTTACACCTAGGCGGGTTCCGGCTCCTCCCCGCCCGACGCCTCGACATCCCCTGGCGGGCGGGGCTGCCAGCCGCTGCGCAGGTGCAGGTCGCGCTGCGGGAACGGGACCTCGATCCCATACTCGCGTAACTTGCCTTCGAGTTCCCAGAGATAGGCGCCGACGGTCCGACCGGGTCGCATCGCGCCCTGGCGATTCACCCAGACGAGCATCAGGAAATTCAGGCTGCTGTCCCCGAATTCGACCAGCCGCACCTGGATCTCACGGCCTCTCATGTGACTCAGCGTGAAAGGAACCTCTGCAGCAGCCTCGAGTGCGGCTTTCTTGACGATCTCCTTGTCGCTGCCATAGGCGACGCTGAATGGCACTCGCACGCGACGTACCCGTTCGCCAAGTGTCCAGTTCGTCAAGCGCGTCGTCGCGAATTCTGAATTCGGCACGACGATATCGATGTTGTCGTTCGTCGTGATCAGCGTGCTGCGGAAGTTGATCGCCTTCACCGTGCCGGTGAGACCGTTGTCGAGCTCGATGTAGTCGCCGACCCGGAGCGTGTGTTCGAAAAGGATGATAAGACCCGACACGAAGTTGCCGACGATCGACTGCAGGCCGAAACCGATACCGACGGAGAGTGCACCTGCAATGATCGCGAGGTTGCTGAAATCCAGTCCCATCGAGGAAAGGGCGACGATGACGCCGATCGTGATAATCGTGTAATGCGACAGGCGCCCGACGGTGTACAGTGATGCCTGTCGGCCGGGGTCCTCGTCTCTGCCGATGCGCGTAAACCCGTGCCTTACCAGTCGAGACAGTGCGTACGCGAAAAGCAGGATGATCAACACACGCAGGATGTCGCTGCCCGCGACCGGCGTTTCCCCGATGGAGAACAGCGTCGTATCGGCAAGCTGGCCAATCCGCTGATACGTCTCCCTGAAGAAGCGGCTGGAGACCGCCATCCACGACTGCAGCGTGCCGACGTTCTCCAGGAACGCATTCTCGGCAACCAGGCTCAGCAACTCGAGGTCTTCGGCGACGGCTTCCACCTCACCAATGCGCGTCAACGTGACCTGTGCCGTCCCTACGCGCTGATCGAGCAGGCGTCTTGCGGCCCGGTTAAGACCGTCCCGACTGGTTGTCTGGGCGGCAAGCAGTTCATCACCCGTATCCTGCCGCCACTCCGGCACGTTGCCACGCACGTTGCGGACGTATTCCCGCGCCCCTAGGGACAGCTGCTGGAGTTCTGCGGTATCCGGCGCGTCACCCAGGATCAGCAGTGCCCAGATCCTTAGCGTGTTGGCCTTCATCCAGCGCAGTCGCATCAGCGCGTGGACAACCTGCGCTTCGAGGAGCTTCTGCCTGTCCAATCGTTGCTGCGACCTCCCCTCTGGCGTATCGAGAGCGAGACGCGATGCGTCGATTTCCGCCGCCTGCAAACGTTCCGCCGCTTCGGCGATGGCCTCGATCGCTTCGTCGACATTCTCCTGCAACGCCGCAAACTGCTCGTCGGTCACCGTGGTTGGCAACCGCTCGCTCGCGAGTTGCACACGCTCCGCGGTCGCCGCGGCGTAGGCTGTCGCCTGTTGCGATCGTTCGGTCAGCAGCTGCAGGCGACGCGCGGCGATCGCCAGCGCCGAGCGAATCTGCAAGTAGCGAAGCGCCGCCAGGAACTTCTCGTCGCCGGGCTTTGCGCCCAGGTAGCGTTTAAACGCAACGTCCCTACGCTCCCTGGCCCCGCTCAGGATTCGCTGCTCACGTTCGACCTCCGCCTGCTGCTCATCGGCTTCGCGCCGGGCACGCCGGGCTTCCGCAGCCACCTCGAGTAACTGGTCCGCCGTGTACGTTTCCTCGGCGGCGTCCAGCACTTTGGGCGCCTCTGCGCTCTCCTTGAACAGTTCCTCGTAAGCACCCAGGTTGTCCCGGATCGCCGCGACGATGGACTGACTGATTTCGAGATTGTTTGGCCCAAGGCCGGCGCTCATGGCCTCGATAGACTGCAGGAGCCGCTCGGCCCGCGCGAGCCGCTCTTCCGGCGTGATGTTTTCCAGGTAGGTATTCCACCAACCGGACTGGAGGTTGGCGAGATCCGGTGGCGGCGGTCGCTCTTCAGTCGGCGGCGGTTCCTGCGCCTGGCTGCTGAAGGCGGTCAGGATACCGACCAGCAACCAGGCGAACAGTCGTTTTCGCGTCCCCGTCATAGGGGTGAACTATAACCCGTGGCGCACCCCGGGGCAGCGGCGATTTGGTGGCTGCCGCCGATTAGTCGGCAGCTCGTATGTTCTCGTCCAGGCCCTGGCGCAATAGCTCGAGTGCCTCGTCGGAACGACCTGATTCCTTCAACGTATCGCCGAGCATCATGTAGGCCGCATTGCGAATCGTCGGGTTGTTGCTGTCCTTCAGCACTTCGCGCAACACGTCGGCCGAACGCGCTTTCTCGCCGCGTTGCTCATAGACGTCCTGGATCTTGGACATCTGCATGATGGCCGCTTTTTCCGGGTTCGACGCAACATCATAGGTCGCCTCGATGATCTGGAAATAGTCGGTCATGATCGCGAGAAACGTCTGCATCATCTCGAGATCACTCTGCGATTGTGCGCGCGCAGCGGTTCCGCCGAACAGCAGCACGGCCGCGGTGACAGTAATCGTGATGGTCTTAAATGTGCGCATGGTCTTTCTCCTCAAACACTTCGTATTCGATCTCTGATCTCGACTGCGGTTTGACCGGCTTCGGTTTGGCCGGCATGCGTGGCTTCGGCACGCTGCGCAATCGGGTGAAACTGATGTCTACGTTCGTCGGCTTCTCGGGCTTGAGCGAGCTCAGCGCGGACAGCGACGGCTTGACGGGTCGTGCAGTGACGGATTCCGGCTCCGGCACATTCTGCAGGAACATCACGATGGCGACGGCCGCGGCTGCAGAGATCGCCGACGGGATCCAGTACCTCGGGCGGTGTGTCCGACTGCCGACCGTTGCGCGTATGCGCGTCGCGACGTGCGGCGGCGCCTTGATGTCGCGGTAGGCCTGTTTCAGTTCATTCAGGTCGTCAGTCATAGTCCGTCATCCGTATGTTCTTCCTCAGGCTGTTCGTCGCCTTGTGCAGCAAGGCCTTGACCGTGCCCTCCCGGCAGCCCATCGCGTGGGCTGTCTCTTTCACCGAGAGGTCTTCGAAGAGTCGCAACATCACGACCTCGCGTTGTCGCTCCGGTAGCTCCGCAACGAGCTCGCGGACGCGACGGGCGCTGTCCTCGTCGGAGACCTGCCGGTGCGGTGTCGCGCTCCCGGTGTCGGCCGGCTCGTCTTCGAGAGGCTCGTTACGACGCTTGCGATTGAACTCGCTGCAAACGTTCCGGGTCGTGCGATAAAGCCACGTAAACGGTGCCGAGCGAAAGCGGAAGCGCTGCAGCCCCTTGAACCCGCGTACGAAGACTTCCTGCGTTGCGTCGGCGGCGAACTGATCGTCGTAAAGCCACACCGAGGCGAGGCGGAAGATGCGATCCTGGAATCGCCGCACGAGTGCGTCGAACGCGTCGCTGCTGCCGGATTTGAATTGCCTGACAAGTTCCTCATCCGATTTGTCGTCCCAGCTCATTGCAGATGGTCTTGTCTGTTTGTGCGGCGACCGCGCGCTCCGTTTACCGTCGTTAGCCCGAAAGGAAACCGATGGCGGGTTGCCCGGATTCGGGCGAGTAGAACGATCGCACGTTCGGCAACACCTGGTCCAGCTCAGACACCGGCACACCGAACCATAGCGCGAGATCGGCGAAATACTCGTCCACAGACGTCGTCGGAGCATACACGCCGCGCCCGACGTCCAGCGGACTCGACGGCGACAGTTCGGGATAGTCGCCGAAGATCTTGCCGCCGTCCACGGACCCGCCCATGACGATGTGATGCCCGCCCCAGCCGTGGTCTGATCCCTTGCCGTTCGAGGTCAGCGTGCGGCCGAAGTCGGACGTCGTAAACGTTGTAACTTCGTTGAACACGTCGAGCTCCACGAGGGCGTCGCGGAACTCCTGCAGGCCCGTGCTGATCGCCGGCAACATGTTTGCCTGGTTGTCGAGGACCTCGTCATGATGGTCCCAGCCACCCACCGTGACGAAGAAGGTCTGCCGCGTCGCGCCGAGCGCGTCGCGTGCGCCGATAACCCGCGCTATCTGTCGCAGGGCCTGCGAGAAGTAGCCCGGCGAGAAGCTCGTGTTCAGCACCGGCGAGGTCTGCAGTGCGTCAACGAAGACCGCCTGGGCATCGATGGCACCGCGCAGCCGCTGCGAGTACTCGCGGCGGAATACGTTTGACTGCTGCACGGCCAGCAGGTCGTCGACCATGCGTTTCTTCAGCGCGCCGTAGTCCGTGCCGTCGTCATAGGCGTTGATGCCCGGGGCGCCGTCGCCGGTCGACTCGATGGCATACTCGGCGACCTGGTTGCCGCTTTGGAAGACATTGCTGCCGGACAGCGAAATGTTCATCGATACGCCGTTCATGACGTTGGCGCCTTGCATCAGGTCGGCGATACGGCCTCCCCAGCCCTGCGCGATTCGTGCGTCCGGAACGGCCGTCTGCCACTGGTTGATCTGGTCGGCGTGCGAGAACAGGCCGAGCGGCAGGCTCGCCGTGCCGCCGGCATAGGCGCCCGCGTCGAAGGCTTCGAGCAGCGTTCCGACGTTCGCCACCAGCGCGGCGTCACCGGCGGTGTAGAGCGATTGCAGCTCACTCATGCCCGGGTGCACGCCGTAGTTCCTGCCGTTCGGCGCGGTACCGGGCAGGGCCAGCAGAGACGCCTGGTCCAGCGCCAGGTCGGAACGGATGTTGCGATACTCGGTGTACTGGTCGTTATCGACCGGCACCAGCATGTTGTAGGAATCGTTACCACCGGCCAGCAGGATGCAGACGAGCGCACGATAGCCCGGCGCGCTCTGCGCCGCGGCCGTACGCGACAGCCCGAGCTGCAGCAGCGTCGAAGAAACGGTCGCCGACGCGATGCCGAGCGAGCAGGTGTGAGTCAGGAATCCTCGTCGGGTCATCATGATCGTGTCTCCTCAAAGTCGGACGGCGTAGTCCGGCGAGATCAGGAACAGGTACAGCGCGATGCGGGTACGTACGTTCGCCTCTTCGATGTCGCCGAGGATGTTCGTAATGGCGGCGCGGGTCGCCGGATCGAGGGTGTCCGCCGTAAGCACCAGTTCGAGCCGGTCGACGAGCGCGTCGACGTCGCCGGAGATCGCAACGTAATCGGCCAGGTCGAGCGATACCGGCGCGAATGGCTCCGGCGCATCGGTAACGAATTCGCCGATGACTATGAAATCGATCAGGTTGGACAGACCGACGATCGAGTTGCTGGTCGTGATCTGGAATTCAGGCGCCACCAGTCCGGCGTCCGCGATGTCCCCGGCCGGCGCGTGTGCCGGCAGGAAGAAGTTGAACACGCTGGGCGCTGACAGCGGATGCTGCTTGCCCAGCTCCTGCAGGAAGTAGCCGGTGTTAGCGATGAAGCCGTCGTCACTGCGGGCCCCGAACTGACGCAAGATGGACGCGTAGCGAACGACCGGTTCGCGCAGCTTGCCGAACTCCGGCGCGGCGGCAGTCGCCTCTGGATCCAGCAGTACGGCGCGTATTACAGCGCGCATGTCGCCGCGCACGCCCGTCGAATCACCATTGAATGCCCGCGCAACGCGTTCGACGTACGCGGGCGACGGGTTGGACGTAACGAGCCGCTGGATGAGCTGCTTGCCGATGAAGGGACCGACGTTCGGGTGATTGAACAGGTTGTCGATCGCGGCCTCGATGTCCTGCATGCCGGTCTGGCCACCCTGCACCACGACATCGTTCAACAGGTACTTCGGCCCCGGCTCGTGGTCCGCTTCGAACATCTGCATCTGGGAGAGGAAGTTGGGGAACGGATTGCCGAAGTAGGCATTGCTGCCGCCGTAGGACAGGCCCGTGAAGATCTTTGCGAATTCGCGGATCTCGACGTTGGAATACGTCGGGATCGGCCGGTCATTCTCATCCACCTGCACGGTACCGTCGATGTTCAGCTCGAACAGGCCGATCGAGAACAGCTGCATGATCTCTCGCGCGTAGTTCTCGTCAGGGAAGGTATTGTTCGCAGGGTCCGAGCGTCGATTGTTGACATGGCTCAGGTAGATGCCCATGGAGGGGTGCAACGAAACGTCGCGCAGCAGGTCGCGGAAGTTGCCGAAGGCGTTCTGCAGCAGCATGTCGTAGTAGCCGCCGAGCGCGTAAGGATTGATGATCAGGTTATCGACGTTGTCGGAGACGACGAAGATCTCGCTGAGCGCAAACGCGACCCGCTGTCTCAGCAGGTCCTCTGCCGTCACGGCACGGTGCCACCAAGCCAGCCTCCGAAACAGGATCAGGTACTCGATGTCCTGCTCGAAGTCGGCGAACTCGCCGGCATCCCGGCGCTGCACGAGATCGGTGATGATCGACAAGTGTTCGCCGACCGGCAACGAAAACTGGCTATTCAGCCAGGCGGCATTGCCCTGGCGCGCCAGCGCATCGATCTCCGCGTAACTCATGCCGAAGGTGGCCTTCGCCGCAAAGCTCGAGGCAGCCGCGAGTTCGGCAGCCGTCGGCGGCGGGTCGGGTTCCGGCAGCGGGTTGCTACCACCGCCGCCACCACCACCACCGCAGGCAGACAGCACCATGGCCATCAACAGCACGATGTAGCGTGGTGTTGCGATACCCCGTTTGATCATCGGATTCCCTCCCACACAGGTGTCAGGGGATTTGTGCAGCGTAGAGCAGTTTGGTTTACCGGCAGGTGAAACAGGTCGCGAAAGTGAGCATAGGCTCCGTGCCACATCGGTTTCGTCGAGCAATCAGGCACCCGGCAGAAATTATGTCAAACAGCCCCGCCCGAATGCACTGATTCCGTGCACCTACAGCGGTCGCGCCAGCTCAGGCAATCGGCTGAACATAAGGCGCGGCAAGGGTTTCAGCCGATTTACCTTAATCGAAGCGTTCCTGACTATTGGCAAATTCCGTATATGGCTAAAACCCTTGGTTTTGCTCGCTTTCTTGACGCCGTTCATAGCGCGTAATGTTAAGTGTGACCAGAATATCGTTTTGCATCGAAGGATTCGGTGGGTATTCGTATGCTAAGAGTTGTTCTGGCGGCGCTGGCCGCAATCCTCCTGGTGGGCGTCCTGTCCTTGCTGATCGTCGAATCGCGCGCGGTCAAGGAAGACTACTACGCCGCGCACGCCGGGCGCATGCGCGCCATCGAAACCAGCAGGAACGACCTCACGGACGTGATCGAGGGATCGCAGGATACGTTTGCGGATGGGCGCGCGATACCGACCTCGATCGCCCTCGCGCTCGTACGCCTTGGCGAGAACAACGACCTGCTGCAGGGTGCCGAGGAGCGCCTGCTCGAGAACGAAGTAGTCAAGACCCAGCTGGCCGCATACGACGCCCAGGTGAACCGCTTCGTGCGCAACGGCCAGACGTTCGCTGACCGCCAGAATGCCTTCGCCGAATCACTGCGTGACCTGCAGGAAGAGTCCCCGCTGGTCGTCAAGGAGCTGAGGCGCTTCAATCTGCGCGTCGAATCGCAGAACGCTTTTTCGCTTGCGATCGACGTCATCGAATTCGCGACAGGCAAGACCGAGCAGTCGCGCGAGCAGTTGCTCGATCGTATCGCAACGCTGCGCGAGAACCGCGCCATCAAGGCACGTGCGCCGGGCACACTCGCGAACTTCGCCGACATCGCCAACGACGTCATCGAGAAGCGCAGTGCTGCATCCGATGCACTGCAGGCTGTCGCCGGCAGCCGCATCGTCGAAACGCTGTGGACGCTGTCCAACGGAATCCTCGACGACAACCGACGCACGGTCAGCCGCGCCGAGATGGCGCGCTTGCTGCTATCAGTCTGCACAGTACTGCTGCTGCTCGGCGCCGGCTACGCGATGTTCCGGCTGCAATCGAGCTACCGTGACCTCAACAAGAGCAACCATGAACTCGAAGACGTCAACAACTCCCTCGAGGAACGCGTCACCGAGAGGACGCACGAGCTGTCGGATGCGTACGACGAACTCAAGGAGTCGCAGGTGCAGCTCGTACAGGCCGAGAAGATGTCGTCGCTGGGTGAGCTGGTTGCCGGCATCAGTCATGAGATCAACACGCCGCTGTGGTACCTGATCAGTAATTCCACCGTACTCCAGGAACGCATGGAGACGATCGGCGAATTCTGCGGGATCGCCGAACGCATGCTGGAAGCCGTCAAGTCGAAGGAAAGCGTCAAGGAATCTGTAAGCCGCGGCCTTGTCGACATGCAGCGCATGCTCAAGGACGGCATGAAAGACGATATCGAAGAGGCGCAGGAATTGATCCAGGACAGCATCGAGGGCCTCGAGGAGCTGACCGAGCTGGCCCAGAGCCTCAAGGACTTCAGCCGCCTGGACCGCGCCCGCCATGGTGAGTTCAACGTCAACGACGGTCTCGACAAGACCCTGCTGATCGCGAAAAACAAGCTCAAGAACAAGGTCTCAGTGCACAAGCATTACGGCGAGGTGCCGACGATCCAATGCTCGCCGTCCCAGATCAACCAGATTTTCCTCAACCTCCTCACCAATGCGGCCGATGCAATCGAGGAAACCGGCGACATCGTTATTCGGACAATGGAAGAGGACGGCGGGGTTCGTATCAGTATTTCGGACACTGGCTCGGGCATACCCGAGGAGGTGATGTCGAAGATCCGGGATCCGTTCTTCACGACCAAGGAGGTCGGCAAGGGCACTGGACTGGGCCTGTCGATCGTCGATCAGATCGTCACGGCACACGGTGGTGAACTGATCATCGAATCGGAACAGGGCAAAGGCACGACCGTGACCGTCGTGCTCGCCGTCGAGTCGGTCGATGCCGCGGACGAGCAGCACGACGCCATCGATGAAGCGGCAGCGAACGATCCGGATATCGACGCTCCGGCCGACGAAGATGCAACGAATCTCGACGCCGCAGAGGTCGGCGACGATCAAACCGAAGAGCCTGAAGCGGCCACGGTATAGGGCACGAGACTGTTTAACTGATGACTGGCAAGGCA
>JAAUXZ010065989.1_pt1 | contig 15748 bp, 13 predicted proteins | sample 7278131 | NCBI WGS metagenome assembly JAAUXZ01 (sample SAMN14350119, study PRJNA611818) | marine sediment metagenome | isolation source: surface marine sediment (3m) | place: French Polynesia: Moorea | collected 2018-08
TACGATGTGGGCAAACAGATCAGTTCGGCCTGGGATAAGACCAGCGAACCAGATCAATGGAAACGATTGATTCAACTTATCGAGGAACGTGAGCCTGCGACAATTGGACTGAATTTTTCAACAGACCATAATATCGCTGACGGACTCGTCAAAACGGATTATGAGGAGTTTAAAAGCTATTTACCTTCAAAGTATCATTCTAAGATCGTTTCAGCTGAAAACCTGGCCGTTCGGTGGATTGAAACAAGAACGGAAAGAGAAATGATAATCTACAATCAGTTAGTCGACATAACTCATGACATTATAGCTGAAGCATTTTCTGAAAAAGTCATTACACCAGGTGTTACAACCACTACAGAAGTGGAGTGGTGGATGCGCCAGAAAGTTACGGATATGGGATTGGAAACCTGGTTTCACCCGTCTGTTGACGTACAGAGAACCAATGTGGAATTAGTGAGCCATCTCTATTCATTTTCAGGTCGACCTGAAGATATGGTGATACTACCTGGAGACCTGCTGCATTGCGATTTTGGGATCACTTATCTAAGACTTAATACTGATTGCCAGGAATTGGCTTATGTACTCAAACCGGGTGAAGACAAAGCACCGGACTTTTTAGTAAATGGACTTAAAGCCGGAAACGCGGTACAGGATTATCTAACTTCGAATATGATTGAAGGACGAACCGGAAATGAGATTCTTGCCGCTGCGCTTGCAGAGGCACGAGCTGGCGGACTGAGGCCGGCAATCTACACACATCCTCTTGGCTCTTACGGGCATTCGGCCGGTACCACCATTGGTATGTGGGACGCCCAGGAAGGTGTAATGAAAGACGATGGAGAAAAATTTCCGCTCCACACAGATACGGTCTATGCCATCGAATTGAACACTACGGTTTATATACCTGAGTGGAAGCGAGACATAAGGATCATGTTGGAGGAAGCCGGTTTTTTCGGAAAAGATGGATTTCGCTACGTCAATGGCAGACAGACGGAACTCTATCTTATACCTAGAAATAGACCAAATCTGCAAAAGTAATAATGACTCGAATGAAGAAATTAATAGTTGTATCAATAGCGTTAGGGATTAGCTTGAGTTTTTATGGTCAGGATACCAGTACCAAGAAAACCACTATTTGTTGGGATAGTTCGTTCTCCATGAAGGAACGCGATATGGAGAAAGAGTTTGGTTTTCTTCAGGACTACTTTACCAAAAATCAACAAACTGATGTAACCCTGCTATTGTTCAGTAACACAATAGTAGGAAAAGAGGATTTCAATATCACCTCAGGCCATTGGGGAGTACTGAAAGAACGCCTTAAAAATGTAACGTACGACGGAGGAACCTCCTATAGTGATTTAGCTGGTCAGATTTCTGGAGGAGATGTCTTGCTTTTTACCGACGGAAAACAAAACACACGATCTTCAAGTCCCAGTTTTCAAGGCGATTTGACAGTGATCAACAGTCACATAAGTTTCAATCAGGCCAACCTCAATCTCCTGGCTATCCTCAATAATGGATCAGTGATTAACCTGGTTGGGAATCAGGAGTCCACTAATGATGTCGCATCCAGCTATTTTGGATCCGTACAAGGTGCGGAAATTGCCAGTCGCCAAATTGAAATTTCAGTAAAAGGTAGGGAGGATGAGGTAATAAGACCAGAAGAAGACGGGTCATATAAAATCAGTGCTAATGAAGGTGATATTATGATAGTGTCCGAATTTGGTACCCAGCGGGTTGAAAAGATCCTCGGCAAAAATCAGAATATTGATATTTGGCTGGGCGGCACCGATGAAATAAGTCTGGAAGAAGTTACTGTAACGGGTGTACAGGAAGAGGAGACAAAAGAAAAGGTCACTGCCTTCGGTAACAAGAACGAAGATGCCATAGGATATGCAGTTCAGTCGATTGAAGAAGAAGATATTGGAGTGGTATCTACCGATGTGTCTAAAGCCATACAAGGAGAATTCTCGGGGGTGAGACTCGGCCAGAACGATGATATATCTAATACAATAATAAGAACCATAACTTCCATAAATTCGAATGTTTATCCCCTTATCGTTATCGATGGTGTACCTATGGCCAGATCTAATTCATCAACATACAATACTTCTGTCCCGGGTCAGAGTTATGGTTTTCTCGATCCCAGAAACATTGCCGATATTACCGTGCTTAAAAGCTTAATCGCTACCAACAGGTATGGCAGTCTGGGTAATAATGGGGCAATTTTGATCACTACTAAGACAGGTTCTTTTTCTAATATCAATGAAGTTAAGGATCTAGCAATACGTACAGATAACATTTATGATGGTAAGCTGAAAGTTTCACCCAAGACATTGGTTACACCTTATTTAAAGGCTCTTAAGGGTGCTAAAAATTTGGAGGAAGCATATTCCATTTATTTATCTCAGAGGGATGAATATGGGAATGATCCTGCTTTTTACATAGATCTGTTTGACTATTTCTATGCTTCGAGCCAACCATTGGCATTAAGAATACTGGGTAATGTTATTGAAGATGAAAATTCAACCTACAATGCGCTGAGGGCCATGCTATTTAAGTGCCAACAACACGGTCTACATCGGCTAGAATTGGAAGCTGCCAATAAGATACTGGAACGTTTCCCAGATAGATCACAATCCTATTTAGACCTTGCTATGGCTCTAAAGAATAATGGTAGTTACCAGGAAAGCCTTGATCAGCTTATAAAGATTTCAGAGGGGAGTTTAAACAATGACCTGGATTTCACCGGCCTTAAGAAATCCATTGATGCTGAAATAAAGAATTTAGTCTATTCCCACAATCCCAAACTCGACCTTACCAAAGCAGATCCCAGATACAGGAACAATCTCAGATACGATGCCCGTATTATATTTAATTGGAATCATCCCAGCTCAGAATTTGAACTGCAATTTGTTAATCCTCAAAAACGCTTTTTTACATGGGAGCATACGGCGATTGTCAATGGAGATCGGTTGCAGGAAGAGTGGGACCAGGGATATAGCCAGGAGGAATTTGAGATTGTAGGAGAAGGGACCAAAGGCCAGTGGCTGATCAACGTTAAGTATCTGGGGAATACCAATTCAGCAGACCTTACCCCAACTTTCCTGAAATGTATTGTCCAGTACAATTTTGGAAAACCCGGACAACGTGAGGAAGTCCATTTGATACGTCTGCACGAAAAAGAGAGTGAGGTTCAATTTATCAAAATTGAGATCTAAAGGGGTTAAACAAAATTTTGTTGTTTCCACCATATCTATTATATTATGTAGGAAGAATCTCATTAATTAAAAAATATTGCTTTGAAATATTCTATCATCACCCTCAGCCTCCTATTTTTAGGTATTTACGGATATTCTCAACAATCGATCCGCATTTCAGGCAAAGTCACCGATGGAAGCGAACCTATAGCCAATGTGAGTATTCTTGTTCAAGATTCGGAATCCACCACGTTCACTGATGATCAAGGCAGGTATGCAATTACCACTAAACCCAGGAAGACTTTGATTTTTTCTTACATGGGAATGAAGACCATTGAATATATCACAGAGGACGTGAATGCAGTGGTAAACATGGAGATGGTTCCTGAAATACAAATGCTGGATGAGGTTGTAGTTTCAAAAAGAAGGAAGTCACAAAAGGAACTTGAGAAAGAATACAGTACAAATAAAAGATTGATAAGGACTGGATTTGGGATAATTGATCAGGATCGTGTCGGCTATGCAGTACGTGTTGTTGATGGAGATGATCTTAATCCTGTGGGAATTGACTTTTTGAGTTCACTACAATCTTTTGTCCCGGGTATGAGGATAAATAGGCAAATCGGTGTTTCTTATGCTGAAAACCGTTATGGCACAGATGCCCTTAGGCCTTTGGTAGTACTGCCAAGGCGATTTATGACATTTGTGAATCCCAGACCAGTAGCCTATGAAGTTGACGGCCAATTAATGACCGATGCTCCGATTGAGATCCCGGTTTTCAATATTGAACGAATCGCCATCATTAGCTCGGTTTCTGCTCTGTCTAAATACGGCCAGATTGCAGCAGGTGGTCTTATCGTTATAAATACTAAAGGGGGCGTATTTAGTAGTGCATCTTCGCGTTACGGGCAATCGTTTGACCAGGCCAGGCGATGGAATAATTTATTTGAGGAAAAACTGGGAAGGATCGACCGTATTCCCAAACAAAAGGATATTCAGGCTCTTTATGCTTTCAATACAATGGAAGAGGCCAACGCGTTTATTAAGGAAAAGAAATTGCTTGCATCGGTCACCGTGTACAACCAAATGGAAATTGCCAATTATTTTCTCAGTAAATGGAATGATGAGGATCGGTACTTGGAGATCATGAATAAAATTGCAGATAAGTCTGGTCATAACGCCGTTGTACTTAAATCATTAGCCTATCAATTGGAGAAGAATGGATATAATTTGGAAGCTCTAAACCTTTATAAAGAGATCTTCAAAATACGTCCAAGTTATGCTCAGTCTTATCGCGATTTGGCGGGTATTCACGCAAAGGTAGGAGACACAAAGAAGTCTATTCAGTACCTGGCTCGCTATATTCGCTACGTTTCCTTAGATACACTTTCTACTGCCGCAGAAGGGATAGACAGTATTATCTTTTCTGAATACGACAATCTGCTCGCTAAATCTGGTATTTCCAGGTACGATAAAAGGGTTACTGATCCAGATGACAAGGGCAGTGTCAGGCTATTGTTTGAATGGAATCATGGTGACGCCGAGTTTGAATTACAATTTGTAAACCCAACAAATAATTATTACACCTGGCAGCACACTTTGAACGATACACCAGAACGAATAAAAGATGAAAAGTTAAAGGGTTATTCATCCGAGCAGTTCTTTGTAGATGATACCATGGCTGGAAAATGGCGCATAAACTTAAAATATTTAGGTAACAGATCTTATGATCCCACTTTCCTCAGGCTAAGTGTGTTTTATCATTATGGCACCGAGTATGAAAGGGTGGAAACCTATTTGCACAGATTGACGGAAAAAAATGTAAACTACGAACTCTTTAATTTTTACAACAGTCCTATCATCAGTTCCGCTGCCAGATAGCCTTTAAACTTGTATTACACCCATATTAAAAGGGCGTTCAATAGGAGCGCCATTAGCAGCTTCAATTCCCATAGAGATCCATTTTCTTGTATCTATTGGATCTATAATGGCGTCTGTCCATAAATGAGCTGCTGCGTAGTATGGTGAGCTATGATCGTCGTATTTATCCTTAATTGTGTTGAACATTGCCTCTTCATCTTTTCTACTCAGATTAAGGCCTTTCTTTTTCATGGTGGCCTTTTCTATTTGCATCAAAACCTTAGCTGCTGACTTTCCACCCATTACGGCTAGTTCGGCACTAGGCCATGATATAATAAACCGCGGGTCATAAGCTTTTCCACACATGGCATAATTACCGGCACCGTAACTATTACCTAGGATGACAGTAAATTTAGGTACTACAGAGTTGCTAACTGCATTAACCATTTTAGCCCCATCTTTAATTATTCCGCCGTGTTCACTTTTGGTTCCCACCATAAATCCGGTTACATCTTGTAAGAAAACCAGGGGGATCTTCTTTTGATTGCAATTGGCGATAAACCTCGTTGCCTTATCGGCTGAATCTGAGTATATAACACCTCCTACTTGCATTTCACCTTTTCGGGTTTTGATAACCTTTCTTTGGTTCGCTACAATACCAACTGCCCAGCCTTCTATTCTGCCATAACCGGTGATAAGAGTCTTCCCATAACCTTCCTTGTATTGCTTGAAATCAGAATTATCGACCAGACGTTTTATAATATCCAGCATGTTGTAAGGATCTGAACGTGATATGGGTAGAATGCCATAAATATCATTGGGATCTTCCAATGGCTTTTTTTTGGCAATCCTGTTAAAACCGGCCTCCGGCTGTGCTCCCATTTTAGATATCAGGTTTTTGATGGTATCCAATGCATCCTTATCATTGGCAGATTTGTAATCTGTTACGCCACTTATTTCGCAATGTGTAGTTGCACCTCCTAGGATTTCGTTCTCAACAATTTCTCCAATAGCCGCCTTTACAAGATAACTGCCAGCCAAAAATATACTGCCAGTCTTGTCAACAATAAGAGCTTCATCGCTCATTATTGGCAGATAGGCACCTCCTGCAACACAACTGCCCATTATGGCGGCAATCTGAGTTATGCCCTTACTGCTCATTATAGCATTATTTCTAAAAATTCTGCCAAAGTGTTCTTTATCAGGAAAGATCTCATCCTGAAGGGGTAGGTAAACACCGGCACTGTCTACAAGGTATATGATCGGCAGCCTGTTTTCCATGGCGATCTCTTGAGCCCTTAGGTTTTTTTTGGCCGTGATAGGAAACCAGGCACCTGCTTTTACCGTTGCATCGTTTGCAACTATTATACATAGACGCTTTTGCACATGGCCTAATTTTACTACTACACCCCCTGATGGACACCCACCATGTTCAGCATACATCTCCTCTCCGGCAAATGCCCCTATTTCGATGGCCTGCTGAGGATTGTCCAATAAAAAATCTATACGCTCGCGAGCGGTCATTTTGCCCTGAGCGTGCTGCCTTTCAATACGAGCTTTGCCACCTCCTTGTCTTACTTTATTGAGCCTCTTTCGCAGCTCAGCTACCTTTAATTTATTGTGGTCTTCGTTCCGGTTAAAGGTTATATCCATATTGAATAGCTCTTTCGTAATAATCGCTAAAGATAAGCACTAATATTGATTAACTTTGGCTTCTTATCTGACAAACGTATGGAAAGAAAAATACGCTGGGGAATCGCCGGTTTAGGTAATATCGCTCATAAATTTGCGAGTGATCTGAAATTAATCCCGAATGCTCAACTTACGGCAGTGGGATCACGGAGTATGCAAAAGGCCGTTGAATTTGCAGAACTGTACGATGCAGCCTTTTCATATGGCAGTTATGACGAGCTATTCAGCTGTGACGAAGTAGACGTCATATATATCGCCACACCGCATACATCTCATACCGAAATTAGTATGGCAGCTATGGCCAAAGGAAAACATGTACTTTGTGAGAAGCCATTGGCTACAAGTTTAATGGATGCCAAACGAATGGTCGAAAGTGCCTCCAAAAATAAGGTGTTCCTGATGGAGGCCTTATGGAGTAGATTTAATCCGTCTATAGAAATTATCAAAGAGCGTATTGAAAGGGGTGATATTGGCCGTGTAGTTTATTTACATGCAGACTTTGCTTTCTATTCACTCGATAAAAGCGAGGAAGGCAGACTATTGAATCCCAATTTGGCAGGTGGCTCAATACTGGACATCGGTATTTATCCAATTTTCCTGGCTTATCTTTTACTGGGCAAACCTGAAAAGATCCTGGCAACCTCTAATTTTTATAAGACCGGTGTTGAGATCCAGACATCGATGATTTTCTCATATCCCGATGCCCAGGCCATTTTGTATAGTGGGCTCAACTCTAAATCTGAAATGAAGGCAGAGATTTCCGGTACTAAAGGCAGTCTGTTTTTAGACCCGCGTTGGCACCAAGCTCATGGATATTCTATCGAAAAAAAAGATCAGATCGAACATTTTGATATGCCTCCTCTGGGGAAAGGATATACTCATGAAATAGAAGAGGTGAACAAATGCATTATTTCCGGTAGACTACAGAGTGAAAAATGGAGTCATCAAAACAGCCTGGACTTACTTGAAATCATGGATGAGGTAAGATCCCAGGGTCAGGTTAAATTTCCTTTTGAAGCCTAAAGTTTAGCCAAATGACATGAAGCTGTTCGTAAAATTTACGATATTTGAGATTCAACTAAACTAACGCATATGGGAATGAATAAGAATACCGTGCTGGCATGGGCTACCTTTATTATGATTTTTGTTGGGGTTGGATTAATAGCCTTGGGCGCTTTCAGATACGATGAAATCGCAGGATGGGGATTTGCTTCCGTAGGCATAGGTTTCTTTGCAATTGCATGGGTCTTTAACGCCCTGAAGGGAAGAGTTTAGATTCTTATCAACTGGTTCCACAAACAGCCCTCGCAATCACTTTATATTTCTAACAAAGATTTTATTATATGTCGGATGATAAAAAGGTCATTTTCTCCATGTCTGGAGTGACCAAAACCTACAAAAATGCCAATACCCCGGTTATAAAGGATATCTACCTCAGCTTTTTCTACGGGGCGAAGATCGGTATACTAGGACTCAATGGTTCAGGTAAATCAACCTTATTAAGGATCATTGCCGGTGAGGACAGTAATTATCAAGGGCATGTTGTATTCTCTCCCGGCTATACCGTTGGCTATTTAGAGCAGGATCCAAAAATTGATGATTCCAAAACTGTTTTAGAAGTGGTAAAGGAGGGCGTAGCCGATATCGTAGCAGTCCTCGATGAGTACAATAAGATCAATGATATGTTCGCTTTGCCGGAAGTCTACGAAGATGCTGATAAAATGCAAAAACTAATGGACAAACAAGCTGTCCTACAAGATAAAATTGACGCTTCCAATGCATGGGAATTGGATACAAAGCTCGAAATAGCGATGGATGCATTGAGGACTCCGGAACCGGATAAAAAGATCGCAGTTTTATCAGGAGGTGAGAGAAGACGCGTGGCCCTGTGTAGGTTATTATTACAGGAGCCCGACGTTCTTTTGCTAGACGAGCCCACCAACCATTTGGATGCTGAGTCAGTGCATTGGCTCGAACACCACTTAGCTCAGTATAAAGGAACGGTGATTGCGGTTACCCACGACCGATATTTCCTGGATAACGTTGCAGGTTGGATCCTTGAACTCGACCGCGGTGAAGGGATTCCATGGAAAGGGAATTATAGCAGCTGGTTAGATCAAAAGGCAAAAAGACTGGCCCAGGAAAGCAAACAAGCTTCCAAAAGACAAAAGACTCTTGAACGGGAGCTCGAATGGGTTCGCCAGGGTGCAAAAGGCAGGCATGCAAAACAAAAAGCACGATTAAAGAATTATGACAAGTTGCTTAACCAGGATCAAAAGCAGCTCGATGAGAAACTCGAGATATATATACCAAATGGTCCGCGACTTGGAACTAATGTCATAGAATCAAAAGGTGTGAGTAAGGCTTATGACGAAAAGTTACTTTATGACGATCTCAATTTTAATTTACCACAGGCAGGGATTGTAGGGGTGATTGGACCTAACGGAGCAGGTAAGACCACCATCTTTAAAATGATCATAGGAGAGGAAACACCAGAAAAGGGCTCATTTGAGGTGGGAGAAACGGCTAAGATAGCTTATGTAGACCAGGCTCATGCCAATATAGAACCGGAAAAGACCATATGGGAAAATTTCAGTGAAGGACAGGAATTGATCATGATGGGAGGCCGACAGGTTAATTCAAGAGCTTATTTGAGCCGGTTCAACTTTTCGGGGAGTGAGCAGAATAAAAAAGTAAGTATGCTATCAGGAGGCGAAAGAAATAGGCTTCATTTGGCCATGACCCTGAAAGAAGAGGGTAATGTCCTGTTGTTAGATGAGCCCACAAATGATTTGGATGTCAATACGCTTAGGGCACTGGAGGAAGGACTGGAAAATTTTGCAGGATGCGCCGTAGTAATTTCACACGACAGATGGTTCCTGGACCGTATATGCACCCATATTCTGGCTTTTGAGGGAGATTCACAGGTATATTTCTTTGAAGGATCTTTTTCGGACTATGAAGAAAACAAAAAGAAACGTCTGGGAGCAGATGTTATACCTACGAGAATAAAATACAAAAAGCTGGTTAGATAAGAGTATTGACCTTTTAAAAATCGTCATTTGGATACCAATCCAGCTGGATCACCTCAATACTAGGGTCTCCATTCTTGACCAATTCCATAAATCTAGAAACATCGCTCACATCAGGACGTCCTCTGTAATGATATGGATACACTTTTTTTGGTTTAAACTCCAAAACAGCATCGGCCGCACTTTCAACTGTCATTGTATACGGCAGATTCATACATACAAAAGCCAGATCGATGTCTTGTAATTCTCTCATTTCCGGAATATCCTCGGTATCTCCTGAAAAATAAACTCTTTGATTACCCAGGTTCAATACATATCCATTTCCACGACCTTTTTGATGAAATTTCAGGGCTTCTTTTCTCAGGTTATACATGGGTATGGCTTTTACACTTATCCCGTATCTTTCTTTAACATCGCCGTTCCTTAATACATCTATCTGAGGGGTAAAAGCATCGGGCATTTGATAGGCAACAGCTTGCGGCATCATTATTTTGGTCTTTTGAGTGTTTAAACCTTCCAGTGTTTCCAAATTGAAATGATCACCATGTTCGTCCGTGATTAAGATAAGATCTGGAGGTTTCTGTTCTTTAAAACGCTCGGCACCTCCAACAGGATCTACATAGATAGTGACGTTTTTCCATTCGATCACCGCTGTGGCGTGTTCTATCGGTATGATTTTAATTTGTTCTTCTTGACTATCCGTCTCAACCGGCATAGGAATTTCAGCCGAATCGTCCGGAAATGAGTCAATTTCAGGCACATTCTTCTTGGCTTCCCTGCAAGAGGAGAATATTAATCCTAGACTAAAAAGTGTTATATATAGTTTTTTCATTGTGGTATTGTTTTATAATGGAGAATGAAGAATGAAGAATGAAAAGTGAAAAGTGAAAAATAAAAAATGAAAAATGAAAAGTTAAAAGTTAAAAGTGAAAAGTGAATAATAAATAATAACTAATTTCCAATCACCAATCACCAATCACCAATCACCAATCACCAATCACCAATTCCCAATCACCAATTTCCTCCCGATAGCTATCGGGATCAATTTCCAATAACGTCAAACCCATCATAGCACCAACTCCATCTTTATATTACTCCTGAGGTATGGAGTATCTTTTTCAAGAGGTATCTCCTTAAAACCGTATTTCCTGTAGATATAAATAGCAGGTCCCAGTTTTCTGTGTGAATAGAGAATAATCTTGGTCCAGGATTTGGACTTGCCAAAATCTATGGCAAATTCCATCATTTTCTGGCCAATCTTTTTACCATGATGCTTTGGATCTACGGCCATTTTTCCGAGTTCATATATTTCTTTATCAACTTTAATCAATGAAAAACAGCCAACTATGTCCTGATCCATAGAGGCAAAAAATATAAAACCGCCTTGATTTATAATGTAATTTTCACAATTTTCAAGGATTTCCTTGTCCATTGCCTCCACATAAAAGTACTTTTCAAGCCAGGCTTCGTTGAGCTCCTTAAATACAGGGGCTAAGCGCGGTTCAAACGGTATTATCTCCACTGGCATAGATGGTTTTGAACAGCTTAGTTCGATAAATTTACCACAATGTATAAGTTTTAGGATATGATATATCTATTTTTTTTCACTTTCCAAAGTCTAAAATCGATCTTAAACCGTATATAGACTGACAGACTGAATACTAATAATTCTAAATAGACAAAAAGGTAAATTAATTTTTAAATCATGACTGAAACAAAAAGTAACAACAACAGTTTAAAGGTAATTGCGGGATTGCTGGGTGTGGTACTATTGGGTACCTTAATCTACACTGTTAGTCTTTATCAAGATAAAAAGAAGACTACACAAGCCCTCACATCTGAAAGAGACTTGGTCGTTGAAGATTTAAACAGTTTGAAATCTGAATACGACAAAGCAATTCTGGAGAGCAATGCAACTAATGAAGAGCTAGTTGAAGCGCGCGACAGGATCGCCAAGTACATTGATTCCGTAAAAACTATGAAATCAGATATCGCCTCACTTTCACGTTACAGAAGGCAGGTGAATGTCCTTAGAAAAGAAAGAGAAGAATTACTGAGAAGAGTAGATTCGCTTACACAGTCGAACGCTTTGATTGCTATGCAGCGCGACAGCACTTTTGTTGAGCTGGAGAAGCAGACTGTATTTAACGATTCTCTGGTTGTTCAGAACACACAATTGGCTGAAGTAGTTGAAAGAGGTTCTGCGCTAAATCTTTCTACTTTTACAGTAGACGCTGTACGTGTTAGAAGCAATGGTAAAATGGTTTCTACAACTCGTGCAAACAGAACAGACAAGTTAAAAATCTGCTTTACCGTAGCTGATAATGTGATTGCAGAGGCTGGTGACAGAGAATTCCTTCTTGAAGTTCTTGATCCTCAAGGAAATGTAATCAGCGGAGGTAATTCCAAGTCTAACGAGGACGGTGCTTCCGTAACATATAGCAAAGGCACTTTCTTCTACTATGAGAATAGCAATATTGATGTTTGTGATTTCATAGATAAACCAAGTGGTGCATTCCTGAAAGGAAATTACATGGTGAATGTCTACGACGATGGATTGAAATTGTTAGGAACTAATAAGTTCACACTGAAATAATAAACACTATCCTACTATAAAAAGGGGACCAACGCTAAGAAGGTCCCCTTTTTTGTTGCCTTAAATTTCTACCAATTATTTGAGGCTTCCTACCATATCCTCTGGCTTAACCCATTGGTCATATTCTTCCTCCGTAACATAGCCCAACCTAATGGCTTCCTCTTTGAGTGTAGTGCCATTACTGTGCGCCTCGTTGGCGATTTCTGCAGCTTTGTAATAACCAATCTTGGTGTTAAGTGCGGTTACCAGCATAAGTGAGTCATTCAACAGCTTCTTAATGACCGCATGGTTTGGTTCAATACCAATGGCGCAGTTGACATCAAAACTGACACAGGCATCTCCGATTAATCGTGCAGATTCTAATAAATTAGAGGCCATCACAGGCTTAAATACATTAAGCTCATAATGTCCCTGGGTTCCGCCCACGCTTACCGCGACATCGTTCCCCATGACTTGAGCGCAGACCATAGTAAGTGCTTCACACTGTGTAGGGTTCACTTTTCCGGGCATGATAGAACTACCTGGTTCATTAGCAGGTATGGTTATCTCACCAATACCGGATCGGGGACCAGAAGCCATCATACGAATATCATTTGCGATCTTATTAAGCGACACAGCGAGTTGTTTTAGTGCCCCATGGCTTTCAACAAAAGCATCGTGTGCTGCCAGAGCTTCAAATTTATTTGATGCCGTCTTGAAGGGTAATCCGGTAAAATCGGCTATATATTTAGCAACTAGTGTGTCATATCCCTTTGGAGCGTTGAGTCCGGTACCAACCGCCGTTCCTCCAAGTGCCAGTTCACTCAGATGATCCAGAGTATTTTCCAGAGCACGGAGCCCGTGATCTAATTGTGAAACATAACCTGAAAATTCCTGGCCCAGGGTGAGTGGTGTTGCATCCATCAGATGTGTTCGGCCAATTTTTACCACAGCACTGAAGGCATCAGACTTTTTTTGCAGCGTGTCTCTCAGTTGCCTGACACCTGGGATTGTAGTATCCGTTATCACTTTATATGCTGCGATATGCATGCCGGTAGGGAAGGTGTCATTCGAAGATTGTGACTTATTGACATCATCATTGGGTTGAAGTGTCTTATCTCCTTCTCCTATTTTATGGCCAGCCATCTCATGAGCACGATTGGCTATGACCTCATTCACATTCATATTACTCTGAGTACCAGAGCCTGTTTGCCAAATAACCAGTGGAAATTGATCGTCGTGCTTACCTTCCAGGATCTCGTCGCAAACAGCAGCAATAAGGTCTCTCTTTTCTTCTGCAAGTACGCCGAGTTCACAATTTGTGTATGCGGCAGCCTTTTTTAAATAAGCAAATCCGTAAATGATTTCGATAGGCATTGAAGCCGCAGGGCCAATTTTAAAATTATTCCTGGAACGTTCGGTCTGTGCACCCCAATATTTGTCTGTAGGGACCTTGACTTCACCCATAGTGTCCTTCTCAATCCTGAAGCTCATAGTGTAAATTTTTAGATACTGCAAAGATAATTACTACAAGGCTGATTTCCTCCGGTATCCAGTGCTATTTTGGAGGGAATTTTTTAGGTGGCATTTGTAGTTTTAAAACTTTTAAGACTATCTTTGTCTAGCAAAAAAAACGAACTATGTTTGAATTTGACCAATACCTGGGATTCCTTGCCTTTCTAACGATCGTTACTATAGGTTTTTGGTTGATGATATTGCTGATCCTTTGGTTCGTCCCTTACTGGGTAGGAGGTACTCTTCTCGAGATGTGGAAGGAGCGTAGAGAAGCCAGAAGGGCCAAAGAAGAAATCTGAGTATTACAAAATGGATTGGAAACTAATTCTGCAGTACAGCAGTAATGAAGGCTAACTACTGCTTTTCTGTTTCTTTTTCTTCTTCTTCTTTTTTTCGTTTTGAACTTTCTTAACGCCTTTTTCCTGAATTTCAATAAGGGTATTATACTTATCTTCAGGTAATCCAGCTTTGAGTTCATTTCTCTGCTTTTCCCTTATTTTGTCCATATTTTCCTTAGCCTCCCTGGGCTCCAACTCCAATAACCTTAACTCGAGGGATTGTTTCACATACTTGATAAGTATGGACGAAACGATAGCCTGTTCGAAGTCGTTCAATTCGGCTGCCTCCGCTATTTGCGGCATTTCATTGGCAACAATCTCTTCAGCAGTTTGCGGTACCGGTGCATCCGGTTTGTCGTTGGCACTTGGAATAATACTATTAGGTCTTCCATAGTACTGCGAACCATAGCGATTATACTGGGCTTGTACCGTGGTATAACCATATAAAGTCAAACACAGAACCAATAAAAGTCTAAAATTGAATTTCATAAAGTTCTTTTTCATCCTGTTGCAGTCTTACAAATATAATGATGAATGATGTAAATCTTCTAACAATCAGCTGATTTAACTACCGATAAATTTCTCAATAAGTTCGGGTGGTCTACCAAGGACAGCACTTTTGTCCGAAATTACAATAGGGCGTTCAATCAACTTTGGAAAACGCACCATGGCCTGAATTAATTCTGCTTCACTAAGATCCCTTCCCTTATAGTGTTCCTTCCAAATAGCCTCATTTTTACGCACCAACTGATCTGCAGATATTTTTAATTTCTTCAGAACTTCGGACAATTCCTCTTTAGTAGGGGGATTATCCAGATAGTGGACCACTTTGAATTCTCTGTCGGATGCCTCCAATATGGCGAGGCCCTCTCTTGATTTTCTGCATCTGGGGTTGTGATATATTTCTATCATAATGACTTTAATTGCCTAATTGTATATCTTAATTATCGCCGGGGAAGTTTTTTTTAGGCTTCTTTCTGACCCATCATCATAAGATAGGCTTTTAAAAAGGAATTGATTTCCCCATCCAATACAGCTTCTACATTGCCTGTTTCCTTACCGGTGCGTACATCCTTAACCAGTTTGTATGGATGTAGTACGTAATTCCTTATCTGCGAGCCCCATTCAATCTTTAGTTTAGAAGCCTCAATTTCCTGTCTCGCTTCCTGTTTCTTGCGCAATTCGATCTCATATAGCTGCGACTTCAGCATTTTTAAAGCCGTGGCCCTATTGTCATGTTGTGATCTGGAATCGGAACAGGATATTTGAATACCGGTTGGTTTATGTACCAGTTGTACTTTGGTTTCCACCTTATTGACATTTTGGCCACCTGCGCCACTCGACCGGGCGGTAGTTATTTCAATATCGGCAGGATTTACATCAATTTCGATACTGTCATCAACCAGAGGGTAAACATAGACCGAAGCAAATGATGTATGGCGCTTAGCATTACTGTCGAAAGGAGAGATCCTGACAAGTCTGTGGACGCCATTTTCGCTTTTTAGCCAGCCGAATGCAAAATCTCCGTCAATTTCA
>JAAUXZ010090373.1_pt1 | contig 15716 bp, 16 predicted proteins | sample 7278131 | NCBI WGS metagenome assembly JAAUXZ01 (sample SAMN14350119, study PRJNA611818) | marine sediment metagenome | isolation source: surface marine sediment (3m) | place: French Polynesia: Moorea | collected 2018-08
CAGCCGCCATAGGTCTTGGCCCGTTCATCGGCCGACTGCATGCGGGCCATCACCTGGTCCATTTCGCCGGCCAGCCGGTCCATGGCTTGCTGCGGGGTGAAGGCGCCGGAGTTGACGTCACCGATTTGCTGCCACCAGATTTGCGCCAGCTTCGGATAGTCAGGCACGTTAACGCCGGTCGGTGACCACATGACCCGATCAGGTGAACGGTAGAACTCGACCAGGCCACCCAGGTTCGGCGCGCGATCGGTGAAGGACTGGTGGTTGATCGTGCTGTCACGGATGAAGGTCAGGCCGACATGGCTCTTCTTCACATCGACGGTCTTGGACACCACGAACTGAGCATACAGCCAGGCCGCCTTGCGCCGATCTACCGGGGTGGACTTGAATAAAGTCCAGGAACCGGCATCCTGGTAGCCGAGTTTCTGGCCATCTTCCCAGTAAGGACCGTGCGGGGAGGGTGCCATCCGCCATAACGGCTTGCCGCTATCGTCAACGGTGTTATTGCCGTCCGACTTGGGCGCTACCATGGATGCGGTGAACGCGGTATACCAGAATATCTGCTGGGCGACATTACCCTGCGACAGTGCAGGCAGCGACTGGTAGAAGTCGTAGCTTGCGGCGCCCGGGGGTGCATAGTTGCGCAGCCATTCATCCCATTTGCGGATCGCATAAACCGCGGCCGGACCGTTCGCGGCACCACCACGGGAGACCGAAGCCCCAACCGGGTTACAGCTGCCCGGCTCCATGCGGATGCCCCATTCATCGACCGGAACACCGTTGGGCAGGCCCTTACTGCCGGCACCAGCCATCGACAGCCAGGCGTCGGTCATGCGCCAGCCCAGGTCGGGCGCGCGCTTACCATAGTCCATGTGGCCATAGACTTTCACCCCGTCGATCTCCCTGACATGTTTGGAGAAGAATTCAGCGATGTCTTCATAAGCGGACCAGTTGACCGGTACCCCAAGGTCATAACCATATCTTCGCTTGAAATCCCGTTGCAGATCCGGGCGATCGAACCAGTCCTTACGGAACCAGTAAAGATTCGCGAACTGCTGGTCTGGCAGCTGGTAGAGCTTGCCGTCGGGACCGGTGGTGAAAGACTTGCCGACAAAGTCATCGACGTCCAACATCGGATTGGTGACATCCTTGCCGTCACCATTCATCCAGTCGGTCAGGTTGACCGCCAGTTGCAGGCGCGAGTGAGTACCAATCAGGTCGGAATCGTTGATATAAGCGTCGTAAAGGTTACGCTTGGTCTGCATCTGGGTTTGCACCGCCTGCACCACTTCGCCCTCACCAAGCAACTGGTGATTGACCTTGATGCCGGTGATCTCCTCGAATGCCTTGGTCAGGGTCTTGGACTCGTATTCATGCGTCGGGATGGTTTCCGACAACACGTTGATCTCCATGCCCCGGAACGGTTTGGCCGCGTTAATGAACCATTCCATTTCCTTCATCTGGTCGCTTTTGGAAAGCGCCGAGGGCTGGAATTCGTCGTTTACCCATTTTCTCGCCTCTGCCATACCAGCGTAAGCGTTTTGCATACACAACGCGGCCACCGTGGTGACCAGCGCAATCTTCTTTAACATGAGACCCTCCTCCTTAATTCTTTGTTTATTGTGGGAAGGGTAAACTATACCCCTATTTTCGTTGTGTCAATTATTTTTGTTCGTTTTTTTCACATATATTTTCGTTATGTTCAAATCAAAGCCAATTTGGCCTTCAAAGCAGGCAATGTGATTTTCGTAATTGATTGATTTCAGGCGATTTATTTCCCTATCACCCAGGTTTGCCGACACTCAGTCCAAAATGTACCCTGGCGCGGCATCATCGTGGTAAACGGGCCGAGCGCCCGATATTGAAATATTATCGATGGACACCCATTTATTTAATTGAACTATAGAATTAACGGGCACAACATGGATAACCACGGTCTGGTCATCATCAGCCCGATTTACTCAGATACGAAGATAACGGCCATTTCTTGATCGATAAGGCCGAGGAGAGCAACCATGTCATGCGCAAGCAGCAAAGCTTCCGGTATGGTCTGCATAGCATAACGATATATTTAATAGAGGTTTACCGTGTCAGAACAACATCACGTGATCTGTGCGAGCTGTGGTGCGATTAATAATGTGCCAAGGTCAAGGCTGGGCGATAACCCAACCTGCGGCAAATGCAAGCATCCGGTATTTGCCGGCAGGCCGCTGGAACTTAACGAGGCCGGTTTCAACCGTTTCGTGGCCAAGAGTCATCAACCTTTGTTAGTCGATTTCTGGGCGCCCTGGTGTGGCCCCTGCAAGATGATGGCCCCGGTATTCGAGCAGGCGGCAGGCCAGCTCGAACCCGAATTCCGCCTGCTCAAGGTCAACACCGAGACCGAGCAAGGCCTGGCCGGCAGATTACGCATCCAGTCTATCCCAACCATGGCGATTTACAAAAATGGCCAGGAAGTGATCCGCCAGCCTGGTGCCATGCCCCTGGGCGACCTGATCAACTGGGCGCGAGCACATGCCTGAAGACAAGGTCCGTATCGACAAGTGGTTGTGGGCTGCGCGTTTCTACAAGACCCGCGCCATCGCCAGCGAAGCGGTCAATGGGGGCAAAGTGCATCTCGCTGGCCAACGCATCAAGGCCTCACGCACGGTCAAGCTCGGCGATATTTATGAAATTCAGCGTGGTTATGACCGCTTGACCGTGGTTGTCGAGGGCCTGTCCGACCGCCGCGGACCGGCAACGGTCGCGCAAACCCTGTATCAGGAAACCGAGCAAAGCATGCAGAAACGCGAACGGGAAAACGAGCAGCGCAAGCTGGCCCGGCTATCCCGTCCCACCATCGATCACCGTCCCAATAAACGCGAACGGCGTAAGCTGCGTAGTTTTACCGGAAAAGACTGAATTATTTTGGATCTGAATATGGTGAGCCTGCTTTGTGCTAATAGCTGACCTAGAGAAATAGTATCTATTGGGCTAAGCCCAATAATTTATCAATATATGCTAACATCGAATTTCACTCGATGACCCAAATCCCTCTTTGTTGTAATGAGATAATAAAATGCCAGAAAACAAGAATGACCTACCAATTATTTGGGAAAAGTTACGTGTTATTTCGACTTTTATAGCAACAATATTAATACCACTAGTAATAGCTTTTGTTAGCCAATCTTACACAAAAACTCTAAAAGATAATGAAATAGGCGTTAAATATGTCGAATTAGCAGTTGGAATCCTTAGAGAACCGCCAGAGAAGACACCCAAACACCTCCGCCAGTGGGCAGTTGAAATAGTAAATAATCATTCAACTGTTCCTATGTCTGTACAGGCTATTCGGGAACTTGAAACTGAAGATTTATCTGATGTCCTGAAAGATATGCACCCAGGTTCAATCAATGCAATTAAAAATATTAGAGGTTGATACCAAAGTAGCTTTGTAAATAACTGAATAACTGGGGTCAGTTACAAATTAAATCAGGAATAACTGGAACCCCTTATTCAAACTCCAACTTGCGAAACAGGCGATCAGCGTTCTGCACAGAGAGTTCGCGGAACGTATCCCATTGGATAAACTGGCTCTGGTCGATCTGATAGGCATCCATCAGTGATCCGCCGTCATCTATCAAGGTGACAATCTGATCCAGCATGTATTGCAGATACTCCTGGGTATAAGAACGAACCGTGGCCAGGTCCGTCACGCCGCCATGCCCGGGAATGATGATCGCGGGGTCAAGCGCCTCGAGCTTTGGCCAGCTTTCCAGCCAGCTGCGGATATCCGTATGCTCCAGAATCGGCAACATGCGCACATTGAACGCAAAGTCGCCCGATATCAGTAGCCTGTCATCCGGCATCCACAATTGAATATCATCGGGGCTGTGCGCAACACCGAGATGTAATAGCTGAATCTTGCGGCCCTTGACCGGTAATTCGAGATTATCGTCGAAGGTCCGGTCCGGCATCACCACGGTTGTTTTATGCGCCTTGTCTCGCAGTATGCGTTGCGCGATTGCCAGAATACCCGGGGCATCCTCTGCCACTACCTGGGGATTTAATTCCTGGTCAATGATTTCAGCCGTATGACTATGCGCGATGATCTCGGCTCCCTGTTCTTGCCAGTAACTGGAACCGAGTATGGCATGACCCTGAGCATTTTCGAGCACGACATACTTCACCGGTTTAGAGGTGACCTTGCGGATTTCCTCATGCATGGCCTCGGCGAGTAAATAACTGCCACCGGCGTTAAAGACCACCACTGCGTCTTCGGCAATGATGAACGACAGGTTGTTGTTGTGTCCGGCATTCTCATAGGTGGAAGGCTGGGTGGCACCGATCGCGGTATACACGCCTTCGATCACTCGCTGCGGCAAATCGTAGAGGATGGATTGTGGCACCTTGTCACTGATGTAGGTGTCCTGGCCCGCCTGCTGCCATTGGAAAAAGCCATCACGATAGTTTTTGACATTGCTGTATCCCAGCGCCTGCAACCGTTTAGCAGCCATTGCGCTGCGGACATTCACACCGCAATACACCACTATCGGTGTATCCTTTTGCGCAACAGCATCATGGATCCGGAACTCGAGCCAGCCTAGCGGGATGTTGATGTTCTGGTACAGCCCTATCGTGCCGAGCTGCTTGATTTCATCCGCCGTACGCACATCAATCAGCACAGTTTCGGGATGCCGATCGATTTGCTGCTGCAACTGGTCCGTATCGATATTGATTATCTGCGCTCGGGTTTCATCCAGTAGTGCTTGTGACTGGGGGTCCAGTGGGGGCATTTGGGGTATCGATGGAACAGCGTTTTGCGCGCGTGCCACCTGTGTCAGCTGGAGAAAGAAAAGACCGAATAGTAAAAGTATGTTTAATTTCATTTGGGTGCCCTGTACACATTTATTATCCTGCGGACCGGAGTTATCGATAGGGATCAGCGAACTTGGCTTGTGATCCTATCACCTGGCGAATGATTTCTCGACTTATCGCCTGCTAATAACTGAATAACTGGGGTCAGAATAACTGGGGTCAGAGTAAAATTTTCACAGAATAACTGGGGTCAGAGTAAAGTTTTTGTATAGCTTTGGTCAAATAACTGAGGTCAGGGTAATAGTCCGGCTACCATTCAGGACTACGCAGGACGACTCGATACCTTCAATGCCAGCAGACCCCTGGATGCATAGACCAGAGGCTATGGCTAAGATACAAGGGTGGCCGCTAGCTCTCGTCCCGGCTAGTTTTGTTTCTTTTTGAATGACTTGTGGCAGTTGCCGCAACTGTTGGTGCCAAAAGTTTTATAGGCTTTACGCATTTCATCCTTGTTCCCCCTGGCGGCAACCTTTTTGAACGTCTGCAATGCCTGCTGGGCCTTTTCCACAGCCTGGATGAATTGCTCCGGCTTTTCCCAGATCGTTATCTTGGCATTGGTCTTCCCAAAGTCACTGCCCACTGGAAACAGGCTGAGAATCTGTTCGAACTGTCGCTCGAGCGATACAATATGCAGATCGAGATGATTGTCGAAAGGCACATGCTCGTTGACGATCGCCTTGATGGCATTGTTATGTCCCTTGACTGAGGTCATGAAGTCTTGACGGTACTTGATGACAAGGCTGGGATTGAAATCCAGATCGAAGTATTGCGCCCATGTCAGCGGGCTGAAGCTGAACGTGAACACAAATAACAGAAAAAATCTCATGGCAATGCCTCTCATGAAGTTTCGCTGATAAGAATATAGTTTGTTCTTATTTATGCATGTCCGGATTAAACCAGTGACCGGAATCAGTTAAGAACAAGAATAGCCGCAACCTTCGATCAAGTACAGCAGCTATGCCGGCATGTTTGCCGACAAAAACCCGACATGACAAGCTGAAAAAAAGGGTAAGCTTTGATACGCGAACCTCGATCGGGCCTCGCATTGATCGCGGCCGGAGGGTTGCAATACAGTCGATACCAACTTTTATGACCTTTTCAATGATGGTGCTCAAATGAACAAGCTTTTTCCCGCGGTATCCGTTTTGAGCGGTTTGTTGCTCGCCTATGCACAACCGGTATCTGCAGACGCTGACAAGTGCATCGAACTCTACGACGACAACAGCTATCAGCAGGCATTTGTACCCTGCAGCGAGGCCGCGAATAACGGTCATGCCCAGGCGCAAACCATACTGGGCGAGTTATACGATGAACGAAAAGATGTGGAACAGACGCGCTACTGGTGGGAAAAAGCCGCTGCAACCGGTTATCTGCCGGCGCGTAACCTACTTGCATTAAAGTATTACTACGGCGGCACTGTGCTCGGTAAGGAAAAAGGCTGGCCGCAGGATTATGCCAGGGCGATGCGCATTTGGAAAAAGGACGCCTTCAACGACGTTGCCACGGCCCAGTTCATGGTCGGTGAAATGCACCTGAATGGCAAAGGCACAAAGCATGATCCGGTTGAGGCATATGCCTGGCTGAAGTTGGCCAGCAACAATGGTTACCTGCTGGCGAATGACCTGTTGTTTGAAATAGGCCACACGATGGCAAAACAACAACGTGATGCCGCAGCAAAAAGGATAAAGGAATACGAAAGGCTCATTGCGCGCGAAAAGGACAATAACAACTAGAAACAGCAGTCAGAGAAAGTTTAATGATAGAGGGTCACTTTATTCAGTTTGACCAAATCGAGAACACTATGAAAGTTGCTTTAGTACTCATCCTTGCCTGTTGCTTTGCGCCATTTTCGATTGCTGCGCAGTCGCTACCCCTTACAGATCCAGAGAAGGTCGGGTTTTCCTCCGAGCGGTTAAAGATCATGCATGATTGGCTGCAGGCTCAAATACGCGACGGGCTCCACGCCGGGGCGGTGTCGCTGATTGCCAAGGATGGAAAAATAGTCGACTGGCAAAGCTATGGCTATCGTGACCTGGAAACGAAAGATCCGATGGATAATAACGACATATTTCGGATTTTTTCTATGACCAAGGTGATGGTAAGTGTTGCCGCGCTTCAGCTCTACGAAGAGGGCATTTTGCAGCTGGATGATCCTGTGTCGAAGTTTATCCCCGAGATCGACAGCATGAAGGTCTACGTCAGGGGTAAAGACGAGCAGATGATAGTCGAAGAACAGAAAGTCAAAATGACGATAAAGCACCTGCTCACAAACACCTCGGGCCTTCCTTATGAGTTTACTGCCGGAGATGCACTTTATGACATCTATAGTCGCCACGAGGAGTATTATCAAAGCACCGGGCATGGCTTTGTTCGCGAGTTAATCAAGAAACCACTGGCACATCAACCGGGTGAACGCTTCACCTACGGCATGTCGACCGACGTACTTGGCCTCGTGATCGAAGCCGCTTCCGGAATGAGTTTAGGGGAATACCTGGATAAACATATTTGGTCTCCTTTGGGCATGGAGGATACATTTTTCGAGGTGCCAGCATCCAAGCGTGAGCGCCTGGTATCTCTGTATACGCACGAAAAAGGACAACTCAAGCAAAGAGTCCCTGCTGATAAATCGGAATGGTATACCGTTCCGCCCAAAGATGGACAAAGGATGACGGGTATAGAGACGGGAGGCGGTGGCCTCTACTCCACGGCATCGGATTATGCGATCTTCGCGCAATTGTTGCTGAATCGCGGCGTTTATAACGGTGTGCGTATCCTGTCTGCAAAAACCGTGGAATCGATGACCAGTAACCATCTGCAAGGGTTGGGCGATGGAACCCATCAGTTCAACGATTTTGAGGGATTCGGCCTCGGGGTGAGCGTAAGAGTGGCCTTGCCGGCCGGGGACACCCTGGGCTCACTTGGCCAGTATGGATGGAACGGCGGGTTCACCACGTTTTACAGCGCTGACCCGCAACAAGGTCTTTTTGCCCTTCTCCTGTTCCAGCATGATCCCTACGATCAACACGGGGTTTTTCCCAATTTCCAGAATCTCTATTATCAGGCCCTGCTTGAGTAAGTTTACATGTTGTTTTCCCAGGTCAAATGCTGACGAATTGAATCAGCGTTCAAGGATAGCAACAAGTAGGCAATATTCTTTAACCCAAAGTCAGTTTTTGCTGGCAAGTAGACGTCCAGATTGTGCAGAGCGAGAGACTGCTCAGCGCAAGAACCCGCCGTTCATATTGTTAGACTTTTGGGGTTGAGCCAAATCAATTAAAACGGTAATTTGTAGGCCAAATACCAGCTAGCGCAAAAAAGGAAGAGTATATGTTGACTCTATCGAAGCAATTGCCATGAACGCCCCGAAAAATACCGTGTTGCGGTTATGCCGGACCATAGCTCTCGTTTTAATTACCGTTAGCGCGGGAATTGCAAAGGCCTCTTCTTTCCATTTCTTCGCTTTAGGTGACACCGCCTATAATGAATCGGATTACAAGGAGTACGAATCCCTCATCGATCGGATCAACGCTGACAACCCTGCGTTCAGCATCCATGTTGGTGACACAATCGGTTATCAGACATGTAGTGATGAAACATATGATCAGGTTGACCGCTTCTTTAACCGATTTGAGCAGCCGCTTGTTTACATACCCGGAGACAATGAATGGGCTGATTGCTACGAGCCAGACAAACAACTATTCGTAGATGGATATGACTGGGACAGTGTAGGCGCTTACCGACTGGAGCGACTTGGAGAAATTCGAAAGCGCTATTTTTCGTCGGCAGAGAGCCTTGGACAAAAGACTTTCCGCCTAACTCGACAAACCGAGCTAGAGTCTTTCGATCATTTTGAGTCGCTGCCTGAAAACAGCTACTGGATGAAAGAGGGGGTATTGTTTACCACTGTGCACGTAGTCGGCAGTATGGACTCATTCCATCCGCATATAAAGAATTTGATCGATGAGTCGGTCAATCGGCGTCATGCTGGATATAACTGGATGATTCAGGTACTCAAAAAGGCTCAGGATCTGGATGCCAGCGCGGTTGTGGTTGCCACTCATGCGGAAATGTTTGAGCGGGAGGAATCGCGAAGGGCCCCGGATAGATATTCAGGAACAAAAATTATAGGCGGTAAAAAAGGTCCCTATGCTGGATACGTGTATGCGCTTGCGAATTTAGCGAATGAGTTTAAAAAGCCGGTGCTGCTTATACACGGTGATGCACACCGATTCGTGATAGATACACCTTTGAAATACCATGGAGACGATAATGTGATCAAACTTGGAAATTTCACTCGTCTCCAGGTGTTTGGCCACCCGGAATTACGGGCAGTGAAGATTCGAATCGATACCAGTGAAGAGCAGGTTTTCAGTTTCTCACCATTTTGAGTAACCCATTATTCAGTTCAGCTCTAATAAAAATGATAAATTCAAGGAATCTTAGGGCGTCTCAATTAATAATGGTTATATTCAACCTATTCATATTCGGTTTTTTAGTAATCGGATTTATTAACGCTTTTCAGCAAAATACACAACTAGCAGGAGTAATAATCTTGCTACTTATAATTACATTTCCATCATTATCCATTTTGGGAATCTTATTCCCTAAAAATTTAAAATTATGGTGGACAACATTCGTAATGAATAGCATTTTCTCAATTACTGCCGGGTTGTTTTTTGTTTACTTCATCATTGATAGAGTAATGAACCCACCTGTTGGAGTAGACATCTCGGGTGGAATTTCACTCGTATCACTTTTCATGATAGTTGCGTCCTCAATTAACATATTCACTTTGTTAGTAAATAAAAATGTCAAAGAAAAGTGAAAGTCTAGCTTAACCCCATGTCAGCATAAGATAATCATTAATGACTGCTTTGGGTCGAAAGCGGTCATCTAAATTCTGCTGCGCAACAGGTGGCTTAGCGCCAAAAGCGGTCATTGATCTAAATCAATATTATTTTCATATCTTGTTGTTTGACCGAATAAGCGAGAGTAACTTGTTAATATGACAGGGAGGTAGTGAGTCCTCGAAATTTTCACTTACATGGACATTCCTCACAGGAGTAACCGATGAGACTTCGCATTCGATTGATCCTTTTGTTGATTATCAGTTTCTTTCGAAAGCGTCTGAGTCTGATCGATGAGAATGTCTTGGCACTGCGCGTTTTGCCCAACGACTGCGACGTTATAAGTGTCAGCAGTGATCGATATGTAGCGCTCATGGGTTTGGCTGATTTTAATATAACGCTCAGAGCTGGACTTCTAAGCACCATGTACAGGCGAAAGTGGGTTCCGATGACCAGTGTCGCATCAATCCGATTCCGGCATCCTTTGAGGATGTTCCAAAAATATCTGCTGCGTTCACGAACTATCTTTTGGGATGACAAGTGGATATGGATAGAACATGTTTTTGAAAGGAAAGGACGAACACAGGCACTTGGTATTACAAAAGTAATGTGGGTTGGACCCGACGGGGTTATTCCCGTATCACAGACTATAGAAGCTGCCGGAGAATCCCTCTCACCTCCGCCAATACCCAAGATAATTTCTGATTTACAAAGCGTAGAACAACAGATAAAGGAGAGGCAGAGATATTAGCTAGACGGAGAGTGATTAAGAATCTTATTCACGAATCATAATAAAAGACTAATTTTGATGGTCGGATTTGGGTCGTGAACAGCTACACTTATTGTGCTGTGCAACAGACTGTTTAGTGCCACGAGCGGCCATTCGTTATCAGTCGATTTCGTTTGTTATTTCCCGATTCTATTGGCCAAAGGTGTTGCTGATATGCCGTGCAACAGGACAGACAGACCCACGGTCATGGAGACGCAGGCAAGCAGTTCCTGTTCGTTGGGAAAATCAAATCGATCCATCATCAGCAAGGTGAACAGAATGGAGGCGATGCCGCGTGGTCCGAACCAGCCCAGGAACAGTTTCTCCCGTGTCGCCAGGCCTGTACCCAGTAACGAGATATAGATTGGAAACATGCGCACCAGCGTGAGAAACAAAATACCCAGGATCACGGCCTGGGTTGACATGTGAGCAATCCCTTCCGGCAGCAGGAAAGCGCCGAATACCAGAAAAGCACTCATGGTCAAAATCTGCCCCGCCCCTTCCATGAATTCAGAAATGAAGTGAATGTCGTGTCGATAACTGTTGCCGAACACCATACCGGCGACAAAGGCCGCAATGAAACCGTTGCCGCCGATTGCCTCGGCCAGTAAGTAGGCAGCGAATGCGGTCGACAGGAATACCACCCCACCGGCAGACTCCGACATCAGATCGCGGTTTTGCGACCACTCCATAATGCGCGCCACACTCCAGCCAACAATTATGCCGGCGATTGGGCCGAGGGTAATCTGGTATAGGGTGGCCGCGATCAATCCGTCAGTCTCGGCCTGCCCCATGCCGGCCGCGGCGAAGATCGCACCCAGCAGCACAAAAGGCAATGCCAGGCCGTCATTGATCCCGCTTTCCACGTTGACGGTCTGGCGCAGACGATCCGGGACCTCGGGACTGGAAACGACGGCCTGTCCCAGCGCAGCATCGGTCGGGGTCAGGACAGCAGCAGTCAGCAGCGCCATCGCCAAGCCTGATGCCGGATTGAGCCAATAAGCTACCGCGGTTCCGAGGGCGATACTTAGCGGCATGCCGATAAGTAGCATGCGGGTTGGCAGTTTCCAGTGTTGTCGAAGTCGTGAGAAATTGACGTGGCTGGCATCCGAGAACAGCACCAGTACCAGGGTGATTTCTCCTAACAGGATTTTGGCGTCATGGATGAGCTCCGGGCTTGCGGCCTGCTGTAACGGAAAAGACAACAGGTAACCCAGCGTGACGAACAGCATGGGCAAAGTCAGTACTGTGCGACCGATGGCTTTCGACAATAACGAGTAAACGATAAATGCCGCGAGAATAACCAGGACTGATAAATGGGTATGCATGGATGCTACCCAAGCTGGACCGGAACTTTGCTATGAGCCGGCTTGAGCCGCGTCCACAGGTTCATGTTGATCACGATTTCAGTGATAACTTTCATGTTCAATCTCTGATTGTTTCCATGCTCATAATCTCACACCGCTTGCCATGTTACTAATCGGCCAGGACTACTGTCCTGAATAATGCTTGCGCGTCATTACTCCGGGGCAGTCTCTGCTTGTTGCTGATAGACCCGCACCCAGTCGACATACATCAGGGCAGGAAAGGCTGTTGTCGGATCCGGTTTGCCCGACCAGGCGCCGCCTATCGCCAGGTTCAGCAAAATGAAATAAGGCTGATGAAATGCGCGCATTTCGGGTTTATCGATGGCTGTTCGCGTTACCTCGTTGCCATCGACTCGCCAGATCAGCTCCCGGGCATTCCATTCGAGTTCAAACGTATGAAACTGTTCAGCGAAAATCCCTTGCTCTAATCGATAGGGGGCCGCGCCCATCGACTTATGCCCGCGATCATCATAGTGCATGTTCACCTCGACGAGGCTGTCATCTCTTGAACCGTAGAGTTCCATGATGTCGATCTCACCCGAGGCCGGCCAGGGCACATCGCCACCATTCTCGTCGATATTCGCCCCCAGCAGCCAGAACGCCGGCCAGACGCCGGGGCCATGAGGTAGCTGGATTCTGGCGACGAATTTACCGTACTGCCAGGTAGCTTTCTGCGCGGTATTCAACCGGGCAGAGGTGTATTGGCGCGGCTTATGCTGTTTGCCCTGATGAATGGCCTTGATCACCAGGTAGCCATTGTCGATATAGGCATTGTCCGGGTCGCCATGATAATCCTGCCATTCGTTGTTGAACGGTTTGACCATGACCTGGTTGTTCCATTTATCGCTATCGAGTGCTGATCCTGCAAACTCATCCGACCACACCAGGGTCCAGCCCGCACCGGGTGAATAGTTGTCCGAATTCGGGGCGGGATAAATCACTGGCTGCTTCGCGCTGGTCTGTTTCATGTCAGGTTGGACCCAGGGACGGTCGATGGTATAGCGGTGATGATACCGAATGGTTTTAAGAATGAAACAAGCATTGATCTGCGAACTCCAGGCGATATCTGGTGACTAAGCTTTATCGATTACTGAGGACGGTCGTATGCAAACCTCAAGCCAGCTGTTAGTCATTGGTGTCATCGCGACTGCGGTCTCAGCCTGCGCTTCGGACTCGCGGGCGTTCACCGCTGCTGCAACCGGTGAAGTCATCACCGACATGAAAGCGCGTGCGACCGGCGGGGGCGGGTCTTTCGACGGCAGCGTCGACAATGTCGCCGACCTCGATGACCTGATGACCAGTGCCTGGGGTGTCGACTGGCTGGGATCCCACCGCGGTCACAGCCCGATCGAGCGGGTGCTGGAACGATTCCTCGGCATTTCCCACGACCGGATGCATTACTACATGGAACAGCGGGAGCTTAACCTGGCCGGTGTCTGCCAGGAACTGGGCCTGGACCCTGGCAAGCTGGTCGAATCACTGACCAACAGTTTCGCGCCCTACGTTGACGAGGCGGTGGTGAAAGGCATTATCCCCGCCAGCGACGCCACGGCCTGGATAGGGAAAGTCAGGGAGCAGTTTCAACGCCGGGTCTATTGGCAGGGATAGCGACAGCGTGGACCCCGGTCGTTCCATCAGTAAGGCTACTCGTTATATCGCTTGAAACCACGGCTAGATCCCGGGTTTTTCAGGATTTTCCTTATTGTCGACAGGTAATTACAGGCGATGAAATTCTTGACACTGTCTGGATTTTGAGGCAAGGTGCTATATAGCAGTGCCTTTCATAGCCGGGCAGTCCTCGTGAACACATGAAAGACGAAGGTATGAACACTGTATTGATATCAGGGTGATTTAAATCGATTGGTGAAAAAACCTTTACTCTTTAAAAGAAACCTGGAGGAGCCTCATGCATAACAAACCCTTTATCCTTTCCTTGGTCCTGTTCGCTTCGTTTGGATTGCTGATGACCAACGCGACCGCTCAGACGATTAAATACCGCAGCAATATCGAGGGCAGCTCTGTCGTCATTCCCAATGAACAGCAGATTAACGCAGCCAAAACCCTTAGGGATAGGATCCTCGCCGACGGTGCGGTGCAGATGACCCCTGCAGAGGCCAGGCAGCATCTTGCCGGTAACACCCAGCAATGGTCCAATGGTGGCGCCCACTACCAGGCAGACGGACGCCTGGATTTCATCTGGGAAGGCGATCTGTTCAACGATTACAGCTGGCGAGTCAGAAGAAACGGCCTGGTCTGTATCGATAACCCTGAAGGTTTCACCACCAGTTGCTCGCTTTACTTCAACTACCAGGGCACGGTCTGGACCGTGGTAACCGAGGAATTCGGTGAGCAGAAGGATTTCTTCGGTGGCCCCGACACCATTCTGGTCGGCAAGCAACTGGACGATCTTGAACCCTGGGATCCGTCTCTGTCAGGCAACTGATTACGGCTATATTCCGCGGCGATATTTTTATATGCTGGGGGAATGTGGCAAAAGACAGTTGATCGAATATCAGAGCTCAAGGCGCTGGACCGTAACTTTACGGTCTATGGCGCGCCACATCACAAGTACGCCTTCAATCCACCGGTAAGCCCGAACCGAATTACCGCCTATGAGGAACAGATAGGGGTCGGGCTTCCGACCCAACTCCGTGCCTTCTATCTGGAAGTCGGTGATGGCGGTGCCGGTCCGGATTCCGGGATCCTACCGCTGGAATCCATAACTCCTTACAAGCCGGAGCAGCTGTGGAAAGGCTGTGATCATCCGGACTACAATGATGGAGTCGATGACTTCGCCTATGAATCATTCTTAACCGGTCTGATCAGTATCATGGACCGTTACTATAACCATGAATCCTGCATCGTTACCAAAGGGGACACACCGGGGCAACTGATTGCTGTTTCCGGCCTTTTTATTATGATCGAGGCGGACAGCTTAATCGATGAATACAATTCATGGTTGGATAATCAACTGAAATTATTCTCCTGGATTCAACAACTGATCCTGGCGGAAAATAATATTTACGAAATTGCCCAGGTCATGTACCGGGAACGAGATATCGTCCCTGAAAATGCATTAACCTTCGCTGCCAGCGTCTTAAACTTTCCATTCCCCTATTACCCTAACGCGCTGGAGGCGCGGAGCTGGATTTATGACGAACAGGGAAAAATCAAGGATTTCGAAATCGACAGTGCCGTGCATCAGATGTTCGACGCTAAACTGAAACAATATGTGGCGGAAAATCGCTGATCTTCATTATCGACATCCAACTTACCGATTGATCGGTCAATACCGCGGTTTATGAAATTAGCCATCGATGTGGGTTACCGGGAGAATGCGGCGCTGGCTGTCGGCATTGCCTTTAACCATTGGCAGGACGAAAAGCCGATGCGTACATATTCCAGTCGTATTCACGATGTTGAGGATTATACGCCCGGTGAATTCTATAAACGTGAGCTTCCCTGCATCTTACAGCTGCTGCGTGAGCATCGGCTGGAGCCGGATATCATCATTATCGATGGTTTTGTATTCCTCGACGGCGATAGCAAACCCGGTCTGGGTAAACACCTCTATGACAGCTTATCCTCATCAACCGCGGTCATCGGGGTCGCGAAGCAAGCCTACAAAGGTATACCAGATGATTACAGAATTCTGCGCGGTAAAAGTAAAACAGCTCTATTCGTAACTGCCGCCGGGCTAGCAACGGCAATGGCCAAGAAACATATTATCTCCATGCATGGTCAATATCGTATCCCAACCCTGCTTAAACAGGCTGATCAACTGAGTAGAGCCTGGTAGACCTGAATACACCAGCAACCCGGGTCCGGTACAGGGCCCCTTTCCATCATCGATTACTGAGTGTACTCAAGCGAACC